>JAEEGJ010027872.1_pt1 | contig 11295 bp, 7 predicted proteins | sample 8958761 | NCBI WGS metagenome assembly JAEEGJ01 (sample SAMN16246546, study PRJNA631951) | gut metagenome | biome: gut microbiome; feature: rumen; material: RS-attached | host: Bos | place: Iran: Karaj | collected 2018-10
CTTTGCCCAGAATCTCTCACGGCTTCTGTGGACATACCAGTTACTCATCTCATCGACGAACTTCTCGAATGCGGCACCTGCCTCAGGGATCCTGTAGTTCTCGAGATCATCGTCTACTTCCTTCACGCAGCTGTTAAGTCTTGAAAGAAGCCACTTATCCATAACGGAAAGCTTTTCGTAATCAAGGGTATACTTGCCTGCGTCAAAATTATCGATATTTGCATAAAGTACGAAGAATGCATAGGTGTTCCAGAGTGTTCCCAGGAACTTTCTCTGTCCTTCGATGACGGAGCCTTCAGAGAATCTCTTGGGAAGCCAGGGAGCCGCACTTGTATAGAAATACCACCTGATGGCATCTGCGCCGAACTTTCCGAGAGCCTCCATGGGATCCACAACGTTGCCCAGATGCTTGCTCATCTTTCTTCCCTGCTCATCCTGAACAAGGCCGAGAACTATGACATTCTGATAAGGGGACTTGTTGAAAAGAAGGGTTCCTTCAGCCATGAGGGAATAGAACCAGCCTCTTGTCTGGTCAACTGCCTCAGAGATGAATGCAGCCGGGAACTGCTGCTCGAACTTCTCCTTATTTTCAAAAGGATAATGATGCTGTGCAAAAGGCATTGCACCGGAGTCAAACCAGCAGTCGATAACCTCGGGAACTCTCTTCATGGAGCCTCCGCAGTCAGGACACTTGCAGGTTATATCATCAATGAACGGTCTGTGGAGCTCAATGGTCTTAGCCCTCTCATCGCCGCTTGCATTGAAAAGTTCTTCTCTTGAACCGATGCAGATCCTCTTTCCGCATTCGCATTCCCAGATATTGAGTGGAGTGCCCCAGTAACGGTTTCTTGAAAGAGCCCAGTCCTGAATGTTCTCAAGCCAGTTACCGAAACGTCCCGTTCCGATGGATTCGGGCATCCAGTGAACTGTATTGTTATTCCTCACAAGATCGTCCTTTACAGCAGTGACCTTGATGTACCAGGACTCGCGAGCATAGTAAAGGAGGGGAGTGTCGCATCTCCAGCAGAAAGGATAATCGTGCTCGAACTTCGGAGCATCGAAAAGCTTGCCGTCCTTATCAAGATCCTTCAGAACAAGAGGATCGGCATCCTTAACGAACACGCCTCCATAGGGAGTATCAGCCGTCATGTTTCCCTTGCCGTCTACAAACTGTACGAAGGGAAGATCATATTCACGTCCCACACGGGAGTCATCCTCACCGAATGCGGGAGCTATGTGGACGATACCGGTACCGTCTGTCATCGTTACATAGTCATCCTTGACTATGAAATGAGCTTTCTTATGCTGCTTGTCAGCTGCTTTTGCTGCGCCTTCGAAGAGAGGCTCATACTCCATTCTCTCAAGGTCGCTTCCAACGTACTTCTCAAGTACTTCATATGCGGGGGTATCCTCGGTTCCAAGCTTTCCGAGAACGGTGTCACAGAGAGCCTCTGCCAGGATGTAGGTATATCCGTCGGCAGCCTTAACCTTCACATAGGACTCCGAAGGATTAACGCAGAGTGCCACATTGGAAGGAAGGGTCCAGGGAGTGGTGGTCCATGCAAGGAAGTAGAAATCTCCGTCCTTAGCCTTGAAACGTGCTATAGCGGAACGCTCCTTAACTGTCTTGTATCCCTGCGCAACCTCGTGGCTTGAAAGAGGGGTTCCGCATCTGGGGCAGTAAGGAACGATCTTGAATCCCTTGTAGAGGAGTCCCTTGTCCCATATGGTCTTAAGAGCCCACCATTCGGACTCGATATAATTATCATCATAAGTGATATAAGGGTTGTCCATATCAGCCCAGAAGCCGATCTTGCCGGAGAAATCCTCCCACATTCCCTTATACTTCCATACGGATTCCTTACATTTTCCGATAAAAGGTTCAAGTCCGTAGCTCTCGATCTGCTCCTTGCCGTTGATGCCGAGAAGCTTCTCAACTTCAAGCTCTACAGGAAGGCCGTGGGTATCCCATCCGGCCTTGCGGGGAACCTGATATCCCTTCATGGTACGGTATCTGGGAATCATGTCCTTAATAGTCCTGGTCTCAACATGGCCGATATGGGGCTTTCCGTTGGCGGTAGGGGGGCCGTCGTAGAATGTATACACGGGACCTTCCTTACGGGAATCTATGCTCTTTTGGAAGATATCATTATCATTCCAGAACTTTTCGACTTCAGCTTCCCTCTGTGTAAAGGAAAGATCAGAACTAACCTGCTTGTACATAATTCCTCCTAAAAACGCTTAATAAACCTCACTTTTGAAGTACTCAAAAGAGAGGTCTTCCTACAAAAGAATATCAAATGCGATTTTAGTGTAAAATAGCGGTATTGTCAACATTAACGGGGGTTTGGATTGTTTTTTGAGCCCCCCAAATATATAATACAAATTGTAAATAGTGACATCTTACTTCGGAGGTCCTCAAAGTGGCAAAGGACAACCCCAGGGAAAAAGAAAAAAAGGTAAAAAGAACCCGAAAGGGTACCATTTCCGGGCATATGTACACACTGGCGATACTGCCCGTTATCCTTTTTGCGCTTGCCGTGATATTCATAGGCATTCCCTTCCTGACGCGTATGATGTACAGATACTCCGAAAAGGAGCTGAAGGACGCCTGCCTGAGCACCGGGCTTCTTATGGAGGCATACTATCCGGGGGATTACAGACTGACCGGCAAGGATTATCTCTATCTGTATAAGGGAGATACCGACATAACGATGGATTATTCCGTTGTGGATACTGTCAGCAATGCCACCGGCCTCGAGATTTCTCTTTTCTATAAGGATACCCGCATCCTCACAACACTTACGGACGAAAACGGCACCAGAATGGTGGGAACAGGGGCTGCATCCCAGGTCTACAAGCTGGTCTACGAGGACGGTGAAGAAGTATTCTATAACAACACGATGATATTCGGAAAGCCATACTTCACCTATTACATGCCGCTGACCTCGAGCCACGGCAATATACAGGGCATCATCGCGGCGGCCTGTCCCGTTGAAAAAGTAAACAGGGACATCCGCAACTATATCATCATAATGATAGCGGTGGCGGTAGTCCTTGCCGGGCTGATGATAGCGATCGTCCTCAAGGTCACAAAGCCCATGACACATTCAATAGAAAGTATTTTCCGCTTTATCAGGGAATCCTCCACCGGAAACGATACCGTCACACTGGACGAAAGCGTACTCAGACGCCATGACGAACTGGGTGAGATGGGTGAGAATGTACTCAATCTTCAGCGCTCAATGAGAAACATGATGGAATCCGACCCTCTTACGGGACTCTTCAACAGGCGCTCGGCCCAGAGAAGGATAGGAACGGTCATCAGTAAGGCCAAAAGCTCCCCCGAGTCCTTCTGTATAAGCATCGGTGATATAGACTTTTTCAAGCATGTAAATGACACCTACGGACATGATGCCGGGGACGATGTTCTTGTAAAGGTTGCAGATATCATCAGAGAGCATATGAGAAGCTGCGGATTTGTGGCAAGATGGGGCGGCGAGGAATTCCTGATGGTATTCGACAGGACCAGCCTTATCGTAGCCGAGAATTCCCTCTGGAATCTTCTGGAGAAGATACGTTCCACCGAGATCCGCTATGACAATTACATCATCAAGGTCACGATGAGTTTCGGTATCAGCGAATGGGATAAGCAGCAGAGTCTTGACTCACTCATAAAGAGTGCGGACGATAAGCTTTATTTTGCCAAGAACAACGGAAGAAACAGGGTTGTGAGCTCCATGGAGGGAGAAGGAGCCGCAGAAAACGGCGAGATTTCCGAAATAGACAGGCTGCTCATGACAATAAACAGCGGAAGTTCATCCGGTCAGGATGAGGGAGAAATGCATTTTGAGAATCTGTCCGCAGATGAACTCAATGCCATCCTGAGCGGAGATGCGGATGATAACGAAGGCAATGTGAGCGGTCCCTCAGGTGAGCCAATCAGCTTTTCCGAGGATTCATACACCTGATACCTTCATAGGAACATAACAAAGCGGGATCACCTGAGGATCCCGCTTTTCATATCATCTTAAATGAATATCATATTAAATGGGACATCTTACATATGACACATCACCTTGATGTAATCCTCAGTCTTGTCCCGCATGATCTCAAAGCCCCTGCCCAGTTCCTCGAAGGAAAGCAGATGAGTGATGAAATTCTCCGGGGCTATCCTGCCCTCTTCAAGAGATCTGACGACCAGGTTCCAGTCATCATCCGGGGAATGTCTGTATGATGAATTCCAGGTTCCCGTGACGGTAAACTGCTGCCTCAGTATCTTCCAGTACTCATCCTTTCCAAAGGTCATATCGGATGCGGGATTTCCCACAAGCTGCAGGGCTCCCGATGCACCCAGCACGTTAAGTCCAAGTGATATGGCCGCATTTTTACCTACGCATTCAAAATAGTAATCTGCTCCCTCACCGTCTGTAAGCTCTCTGATCCCGGCTGCCGGATCGTCAGTATTAAAATCAAAATAATGATCTGCCGGAATACCGAGCTCCAGACACTTGCTTCTGTGGAATTCCTTATTGCCTATACAGATGATATTGTCATATCCCATTCCCTTAAGATGCATGACCGCAAGCAGACCTATCGTCCCCATCCCGCACACCGCAATCCGGGCAGACCTTTCCTTATCATCAGGAGAAAGAGGAAGTCCGCACTGCCTGATCGCATGCATTGCGACAGCCATTGGCTCCAGCATCGCTGCCTGTTCAAAGGTCACATTCCCGGGAAGCTCTATGAGCGAGGAGGCGGGAACCCTGACATACTCGGCAAATCCGCCGTCACATCTGGATCCGAGATAGTTGTAGCTCCGGCACATCTCATAATGTCCGCTCCGGCAGGGTGCGCACTTCATGCAGGGGATCAGAGGAAATACTCCGACCCTCTTTCCGGCAAGCTCTGCTGGCACATTCTTTCCAACCTCGGCAACCTCACCGCTGAATTCATGACCGGGGATGAGGGGGTGATGGTAGGCTCCGGTCTTATATATCCTTGGGATATCCGAACCGCAGATACCTGCAGCCCTGACCCGCAGTATAACGCAGTCGTCATCGCTTACGGATGTCTGACCGTTTCGTCCGGCGATACCGTCTCCGTTAACCTCCGGCTTTTGGGCATCTCTAAGAGCTATATCTCCTATTCCGTTCAGTATATATGCTTTCATAATATTCTCACCGATATCACATTCACCGCACAGTCACTTGCCTGCTATTTCAGCTGTCCACGCAGTCACTTGCCGGCTCTCCCGGCCTGTATCTCGTTAAACCTCTCCAGATCCGCAGGTGTGGTGATCTTAAAATTTCTCTCATCGCCGGGGATGCAGACGATATCCATTCCCGCGATCACTGCAGGCTGCATCGATCCGCTTATATCCAGTATGCGTTCCGGAAGGAGACTTTCCACTGCCTTCAGGTAGGCTCCGAATCTGAAGCCCTCAGGAGCCTGTCCCGCACATACTCTGCTTCTGTCCAGGTTACCTGTAACCCTTCCGTTTTCAACCTCATAAAGGGTATCCTTTACGGGAAGCACGGGAAGCACTGCTTCACCGGTCTTCAGTGCTTCGGTTATGCCGCTTATAAGTTCGCATGTGATAAGAGGTCTTGCGGCATCATGGATTATGACATGATCGTCAGGTCCCATCACAGGCCTTAACACGTTCATTCCTGACAGAATGGATAACTGTCTGTTTGCACCGGGGTCTGCAAATCCGAGGAACTTCTTTTCATCAGAAAAAAGAGACCGGATAAGGTCTCTGTATTCTGCAGCCGCAACCACGACTATCCCGTCTATATCCGCGGATGATTCGAACACACTTATACAGTATGCGATAACGGGCTTTCCGCCCGCTTCAAGATACTGCTTGGGAATATCACTTCCCATTCTGGTGCCTGTTCCGCCTGAAAGTATTATGGCAGCGTTCATTCAAACTCCATATTCCGGATATCGCTTATTGTTTCCGCGTATCCTTTCTTCTTGCCAAAAAGCAGCGTTGTGCCAAGAACAAAACCGCTCATCCCCATTGGGGCATATGTCCTTATCCTCTCTGCACTGCATGCTCCGTCCCAGATAAGATCAAAATGCATCGACTTCTGGAGATTCAGCAGCATCTTTATCTTCGTTCCGACATATGGCAGGAACATCTGTCCCGCATTGCCGGGATTGACGCTCATTACAAGAACCTTATCAACTATCCTGAGCAGTTCCAGCACGCTTTCAACACTGGTTCCGGGATTGATGGCTATACCGGGAGTGATACCCGCATCGATCACCTTCTGAAGTGTGGTGGAGGGATGATACTCTGCTTCGGGATGGATATATACTATGTCCCCGGGTCGTAAATGCTGCAGGAACATATTGATATTATTATTGGGATGCTCGATCATCAGATGTACATCGAGAGGCTTGGAGGTAGACTGTGCGATGTATTTCATATCATAAAGACTCATGGCAAAGTTAGGAACATATCTTCCGTCCATGATATCTATATGAAAATAGTCCACTCCGGCTGATTCGAGATCCTTAACCTCCTGTCTGAGGTTGCCGAAATCCGCACACATCATTGAAGCATGAACATTGAAATACATAGCCACCTCCGTCAGAGCTGCGCTCTTCAATCGACTTTAGAACTTATAACCGATAATAAAAATATACTCTTACACGGATATTAAAGCAACTTCCCGCATCACTTCAGATCAGTTTGTAATGCTTAAAGGCTCTGTAGATCCCGTCTTCATAAATGGAATCCGTCACATACTCCGCTTCCATCAGAAGCTCCGGATTGCCCTGTCCCATGGCTATGCCGTGAGCCGCAGCCTTTATCATTGCCATATCATTCATCCCGTCGCCCACAGCATATACATTCTCGGGTGGCACATTGTAATACCTTCTTACAGTCTCCATTCCGGTTGCTTTGGAATGCCCCAGCGGAACGAACTCTATAACAACACCGTTATGATTGATATTATCAAGAAAGCCTCCGAGACTTTCCTTAACAGCATCAAAATCGGTCTCGGCGGTGATATCTGCGCTGAACTTATTTACCGGGTCCTTGTCGGTAAGCGAATCAAGCTTTCTTGCTCTTTCGCCAAGTGACTCCCAAAGGGTCTTGGCAAAGGGATCGTCAGGAAAATCCTCAGGATCGAAGAAACAGTACTCGGGCCCCTCAAGCACAACAGGCATGTGCTCTTTGCGAAGAACACGTAAGGATTCCTGTATCTGTTCACCCGTCATGAGCTTTTCGTAAATAAGCTCCCCGCCTATCTCTATATGGCACCCGCAGGCAGCCACCACACCGTCCATTCCCAGCTCTTCAAGTGCCTCATACCTGGTATTGGATCTGGATCTGCCTGTATTTATGAACACCTTGTTGCCGCACAGCCTGGCAAGGCGTATCGCATCTTTTGTGCTTTCGGGGATGCGGAGTCTCTCATCCCATATTGTCATATCTATATCCAGAAAAATAAGATTCATCTTCTATTCCTTATTCTGTCTTTTCTTCTTCGGTAATAACGGCCTCATATCCCAGCATATACGGCATCGTGAACATGATCGGGAACGCATATCTTGCGTGCTTCATAAAACAGGGACCCGCCATGCACACCAGAAGTGTTATAAGCTGCATCGGATAAAGATGCAGGTTACTTTTCCTGCGTCTTATCAGGATCAGCATCACCCATGTCCAGAGTCCGGGACTCTGAAGCATTCCGAACACAGAGATACGGTCTATATATCTGTATACGAATACAAGTATCTTATCGGCGCCTTCGAACAATCCCGTCCTTGTAAAATGATCACTGTCCTCTTCATATCTGACAGATGTGTCAGTTTCAGGATCAAACCATCCATATGTGCTTAAGAAGAATGATTCAGCATATGTTCCCGGATGTTTGAAGAACATCCTGAACCAGGTTGTAAGATAGGAGCGGACGACCGAAGAGTCAGCCTGTATGTCATAATACTGTTTCACCGGATCTGAGATGGTAGGATCATAGCTTTCGACCATATCCCTGTAGTCTCCGAACAGGGCATTGATGGATGAGATCTCCTCTGCGGTCAGTTCACTCTCATATCTTGTAAGATAAAGTGCCGTCTGCTGCATGGGTATCGAGAGCATCTCCTTCAGTCCGTCGGACTGTGCATGAACGGCCGCTTTTATCCCGGAGGACAGTGCCGTGAAAACGCAAAGGGGAACGAGGAGAAATACCATGACCTTCCGAAGCATCAAACCGTGCTCACTGCAATGATCATCACCCTTCTTCCGGTCACTTTTTATTACGCCGGCTGATGTGACACCGCTGTCTTTTCTGCGAAGATCGTATACCGACATGACCAGACCGTTTACGAATACTATTATGCTTCCGTTATTCCTGCACATGCATATCAGGAACGCAGCAAGGCATATTCTGAAGATCTGTGATCTGCTCTTAAGGAACGCTTCCTCATCCTCATAGAATCTGCTCACAAGAACGCAGTACCATATGCACGCCGCAGCAAAGGGAACATCCTTTATCGCGGTTGTGGCAATATTGGAATAGATCGGTGTCAGGACATATATGGCAAGAACGGTAAGCAGCACCGAAATGCGTGCACCCTTTTTCTTAAGAACCGTAACGGTAAGAGAAAGTGCTGCGGCAAGCGCCGATGACTGAAGCAGTATCCATGCAAAGAGTGCAAGATCATACCCTCCTGTCACTGCCTTGAAGGCTTTGAAAAAGATACCGATGAACACGGTGAGGATGATGGGATGATGTCCGGACCAGGGCATCTCTCCGGTATTCTGCATCAGCTGCCCGATAAAGTCAGCATTGTAATTCCCCGGATAATTCAGTATCATAACCGGCATCCATAAAGCCATCAGTATGATGAATACATTTCTGAAGACATGGCTGTCAAAAACATTACGGAATATCCCAAAGGATCCGAACATACAGGATACCTTGTCGATACCTGCTTCGATAAAGGCAAAGAGCACTCTGAATATAATACCGAAACCGATCACTGCAGGGATCGATCTGAGAAAATAGGCTATTGTTCCATACACTCCGGAGAGATCCCCGAAGGCTGCGGCAGATCTTCCCAGGACCACTATCACGCCAAGCAGCATAGGCATGACCCATCCCCTCAGATACTTCGAAAACTTCTTCTCCGTGATATATATGCCGCAGGCACACATAACGGAAGCTGCGATCATGTCAAACTGATAATCACCGAGAGTAGAGTATATCCTCGCAATAACAAAATCCTGAGTCACCTCTCCGTATGCCCAAAAAGGTATTGCCTCCGTCATCCTGTATGTCAGAGCAAAGCCTGCAAGCAGTGACGAAAGTATAAAGAATATCCCCTTCCCGGATCCACTGTTTTGTTTTAACGATCTTTCCTTCAAAAGTTTAACCCCACATCATGTAAGAAACTCCGCCGAGGAGACGGATGAAAAACAGCACTCCGCAATACGTATGCCACAGCAGTACACCGCCGCATGCGGCCACATATATCTTCTTTATCATCTGCCGTGTCCGGTTCCTGTTTTCCGGTGAAGATTTCTTTTTCTTACGGGACTTTCCCGTCGCCTTTTCTCCGGCACAGAAAGTATCCTTCACATCTTGCATCCACTGTATAAGGGATATTCCGAATATCAGGATTATGGTAAATGCATATCCCCAGCTGAGGTTCGCATCCAGTGCTCTCGCACCGTCTTCACTGAACAGAAAATACTGTATGTATCCGACCGCAGCACACAGCCAGGCAAAGAGCATATATCTGTTCACCGCAAGCTCCTTTACATGCATGGCAAGGATCATAAGCGGAAATGCAATGGATAAGATACTCACCGGAATAAGATATCCGGTGTGAGCGGTCATCGCTCTTCCGGGTGCCAGAACTATCCCTCCCGCTTCGCTGTTTCCTGCAAAGAGAGTGCTGTTTTGCAGAAACATTACGATAAACGAAGGTATCACGGATGAAGCAAAAAGGATCAGTCTTCCAACAGGAGCCTTTTTACCGATCATATCGATCACGAGAAAGATGAACATTACAGGCGCTGCAGCCAGGAAGAAATTAGGCTTGGCTGCCGTGGTCAGTGTGAATACGACAGTGAAGTATATATATGACTTCAGTGTCAGTTTTTCAGAGATATCCTTCTCAAGCTTCAGATATATCAGAAGAGTCCACAATCCCATCCACTTCATCATAAGGTATGTGGAATTGTGCCATATGGAGGATGTATGCATTCCCATATATCTGCCGTCTGCAAGTCCCTTAATATAACAGGGCATAAATATATTGAGGAAAAGTGCCGCAAGATCCGCCGCGTCGGAACCCATCTTATGCTCTGTGATCTCCATAAGCAGCCTGGATGTAAACAGGACAGAGAGCAGCGCAAACAGTCCGAGTATGACTGGCAGCACAGGCATGAGTCTGAGCCTGTTAAGTCCGATGAGGATAAAGGATATGAGTGAATAAATCAGACCATCATCTACCGCAAGGCTTATATGTGCGGGAAGATCCGACTCATACACAGACCCTTCCGTCCATCCCATGAATTTCCAGTAAAGGAAGATACATGCTCCTGTGTACAGCGGAACAAGTATTGTGGCGGCTATCCTTATGGCGTTAGGTTTTCTGATACCCTCAGACATAGAAATACCCTCCGAGATAAAGCATCTTAAAGAAAGCAACTCCGCATGTAAGGTGCATCAGATATACTCCCCATTCCAGTGCAAGTACCGGGAAAGACTGTTTCTTTCTCACGGTATTTTCCACAAGGAGCATGGTGCCGGAGATAAATACAAACAGTATCCCGTACATATATCCCCATGCAAAATTATTGTGGGTAAACCTGTCTCCTTTTTCGTACAGAAGAAGAAACTCAAGGAAACCTGCCATCATGACTTCCCATGAAAGCCTGAACACTGCATGATCTTTGAACCTCTTAAGATTAAGGAGCATCATAAGTCCCGGGAATGCACATGCAAGCATCACTGCGATAACAATATTGTCAGTGTAGACAAGCCATGCCTTTCCTATTCCAATGCCTATACCGCCTTCGCTTCCGGCATGGGAATCCGAACCGAACACCCCTCCGAACTGAACAATCAGTGTTATGAAGGTGGGAACCGCAGTAAGCAGCAGATTCATAAAGCCCTTAAGATTCTTTCCCCGTGACATGATAAGCTTTACGATCATATGGACCGCAGCTGCGGAAACGAGTACAAATGTAAAGCTGGGCTTGGTCAGCGTGGCAAGAAGAAGGAATACCGAAAATGCAATATACTCTTTAACATCAACGTG
>JAEEGJ010027873.1_pt1 | contig 11295 bp, 7 predicted proteins | sample 8958761 | NCBI WGS metagenome assembly JAEEGJ01 (sample SAMN16246546, study PRJNA631951) | gut metagenome | biome: gut microbiome; feature: rumen; material: RS-attached | host: Bos | place: Iran: Karaj | collected 2018-10
CAATTCTCAATCCTCAATAATATAAAAGCATAAAGAAAATGAAATCTTTATTTGATATTACGGGAAAAGTGGTGGTGATGACAGGTGGCACGGGTGTGTTGGGACGCTGCATCACTGCCTACCTTGCTGAGCAAGGAGCTAAAGTGGCTGTGCTGGGACGCAAGGCTGAAGTAGGTAACAAGATTGTGGAAGGTATTCGCGCCAAGGGTGGGGAGGCCATCTTCCTGCAGGGCGATGTGCTGAACCGTGAGAGTCTGGAACAGAATCTGGCAGATGTACTGAAGGCCTACGGACGGGTGGATGTGCTGCTGAATGCTGCTGGGGGCAATATGCCAGGAGCAACCATCGCGCCTGATGGTACGTTCTTCGACCTCAAGGTGGAGGACTTTCAGCGGGTGCAGGACTTGAACCTCACGGGTACGCTGTTGCCTACACAGGTGTTTTTGAAGCCTATGGCAGAACAGAAACAGGGTGTGATAGTGAATTTCTCCAGCATGTCGGCATTCCGACCCTTGACACGTGTAGGTGGCTATGGAGTGGCTAAGGCTGGAATCTCCAACTTCACGGCTTTCATGGCTACGGAAGTGGCGAAGAAATTCGGTGAGGGCATCCGCGTGAATGCCATTGCTCCTGGTTTCTTCCTTACGGAGCAGAACCGTACGTTGCTGACCAATCCCGACGGCTCTTGGACACAACGCGGACAGGACATCATCCATCAGACGCCGATGGGACGCATGGGACAGCCCGAAGAACTTTGCGGAACCATCCATTATCTGATCAGTGATGCTTCCAAGTTCGTAACTGGAACGGTGGCTGTGGTAGATGGTGGTTTTAATGTTTTCTCAATTTAACGACTATGGTACTTTGTGAACAATCATTCAGATGGTATGGTCCTACCGACCCTGTGAGTTTGTGGGACATCAAACAGGCAGGAGCCACGGGGGTGGTGACAGCCTTGCATCATATTCCTAATGGCGAGGTTTGGACGGTAGAAGAGATACTGAAACGTAAGCAGATCATCGAGGAGGTAGGACTGCGTTGGAGTGCGGTGGAGAGTGTGCCAGTGCATGAGCATATCAAGACGCAGACTGGCGACTACCTGCATTACATAGAGAACTATAAGGAGAGTTTGCGTAATCTGGGCAAGTGCGGCATTACGGTGGTGACATACAACTTTATGCCTGTACTCGATTGGACACGCACTGATCTCGCTTACGAGATGCCTGATGGCAGTCGTGCCCTGCGTTTTGAGCGAGCAGCTTTCGTGGCATTCGATCTCTTTATCTTGAAACGTCCAGGGGCAGAGAAGGAGTATTCTGAAACAGAGATAGCCAAGGCCAAGGCACGCTATGAGCAGATGACAGAGGCGGATAAGCAATTGCTGACACGCAACATGATTGCTGGCCTTCCTGGTTCTGAGGAAAGTTTTACATTGGAGCAGTTCCAAGCGGAGTTGGATAGATACAAGGGCATCACGCCAGAGAAGTTGCGTGACAACCTCATTTTCTTCCTCAAGCAGGTGACTCCTGTGGCAGATGAGGCAGGCGTGAAGTTGGTGATTCATCCTGATGATCCACCATGCTCCATCTTAGGTCTTCCCCGCATCATGAGCCGTGCAGAAGATTTCCAGAAACTGATTGAGGCAGTGCCAAATCAGAGTAACGGACTCTGCCTTTGTACAGGTTCCTTAGGCGTGAGTGCAGAGAATGACCTCCCAGACATGATGCGTCGCTTTGGAGAGCGTATCCACTTTGTACACCTGCGTAGCACCCAGCGTGACGCCGAGGGCAACTTCCATGAGGCCAATCACTTGGAAGGCGATGTGCCTATGTATGAAGTGATGAAAGCGTTCTTGGAGATTCAGCAGCAGCGAGGTGAAAGCATTGTGATGCGTCCTGATCATGGCCATCAGATGTGCGATGATTTGAAAAAGAAGACTAATCCAGGCTACTCATGCATTGGCCGCTTACGTGGACTTGCAGAACTTCGTGGCCTTGAATTAGGTATTGCGAAGTCATTAATACATTAATAATTGACGATTGAGAATTGAGGATTGTGAATTATGGCTTGCCATCTTTACCGCCAGAAATTCTATCCGCATGGTTAATTCTCAATTGTCAATTGTCAATTGTCAATTAAAAAAAAGTTTTATGGCAAAATTTGGTAAGACGGCAGTTTTAAGCAAGATGCATGCCACAGGCATGGTGCCAGTATTCTATCATAAAGATGCGGAAGTGGCTAAGCAAGTGGTGAAAGCTTGCTATGAGGGAGGTGTACGCGCCTTCGAGTTTACTAATCGTGGCGACTTTGCCCATGAGGTATTTGCAGAGGTAGTGAAGTTTGCCGCTGTAGAGTGCCCTGAGATGGCATTGGGTGCAGGTTCTATCGTTGATCCTGCCACTGCGGCTCTCTATATACAGTTGGGTGCCTGTTTCATCGTTGGTCCGCTGTTTAATCCTGAGGTCGCCAAGGTCTGCAATCGTCGCTTGGTGCCATACACTCCTGGTTGTGGTAGTGTGAGCGAAGTGGGCTTTGCTCAGGAAGCAGGATGCGACTTGGTAAAAGTATTCCCTGGCGATGTACTTGGTCCTAAGTTTGTCAAAGGACTTATGGCTCCTATGCCTTGGACTAACATTATGGTGACAGGTGGTGTAGAACCTACGGAGGAAAATCTTAAATCATGGTTTCAAGCAGGTGCTTTCTGTGTAGGTATGGGTAGCAAACTCTTCCCTAAAGACCGTGTGGCTTCAGGAGATTGGACATACATTGCAGAGAAGTGCAAAGAGGCGTTGGGATATATTGAGAAACTGAAACATTAACCACTATGAAAAACTTCATGGATGCCGACTTCCTATTGCAGACGGAGACGGCGAAGATGCTCTATCATGAGCATGCAGAGAAACTGCCTATCATAGACTATCACTGTCATCTGAATCCGCAGATGATAGCAGAGGATTATAAGTTCCGCTCTATCACAGAACTGTGGTTGGGTGGCGATCATTATAAATGGCGTGCCATGCGTGCCAATGGAGTATCGGAACATTTTATCACTGGAGATGCAACCGATTGGGAGAAGTTCCAGAAATGGGCAGAGACAGTACCATATACCTTGCGTAATCCACTGTATCACTGGACACACTTGGAGCTTCGCACTGCCTTTGGAATCAACAAGTTGCTGAATCCTGATACGGCTCGTGAGATATACGACGAGTGTAACGCGAAGTTGAAACTCCCTGAGTTTTCGGCTCGTGGACTCATGCGTCGTTATGGCGTGGAGGTGGTTTGTACTACCGATGATCCCGTTGATTCTTTGGAATACCATAAGGCCATCCGTGAGAGTGGATTCGAGATTAAGGTGTTGCCAACTTGGCGACCAGATAAGGCCATGGCTGTAGAGAATGCTCCTCAGTTTATGGATTATGTGGCGAAATTGGCACAAGTAAGCGGCAAGCAGATAGAGACATTCGATGATTTCTTGGCAGCGCTTCAGGATCGTCATGATTTCTTCGCTTCCATGGGATGCAAACTTTCCGATCATGGTATAGAGGAATTCTACGACGAGCGTGTGAGTGATTCTAAGGAAATAGATGTGATTTTCGAAAAACTGAAATTAGGAAACGATCTGGAGACTGCAGAGATTCGCCAATTCAAGAGTTTCATGCTTTTTTATTTTGCTATGCTCAACGATCAGAAAGGTTGGACACAGCAATTCCATTACGGACCTATCCGCAATACCAATACCCGTCTGTTCAAGTCTTGGGGTCCAGATGCAGGATGTGATTCTATCGGAGAGGTGAACACAGCTAAGGAGATGGCGCATTTCTTCGATCGCCTGGATCATTATGGGCAACTGGCGAAGACCATCATTTATAATCTGAATCCTGCTGCCAATGCCATGGTGGCCACCATGATAGGCAATTTCCAAGACGGCAGCATGCCTGGCAAGATGCAGTGGGGTAGTGGTTGGTGGTTCCTCGATCAGAAGGGAGGTATCGAGGCACAGCTCAACACGCTTTCAGAGCAAGGCCTGCTCAGTCGCTTCGTGGGTATGCTGACGGATTCACGTTCGTTCCTCAGCTATCCTCGCCATGAGTATTTCCGTCGCATCCTTTGCAACCTCATCGGACGTGATGTGGAGAACGGCGAACTACCTGTGGAGGAGATGCCACGCATCTGCCAGATGGTAGAAGACATCTGCTACTACAACGCCAAGAATTATTTCCAGTTCTAACGGCTATTCTCCAGATAGCGAATATGGGTGGGCATCCTTTTGGGTGCCTCGCTCTGTATTTGGACAGTCAGACACGATGAATGTGATAGCTGCGCCAGCTCTCAGGTCGGCTTGGCGGAAGTAGTTCTTATCCCATGAAGTGCCATTTAGAGTGATGCCTTGCACGAAGCAGTTGTCACGACTATTTTCTGGCGCAGAGATACGCACTTCCTTGCCATAGGGCATCATGATGAGGGCGTCGCGGAAGAGTGGGGTACCTATGGCATATTCTCCGCTGGCAGGGCATACGGGGTAGAATCCAAGGGCTGAGAAGACATACCATGCAGAGGTCTGGCCGTTGTCCTCGTCACCACAGTAGCCATCGGGATCAGCAGTGTAGAAACGCTGCATCACTTCACGGATACGTTGCTGTGTCTTCCAAGGCTGCCCACTCCAATCGTACAGATAGATCATGTGCTGTATGGGTTGGTTGCCATGGGCGTAGTTCCCCATGTTCATGATCTGCATCTCGCGGATTTCGTGGATTACTGAACCGTAGTAACTCTCATCGAAAATGGGAGGAATGGTAAAGATAGAGTCGAGCATCTGGTTGAAGGACTCCTCACCTCCCATGAGGTTGATAAGACCTGCAGGATCATGGAAGACCGACCAAGTGTAATGCAGGCTGTTGCCTTCAGTGAAATCACCTCCCCACTTCAATGGGTTGAAGGGCAGATTGAAAGTGCTGTCTTCATTGCGACCCACCATCAAACGATAGTCGGCGTTGTAGAGATTTTGGTAATTAAGTGCTGTCTTTTTATAGGGAGCCAACTCAGCATCGCTCTTTCCAAGGGCTTTTCCAAAAGTGTAGATGCACCAATCATCGTATGCATATTCTAAGGTACGTGCAGCGCTTTCGTTGATACCCACATTAGCAGGCACGTATCCCAGAGAATCGTAATATGCATAGCCTTTTCGACCAGTAGATTCAATGGTGGGATGTTCGCTGTGTGCTCCGTGTGTTACGGCTTGCCAAAGGGTTTCCGCATCATAGCCACTCACGCCACTCAAATAGGCATCAGCCACTACAGAGGCAGAGTTATTACCCACCATGCAGTCGCGATGTCCAGGACTGGCCCATTCTGGCAGGAAATCACTCTCCTTATAGACATTTACCAATCCTTCTTGTATCTTGGCGCTTTGGTCTGGATATATCAAATTCAATAGTGGCAGTAGACAGCGGAATGTATCCCAGAAGCCTGTGTCGGTAAAGAGGTATCCTTCACACACCTGCCCGTTGTAAGGGCTGTAGTGCAGGCGTCTGCCGTTGTCATCGATTTCAGAGAGATTGCGTGGGAAGAGTAGAGAGCGATAGAGGCAGGAATAGAAGGTTCGCAAGTCATCTTTGTCACTGTCGGCACCGATGCGGATACGACCTAACACTTCGTTCCAACGCTCAAAGCCTGCCTGTTTCACTTCATCAAAGGAGCGACCTGTCACTTCACGGAGGTTTTGCTCGGCTTGTGCCAAACTGATAAAAGAGGATGCCACTAGTAAATGAACTTGCTGCCCCTTGGAAGTGGGAAAACCAATGAGTGCCTGTGCATGGTTGCTGGTAGCTTCTAGCGCCTCACTGGTCTGCTCTCCTTCTGCAGTGAGCCAATAGTTGAAAGGAGTGTCGCTTGTAATGACGAACCAGTTCTTGAACCCTTGCGGCACACCACCATGATTCCTTGTTGTGTAGCCCACGATCTTGATTTCTTCAGGAATAATCTTGACGTAAGAGCCACCATCGTAGGCATCAACTACAAGGTATGACATCTCGCACTCGGGATAGGTGAGGCGGAAGGCTGCAGCATGCTCGGTAGGGGTAAGCTCTGCAGTGACATCATGGTCGGCCAAATAGACACTGTAATAGTAAGGTGTGGCCGTCTCTGCCTTGTGGGAGAACCAACTGGCACGTTCGTCTTCGTTGATGATGGGACCAATGGTGACAGGCATCAGAGAGAATTCGCCATAGTCGTTTATCCACGGACTGGGCTGGTGCGTCTGCTTCAATCCTCGGATGTGTGTGGCGTTGTAGGTGTATTGCCAGCCATCGCCATTTTTCCCTGTTTGCGGTGTCCAGAAGTTCATGCCCCAAGGCATACCTATGGCAGGATAGGTATTGCCAGTAGACATCTCATAGGTGCTGGCAGTGCCTACTAGCGTACTAACATAGTCAACAGGACTAAGGATATAGGATATTTCAGGTTTTTCCTTCTGCTTGCAGGAAGTTAATGCCAGTATGATAAATAGAGATGCCAGTATGATCGTATTGTTTTTCTTCATATTTGTATCTTTATTGGTATGATTCAGAATTTAATGCTAGTGGTGAGTTCTACAGTGAATGGACGTATATACGTTCCCGACATCAGGTAGTGGTTCTGATAACCACTTACATCGGTGGCCAAATCGGCAGCTGCGATGCTGCCACTGGCTCCCTTCTGGTTAAGGATGTTGATGACATTGAGTGAGAAACTCACATGCTTATTATAAGTAAAGTCTACACCTCCGAAGGTTTCCCAACGACCCTTAAAGTAGAGTGTATTGGTGCGGTTGATGTATTGCTTACTCTGGTAGCGGAAGCTAAGCCAAAAACGCCAATCGCCTGTCTGGTAAGAGGGATCCAACTCTGCAATGACCTTCGACATGGCTATCACGTTCTTGTCGTTGAAGTTGTATAGCTGTCCAGGACCATCTTTGAAGATGGGTTGGAAAGTGAAGTTCTTGTACTTAGGATTCTGCAGTGTCAGCAGTCCGTGAAAACTGAAACCTTCGAAAGGAGTGATCACTGCATCAGTGGTCCATCCCAATGTAGCCACATCGTTCACGATGGGTAAAATGATGGTTTCGCTTTGGTCATTCGGATTGGTAAACTGGTCGCGGAACTTATACTTCGTCTGATTGATGTAAGTAATCTGGGAGGTGAGTTGCATCCAACTGTTGTTCCAGAAAATGCCACCCTTCGCCATGTGCACATTGATTGGATCCATCTGTGGCATGAAAGGACCGGCATAATCTTGTAGGTTAGGGCGCTGCTTTACATACACATACTCACCTACCAGTCCGAAACCATTCAGGAGTGTATAGCGTCCATTAAAAGTGAAACCAGGATTCAGCCAGTCGTATGTACCAAAACGGTTACGTCTTGCTTGCTTAAGACTGAAGGCGTATGTACGCTCATTGGCAGGCTCAATCGTCTTTCCATCGTCAGTGAAGGCCAATGCAGCATTGCCTTGTTGGCGCATCCACTCTAAGCGAAGGCCTGCAGAGATCCAGAGACGGTCAGTGATGTCCCAGTCGTCAGAGGCAAAGAGAGCCAGGCGGTTCTCATGGCCGTCGTAATACTCACTACCCTCATTGTAGCCAGATGCCTCTTCGCCGTCTTTCAGCAGCTTGCGAGGAGAGGCTTTGGCTTCATGTGCATAGACACCTGTATTGGTATAGATGTTGGCTCGGTTCCACCATTCGTTTAGTCCTAAACGCCAACTATGGCGCTGGTCATTACTTTTCCCTGTGAGTGTGGCGGTGGTCATCCAACTTCGCTCCATACCCTCGAAATAGAGCATGTAGCGGTTCTGTATGTTTCCGCTGTATGGGGTGCCATCATCGTATGTATATCCATCGGTAGGATTAGCTTGGAAGATACCTGCGAGTTTCATCATCACCTTGTTGACATCCGACGTCTTCAACTTGCTGCTGATGTTGAGTTGTGTTTGATCTGTGAGGTCATAGCGCAAATTGAATGTCATCTGATGGTTGCTGACAAGATTGGCACGTCGCATGGTGCGACGCATGCGTTCTCCAGTCTTCATACTGATGTAATTGATGTAGGAGTAGTCGGCTAGCAATTGGTCATGTCCCAGACTAAAGTCGGACAATTCATCCACGCTTCCGTCTTTTCCATTGTAGTAAAACAGACCGTAGTTGTCGGGCATGGCTGCATAACGGGAATACTTGTAGTTAAGTGACATTTCTCCGCGTCCATCGGCAAAGAGTTTACTGATGTTAGCCTTATAGATGTGCATCTCGTCCTGTATGTGAAGCGCGTCAAGGTGATTGCTTCCAGGGTCGAATCCTTGATAGGTGCCCGCAGTGAATCCCCATCCGCGTCCTAGTGGACTGCTGATGTTGGCATCTACCACCTGCTTGCCGTAAATGTTGGTAGTGTAATTCACCAATCCTTGGAACTGATCTCCAGCCTTTTGGCTCTGGCTCCCAAGTACGTAGGTACACTTGCCATATTGCAGCGTACTTTCACTGAGCGAGAGCAGGTTTTGGCTGCTATAGCTAGCTCCTCCACGCCAAGAGTAATATGGATAATCGGGCCAAAATAGATAACTCACTGGTGTGCCATCTTCGAAGATGTCCACAGCCTCTCCGTCGGGTAGTCCGATAGAGATCTGACGTGGCTGGTTGTCACTCGATGCGTTCAGCATCACATTACGGTTCTTCTCTTCTTTGGTTGATGGGATGGAGTCACGACTAACTACATCTTGCGCCAAAAGATTATTGCCAAGAAGAAGACAGAATGTAATACAACTTAATATTATCCTTTTCATACTCTAACCCCTAAACACTTAACTCTAAACTCTAAACCAAACTCTTACGCCACTGGCTTATACTTAGGCACCAATGTCTTCATGATGATCCAACCTACCAAGTATGCTACGGAGCAATAGCAGAAGATGATGAAATAACCAGCAGGCTTACCTGTAAAGCCTAAGAACGTCATCTGAGTGGCATCGGCATAATCGAAGAGCTTACCAGAACCCATGTTAATGAGGAATGAACTCAGTCCTCCTGCGGCACTGTTCAGTCCCGTGATAGTAGCTACTGCACGATGTGGGAAGAGGTCGCTACCTACACTGTAGAGGTTGGCTGACCATGATTGGTGTGCAGCGCCTACAATACCCATCAGTATCACAGGAAGCCAATAACTGTAGTTGCCCAATGGCTGAGCAAAGAGGCCCAAAAGTGGGAACAAGGCGAATACCAACATGGCCCTCATGCGAGCAGTATAGGCATTGAGTCCTGTGCGATTGATGATGATGGTTGGCAACTTACCACCATAGAGTGCCAGCATCGTGATGGCATAAAGCACGAAGATAAGCATCTGTGCCGTAGGTGTATCACTGGTAAGTCCATAGACATCACTCAGGTAGGCTGGTGTCCAGAATAAGAAGAACCACCACACACCATCGGTGAAGAACTTACCAAGTATGATCGCCCAAGTCTGGCGAAGTTTCAGACAATCTATTACTCCAAGCTTTGGCTGCTGTTCCTCTTCTACAGGTTTCTCCTCCACACCTTGATCCTGACGAATGTATGCCAACTCTGCTGCATTCACACGTGGGTTATGGTCCACTTCTTTATATATAAATACCCAAAATGCCATCCAGATGAAGCCCAAACCACCGATGATGAGGAAGGCCATCTCCCAACCATTGCCCACACCGATGCTACGGAAGTAGCTGGCTAATGATGGGATGGTAAGTGGAGCAATCAGTGCACCCACCGTACTTCCGGCATTGAAGATGGCGGTAGCGAAGGCACGGTCTTTCTGTGGGAAATATTCCGCTGTCACCTTTACGGCTGCGGGGAAGTTGCCCGCTTCACCACATGCCAGTACGATACGTGCAGCGATGAAGAAAAAGACGCTCACCATAGAGATCATGGACGCTATCTGTCCTGTGGCTCCCACCAATTCGGCGGCATTGTGCACACCAACGATGTTCTCGGTTGCCCATCCGCAAAGTGCATGGAGGCATGCGCCACCTGACCATATACCGATGGCCCAAAGATAGCCGCGTTTTGTACCTAGCCAGTCGATAATACGACCAGAAAACAGATTGGCGATGGCATAAACGATGGAGAAAATGGCTGCTACCTTACCATAATCAGAATCACTCCAATGGAACTCTGGTGCAATGAAATCTTTCCATGTCAAAGACAGCACCTGTCTGTCCATATAGTTCACGGTGGTCGCCAAGTCAAGCATGGCGCAAATTACCCAACGCACATTGCTCATTGTTCGATTATTATTCATAGTGTATTTATTTAATTGTCAATTGTGAATTGTCAATTGTGAATTGTACTTATTTCGTAATTTCTCCCGCTAAGTTCGAATCCATAAACCGCCGAACTTCCTCGTTGTTCAATCCATGTCCCAACAAGAACATCAGTTTAGCGATGGCACTTTCAGGTGTACTGTCATATCCACTGATAACACCTGCTTGCAAAAGTTGGAGTCCCGTTTCATAACGTTTCATCTCCACTAATCCACTAGGACACTGTGTGATGTTTACGATGATGATTCCACGGTTTGTTGCTTCACGCAGCGCTTGAATAAGCCATGGCTTTTGTGGGGCATTGCCCGATCCATAGGTTTTCAACACCACCGCTTTCAGTCCCTCGAATTTCAAGGCCGATTCTACGATATTGCGACTGATGCCCGGGAAGAGCGTCAGCACTACTATATTCGTATCATAAAGGTAGTGTGGCTTCATCGGTTGCGAAAGGTCAGGACGACGTATCAGTTGCTCGTTATAGCGGATGTGTATACCTACCTTTGCAAGTGAAGGGAAGTTGTATGAACGGAAAGCATTGAAGTTCTCCGCATTGATCTTTGTTGTACGGTTTCCGCGCATCAGCTCGTTCTCGAAGAAGATACATACCTCTGGAACGATGGCCGTACCATCTGGATGTTTCGCTGTAGCTATCTCGATGCTGGTAATGAGATTCTCCTTTCCATCAGTTCTCAGCATACCGATGGGCAGTTGCGAACCCGTCAGAATCACGGGTTTCGAAAGATTCTCCAGCATGAAACTCAGTGCCGATGCCGTATATGCCATTGTATCCGTGCCATGTAGTATCACGAAACCATCGTAGTCGTCATAGTTCTGTGTGATGATCTCTACGATTTTCGCATAGTAATTAGGCTCCATGTCCGAGGAGTCGATAGGCGGGTCAAATTGGTAGGAGCCAATGCGATAGTTGAAGCGCTTCAGTTCTGGTACCTGTTTCAGCAGATGCGCAAAATC
>JAEEGJ010027882.1_pt1 | contig 11291 bp, 8 predicted proteins | sample 8958761 | NCBI WGS metagenome assembly JAEEGJ01 (sample SAMN16246546, study PRJNA631951) | gut metagenome | biome: gut microbiome; feature: rumen; material: RS-attached | host: Bos | place: Iran: Karaj | collected 2018-10
GGGGGAGGTGTTCCCACTTCGGGCCGCCCACGGAACCGAAAAGAATACAGTCAGAAGCTTCGCCCAGCTTGAGGGTGCTTTCCGGCAGCGGGGAACCGCTTTCGTCGTAGGCGGCGCCACCGACGTTTGCCCATTCGGCGTTCACGTCGAAACCGAACTTCTTGGAAACCACGTCCAGCACGCGGACAGCTTCTTTCATGACTTCGGGGCCGATACCGTCGCCCGGAAGCACTGCAATCTTGTAATTCTTGCTCATTGTTAATCCTTGGTTTATAATTTGAACGGCTCAAATTTAGTAAAATTATGGGTGAGGAGCGCTTTTTTGCGGGTGATGTATGCTTTATAGAGTTCTGGTTCTTTTGATTTTAGCGGTTTTGGCTGGGTGTGGCCAGCAGGCCGAGACGGCTGATACGAAAAAGAAGCCTGTGCAAATGCCTGCCGAACCTCCTGTTTCGTTTAAGACCTATAGCGTCATGGATTCTGCCAATCTCGAAAAATTTTTTGAGTTTGACGAAAAAAAGACCATGTACAGCAAGGAAATCCAGAAGGTCCTAGATGATATCGAGCTCCTGTTTGGAAAGCGCGATTCGTCTGATATATTGGATAGTAGTAAGCAGATTTATTATAAGGTCTGTTATTCCGATGTTGATAGTTTTACCGTCAGGCATCCGTGTTCTCTGGATTCCACGTTGCTTGTAAATATCGTGAGAAAGTTCAACTATGTTGATTCGTTAAAGGGCATCAAAGTGAAGCTTGACTTGATTGCGTATTCGAAATCAAGTGATTTTCTGGAAAGTTCGAAAATGTACCTGAACGAGGATGGTTCCATTGAGTCCATGTGCTCTTCAAAAGATGGACAGAAGTGCGATAGTCTGTTTGTTGCCGCAGCTGTTTCAAAGAAACTTTTTCCTGATATTGCGTTCCCGGAAGGTAGCAATCATTTAGTTTGGACTAGTCCTAAGCTATTCAGTGAGAGTATAGACGAGTCGTCTTTTGTCGAAAAATTTGAAATAGATTCTTTTCTGACTTCACGGAATGAGTGGTTAATAGAGCGAAGGTATCGAAAAGAAGAACGTAACTCTATTATTCCTTTTGAAATGTGCTACGAAGACGGTTTTGCCAAACCTTGCGGGCTTACCGAGGAACTTTATTCCCGTGTAAAAGAGTCCATGGAACAAAATAATTTCAAAATCGTTGCCGTGACGTTCCAGAGGACTCTAACCGTCAATGAATTTGCCTACGGCGCGATGTCCAGTAAGCATTTCTGCAAGTCCAATGACGGCTCCCGGTGTAGCGAACTTTATGCATTGGTTTATAGGCATTATGCCGCAGAAGATATATATGGCAGCTTTTTTGCCTTGTACCGTTTTGACCTGAATGATTTCACGTTTGTTCAAGAAGACTTGGGCGACGGGGACTTCATTAATGGATACGAACGAGACTTGTATCGAAAAGACGGCACTTTTGTAGCCCGAGAAAAAAAAGTCAAAAATTAACGTGCAATCCGCACTTGCTTTACGGTGCCGTTCCGGACGGAGCGGAGCATGTAGACGCCCTGGACTTTGATATCGCTGGTATTCTGGAGTGTTGAAACGGCCTCGTCGATAGTGTAGGCGCGCAGGCGGCCGAGTCGGACGCCGTTCAGGTCGAATACGTCGTACGCCTGGAGGGTATTCGCCTGCAGGTGGAGGCTGCTGCCGATTGCAATCGTGGAATCGGCAATAGTCGTGTCCCTCGCAGTGGTATCTTCCTGAAAATTGAAATATTCCTTGAGCCATGTCATTGCCGGGCGGTCTTCACCATCCCTGATGAGGCCGCAACAGTTAATCCCTGGGTTTGTGATGCATTGCATTAAGGATTGCCCATAGAGATAGCCCCATAGGGTGACTCCTACTACATATTCGGTTTCCATGAAAACAGGAATATGTTCCGCGAAGCAGTTTTTTTGAATACTGTCTATTTCATTGCTGATGTTGTATTCAGAAATGAGTAGAGGCGTTTCTGTTTTCTCGTAAATCTCCTGAAGGGCGTTCTTGAGCAAGTCTGGATTGTAGCATTTCATGGGGCCGGTTCCCATCACAATCAAATCGTTGCCTTCAAGTCCGTAGGCGTCAACTGGGGCCCCGTTGTTCTTGATCGTATTGATTAGGTCGATCCCTTCATTTCTTTCCCACTGGATTGTGTTGTAGTCGTTGTAAATGAGGATTGCTTGGGGCCAGCGTTCGCGGGCCATCTTGAATGCGGTGGTTATGAATTTATAGTCTTCGTTGTCGCCGCCAAGGGCTTCGATAATTTTGTTGTTGCTGCCTATTTGTGAATGGATTCGCCTGGCTTCACTGACCACGTTGATGTATTCTAGATCCGGATAACGCTCCGCAACGGCATCGAACCACGCGGTAATGGCTTCTTTTGTTTCGTCCGCACTAAGGTCTCTAAGCCAAGAAGGGTTTCCCGAAGCCCATAATAGGGCATGAAATTTGAATATAGCCTTGTTCTCTTTTGCCCAGTTGTAGGGGATGTCGCATTCGGAAAAATCGAAGGTGCCGCGAGTTTGTTCGACGGTTCGCCAAGTGCATTGCCTTTCTGGGGTAATCTGATTCCAATAAGTCCCGAAGTCAGAAGGGACAGGCCCTTCGACAGTTGTACTGCCGAGGAACTTTGCCGCACCGTCGGCAAGGCCAAGGGCGAAAACGCTACTCACGGCCACGCACAAAAGGGCCACAGGCGCAATTTTTAAAATTCTAGAAGTCATAGCTATCCATTATAAACATATATTCCCTTTAGGGATAAATTCCCAGGGTTGCGCTGTTTGTCGTGGATAATACGTCAATATGCAAAAAGGAACCTTGCGGTTCCTTTCTGCTTGTTTTGGCTTTGAAATTATTCGTCGGCAGCGGTGCTCTGGGGCTTAGCGCAGCGGTCCCTAGACCAGTTGGTTTGCTTGAAGCAGGCACTTCTGGTGTAACAACATCCCTCGGCGTTGTTAGTTGTTATTTCGCAATTGCAAGCGATTCCGTCTCCATTGGGTTCTTCACCATCAACAGCGTCAACAAGGTCTCCGTTGGAGCAGACAACCATGAATCCCCCAGTGTGATAAGCCTTGTTAATGCAGGTCTGCAGGGTGTTGTGGCATTTGCCGAAGTAGGTTCCCAAGGCGTTGCACGATACGCGGCGCGTCTCGTTTGTAAGGTCAAACTCGAAAGGCCCCACTCGGTCATTAACGTCAGTGTGGGTATAGTCTTTCCAGTTGTATCCTGTAACGGTCTTCACGGCCATTTTTTCTTCGGGAATCAGGGCCTTCCATTTATTTTTCGTTTCGAAATCCCTGAACGGCGGGTAGTCGGGATCTTCATCCTTGAGAATTTGTTTGCAACGTTTCTCGTCGTAGCAGGGGTTTGGATTGGAGGGAGATCCCACCATTGGTTCACCCCAGCATGGATCACAATCAGAACATTGGTTTATGTCGCATTCGTAATCCATTATCTGTGGATCGGTGCCCTCTCTACAAGCGACGGGACATTTGTAATTGTCTTTGTCGAGCGGGTCGAACTTGTTATGGAGCCGTTCCCATTGCCCGTCGACGCACCTGTACATGACGGCATTGTTGTTGTTGTCGTTGTCGCACCTCAGTTCTCCGTTCAGGCATTCGCCGCAGATGGCCTTGTCGGTACGGCACGACTTGTTGCCGCATATGGAAACGGCCTTCTTGGCTTCGCCGGCGACGCACTCGTAGACGGTTCCCTTTCCTTCGTCATCGTTGGTGCATGTGTGTTCGTAGTTCGTGCACTCGCCGCAACCGTTGTCGCGAGGGTCGCAGGATTTTCCGTCACAGCTCTCGGTCACCTTCTTGCCCTTTTCGCAGCGGGTGACGGTCGCCTTGAAGTTCTTGTCCTCGGCACAGGTCTGCACGTCGTCGAGGCACTCGCCGCAGTCCGTGCCCTCTTCGTTACAAGATACTGTGCCGCACGAGCGGTTCACGACGACACCCTTCACGCATTCCTTGACAACGCCGATGCTTGCGGGGCTGTTGGAGCAGGTGCTCTTGTAGCTGTCGTCGCATTCGATTTCAACAGCGTCCTTGTTCGCGCATTCCTTGCTCTTGGTGTTGCAGAGAACGCCTTCGTCGCAAGCGGTTTCCTTGCAGACGCAAGCCCCGTCTTTTGCCGTACCGCCCGAAGCCTTGCACAAGTCGGCGAATGTTGTTTCGGTCGAGGATGAACTGGCGGTGGAGTCTATGTCGGTAGGCTTGCTCTGGTTGCCGCAGACGCCCGTGATGGTGTTACAGACTGCGCCGATATCGCAGAGTTCGCTCTTGCAGACGCAAGCTCCGTCTTTTGCCGTACCGCCCGAAGCCTTGCACAGGTCATTGAACTTCTTGAGTTCGTCCTTGGTCATGGACGATGAACTGGCCTTGCTGCTGGAAGATTTCGCGGAGCTTAAGGAATCGCTCTTGGGGACGGGGGTCCAGGATTCTTCGTGGCAATAGTATTCTGCGTCCTGTTCCTTGGCGTATACGGTATCGCCTTCGTTTTCGTCGCCGCATTTTCCGAGTTCGTAGATGGAGTTGACCTCCGTAATGACCTTTCTCGGGAGGATTTCGTCGCTGGAATCGTCGTCGCTACAGGCGGCAAGGAATGCCGCGGCCATCATGGCCGCGAACAGAAGGGCTGGAATTGCTTTTTTCATGGTTCCCTCGATTTTCCGGATAAAGCATGTTTTTTATACTAAAAATTTAAATAGAAATGCCGTGCATGTCAATGCGCCTGTTCCCTTGGATGGAACGCACGGTGCTCCTGCTTTATAAATTCCTTGTCGATATGCGTATAAATTTGTGTGGTACTGATATCGGCGTGCCCTAGTAGTTCCTGCAGAACGCGCAAGTCCATGCCGGCTTCCAGGCAATGCGTGGCAAAGCTGTGACGGAACGTATGCGGCGAGACCTGCTTGGCGAGGTGCGCGGTGTGCAGTTGCACTATCTTCCAGGCGCCCATGCGCGTCATCGGTTTGCCCCGAGAATTTAGAATTATGTTGTCTGTAGTCGGGTGGGTGAGGGGGCGGCCGTCCTCGATCCAGGTTCGCAGGTTTTCTTTTGCCTTGCTGCCGAGCGGCACCAGACGTTGCTTGTTGCCCTTGCCAATCGGCGTGAGCCATTCGTTGTCCAGGTCCAGCTGCGAAAGCTTGATGTCGAGCGTTTCCGAAATACGCAGGCCCGCGCTGTACATGAGTTCGAACAGCGCCGTGTCGCGTAGCGGGTTCTTGCCGTTGGCCGCGCTCTCGAACACGCTGTCCACCTCTTCGCGGGTGAGGTACTGCGGCAGGTAATGCCCGAGCTTGGGGCGTTCGAGCATCGATTCGGTGCTGTAGTCGTACTCGCCTTCTTTTTGCATGTACTTGAGAAACCCGCGCAGGCTGGAAAAGTGCCTTGCAATCGAGGTGGGGGAGTATTCCACTTGCCCGGCGGTAAAGGTCAAAAAGTCGTCCAGCCTTTCGGGGGTTAGTTCCTTGAGATCAATCGAGTTCTCGTCGAGCCAACCGACAAAATGCCGCAAGTCTTCCTGGTAACTCTGGATAGTGGCGGGCGAAAGGTTCCGTTCCACCCCCAAAAAAGCCAGGTAGGCGTCCATGCGGTTAGTGTTTAGGCTCATGGTCATGAATGTAGAAAAATTTTTTAATTTTTTTATGAAAAACCCTTGACAAGCCTTGCGCGCTTTTCTATAATTGTGCGCGTCCAAGCGACAATGGATGATTAGCTCAGTTGGTAGAGCAGCTGACTCTTAATCAGCGGGTCGCAGGTTCGACCCCTGCATCATCCACGAAAAAAGACTCCGGAATCATCCGGGGTCTTTTTTTTCATTTTTTGTTAGTTTTACGCATACAAAATACTCCATTCAGTTTTTTTTTGTTATTTTTATCGAGCGGTGATTAGGGTGGTTGAATTGAGTGTTTGTTAAAAAAAGGTTTTTTTGATGAAAATCGTACTGCCTGTTGCCGGAAATGGACTTAGACTGCGCCCCTATACTGAGGATCGTCCAAAGTGTCTCCTTCCGCTGGCTGGAAAAACGATCATTGACTGGATTGTGGAGGAGGCCTCTATCCTGAAGCCTTCCGAGACGATTTTTATTACGGGCTACAAGGCCGAGAAGATGGACGAGTACCTGCAGACGAAGCCCGAGTGGGGCAGAGTCCGTACGGTGGTCCAGTCCAAGCCCCAGGGCCTGGGTGAAGCCATCAGCCTTTCTCTCCCGTTCGTCGACGATGACGAACCCCTATTGATTATCCTCGGCGATACGCTGTTCGAGGCCAATCTGCGGATACTGGACGGGGCTCAGGAAAATATCCTCTACACGTTCAAGGTTGACGATCCGAAGCGTTTCGGTGTTGCCGTGACCGACGGTGACGGTCGAATTTCCCGTCTGGTCGAGAAGCCGCAGGAGTTCGTAAGCGACGAAGCGATTGTAGGCATATACTACATCAAAGACGTCAAGGTTCTCAAGGAAAGTCTTAAATACTTGATGGATAATGACATACGCACTAAGGGCGAGTTCCAGCTGACCGACGCTCTCGAGATGATGCTCGAGAAGGGTTGCAAGTTCCGCACGGCGCCTGTTTCCCGCTGGCTCGATTGCGGCCTTGTCGAGACACTCCTCGAGACGAACGCCCACGTGCTCAAGCGCAACGACAATTCCGGCAACCTCAAGTTCGAGGGCACCGAGATTGTGCCGCCTTGCTATATAGGCAAGAACGCGAAAATTCACGGTTGCAAGATTGGGCCTAACGTGTCTATCGGCGACGACTGCGAAATCTCCGGTTGCACCATTAGCGACGCTATCGTATGGAATGGTGTCAAGATTGCGAACGGCAAGGTGAGCAATACGGTCGTCCATAAGTAAACTTTACATCTTTTGTTCTTAAACGCCTGCATCGTCGATGCAGGCTTTTTTTTGCATAAAAACGGAAAATTTGATTTGCATCACACTTTATGTGTAAGAATTAATTCTGTGTTTTTGTAAAAACCGCTTATTACGATTAAAAAATGGGGATTTTTTGTAAAATAAAAAATATATTAATTAAAACTTTCCCAAAGGAGTACACATGAATCTCAAAAAAGTTGGACTCGCGGCAATCCTCTCTTCCGCGTTTGCCTTTGTCGCTTGCGACAATTCCGTAGCTGCCAGTAACGATACTGTCGGTGATAATCAGCCCGCACTTTCGAGTGAATCGACTGGCGGCGATACCGTAACAAGTTCGGACGGTGCGGACATCTTTGCGTCCAGTGCGTCCGTTGCTACGAGCACGGATTCGAATCCGGCTTTGAGTTCTGCGAGCACGGTCTCGTATGCAAATGATCCTGTGGAAAGCTCCTCGAGCGTCAGCGATGGCGGCATGGGTGGCTTCGGCGGAGGCCAGGGTGGCTTCGGTGGAGGCGACATGGGTGGCTTCGGCGGCGGAGGCCAAGGTGGCTTCGGCGGAGGCGACATGGGTGGCTTCGGCGGCGGAGACATGGGTGGCTTCGGTGGAGGCGACATGGGTGGCTTCGGTGGAGGCGACATGGGTGGCTTCGGCGGTGGCGACATGGGCGGCTTCGGTGGAGGCGACTGGGGTGGCTTCGGCGGAGGTGACATGGGTGGCTTCGGTGGAGGCGACATGGGTGGCTTCGGCGGTGGTGACATGGGTGGCTTCGGCGGTGGTGACATGGGCGGCTTCGGTGGAGGCGACATGGGCGGCTTCGGTGGAGGCAACATGGGTGGCTTCTAGTAGGTGCGTCCAGGTGTAAATCCCTTATGTAAAATTGTCTGATTTGACTTTTAAACGCCTGCATCGCTGATGTGGGCGTTTTTTGTTAAAAAACGAAAAACAGGCTGTTGTATAACTTTTTGTGTAAGAATTATTTCTAAGAAATTGTAAAAAATGCTGTTTTTGATAAAAAATCAAACTATTCTTGTAAAATAAATTATATTTAGGATAACCCAAACCCCCAAGGAGATTAATATGAACTTCAAGAAAATTGGACTCGCGATGATTGTCGCATCCACATTCGCTTTCGTCGCTTGCGACGATTCTACCTCTGCCAGCAACGAAGCCACTGGCGGTGACGAACAGCCGACCCTTTCCAGTGCCTCGAATGAGGCTGGCGGCGATGTTGCTTCCAGCGAATCGAACGGCGGTACGGCCGGTGACGAAAAGACAGCCTCTTCTACCGACTCCAACGGTGACAAGACTGCTGCTTCTAGCGACTCCAATGGTGGTGAAAAGTCTGCCACTTCCACCGATTCCAACGGTGACCAGACTGCAGCCTCTAGCGATTCCAATGGCGCTGCCGCAACGAGCTCCGCTGATGCGACCCCCAAGAGCTCTGCTGATTTTGGCGGCATGACCGGTTTCGATACCACGGGCTTCCAGTTCGATTCTACGGCCATGGCCGACATGATGAAGTGCGACGAAGAAGGCGCTGTCCAGAACATGATGGGCGCGGCTGTGTTGGTTTGCACGAACGGTCAGTGGGTCTATGACTCCACGGCAACTGCTGCAGCCAATGCTTGCGATGAAGAAGGTGCCACGAAGACTGAGACCATGTCTTTTGGCGGTGGAAGTGGTTTCGACATGACCTACGTTTGCAAGAATGGTCAATGGCAGATGGACTTCAGCGGCATGAGCTTTGGTGACTCTACCTGGACTGGCGGCTTCGGTGGTGACTCCACATGGAGCGGCGGCATGAACTTTGGCGATTCCGCTTGGAGTGGCTTTGGCGGCGGCATGAACTTCGGTGATTCCAGCTTCACGATGCCCGGCGGCATGAACTTCGGTGATTCTAGCTTCACGATGCCCGGTGGCATGAACTTCGGCGGTGGCAACTTCGGTGGCGGTGCCGGTGATGTCACTCCTCCGGTCGCAGAAGAATAATTTGTCCTCAATACGTCAACAAGCCCCGGTCTTCGGACTGGGGCTTTTTTTTTGTGCATTGCTACGCGTTGCACTCTGTTGAATGCGATTCTTTCGTCTGTAGGCCCGCAGGGCCGTTCTCTCGTCTAGGCTTTGCGCTCTTCGAGCGCAAGCTTAGTCGGCTCGGCAATGCCAGCCCGCAAGCGGTCTGGCGCTGCACTCGCCTTGCTAGGCTTTTATAATAGTATCCTTCGCGAGGACGACGATTCCGGATTCGGTCACATGGAAGAGCTTGCGGTCGCGTTCCAGGTCGTAACCGATCTGGAATCCGGCGGGGATGTGCAGCCCCTTCTCGATGATGGCGCGACGCACTTTGGCGCCGGGGCCGATGGTCACGTTGGGGAAGAGGATGCTCTCCTCGACGAGTGCGTCTTTCTGGATGGTGACGCCGGGGGAGAGGATGCTCTTGACGACCGTGCCGCCGCCGATGATGCAGCCTGCGGAAACGATGGAGTCGATGGCGGCTCCCTGGTGGGCGTCGCCGTCGCCAGCAAAGAACCTTGCGGGCGGCTGGTTCCAGTTGAACGTACGGATGGGCCAGTAGTTGTTGTAAAGGTCGAACGGCGGGTTCTCGGAGCAGAGGTCCATGTTCGCTTCGAAGAAGGCGTCGAGGGTACCCACGTCGCGCCAGTAGCCCTTGGTACGGGCCTGCTCGCCGCGCACGATGTTCGTGTTGAAATCGTACACGTAAACGGGATATTCCTTGTACAGGCTCGGAATGATGTGCTTGCCGAAGTCAGTGGCGCCGCTCTGAGCGCCTTTAAGCAGTTCGCGTACCAGGAACTTGCTTGTGAAGAGGTAGTTGCCCATGCTCGCGAGGCACCATCCCGGGTTGCCGGGCATTTCCTTCGGGTGCTTGGGCTTTTCCTCGAAACCGACCATTCGGTTGTCTGCATCAACCTCGATGATGCCGAATTCGCTTGCTTCCGAGACGGGAACGGGAATCGCGGCGATGGTCAGGAGGGCGGCGCGGCTCAGGTGGAAATCGATCATCTGGTTGATATCCATCTTGTAGATGTGGTCGCCACCAAAGATGGCCACCAGGTCCGGGCGTTCGTCCGTGATGAGGTTGATGTTCTGGAAAATGGCGTCGGCGGTACCCTTGTACCAGTCGTCTCCGGTGCGCATTTGTGCAGGAACGAGGTCAACGTACTGGTCGAGGCTCGCGTTGAGGTTCCATGCGGCGGAAATGTGCTTGTTCAGGGAATCGCTCTTGAACTGCGTCAGCACCTTGATCTTGAAGATGCCGGAGTTGATGAAATTGTTCAGGACAAAGTCGATGATGCGGTAGGTTCCGCCGAAGTGTACGGCGGGTTTCGCGCGGTCGCGAGTGAGGGGCTGGAGGCGGCTTCCCTGGCCGCCTGCCATGATCATGCACAGGATGTTCTTTTGGTGATCCCTAGAATAAGACCAGCTCATATTACCTCTGACAATAACAGAAAATTATAACAACACGCTAAATTTACCTTTTTTTTTTCAAAAAAGCCATAAAAATGGAAATTTATGTTTTTAGGCCTCGAAGGGATATGCGAAACCGTACCGTCTATGCCCGTCCGGTCAAAATTGCTATATTTGTCTGCGTTCGAAAAAATCGAAACTTAACGTTAAACCAAATAGGAGCTCTATATGAGTCTTACTCTCAACGACATCAAGCACAGCAAGATCAAGGCTTGGGTTGAAGAATGCATCGCTATGTGTGAACCGGACAACGTCGTCGTTGTCGATGGTTCCAAGGAAGAATATGACGCCCTCATGCAGAAGTGTGTCAAGGCTGGCCTTGCCACTCCGCTCAAGAAGAAGGAAAACTGCTTCTTGTTCCGTTCTCTGCCGTCTGACGTGGCCCGTGTCGAATCCCGTACGTTCATCTCTTCCGTGAAGGAAGAAGACGCCGGTCCGACCAACCACTGGATCGACCCGAAGGAACTCAAGGAAACCATGAAGGGCCTCTACAAGGGTTGTATGCACGGCCGTACCATGTACGTGATTCCGTTCTGCATGGGCCCGCTCGGTTCCCCGATTTCCAAGAACGGTATCGAACTGACCGACTCCGAATACGTCGTGCTCAACATGGACATCATGACCCGCGCCGGCAAGAAGGTCCTCGACATTTTCAATGCCGACCAGGCTGCCGAATTCGTGCCCTGCCTCCACTCTGTTGGTAAGCCGCTCAACAACGGTGAAACCGATGGCGGCATCTGGCCCTGCGCTGACGTCGAACACAAGTACATCACCCAGTTCCCGGAAGAACGCCTCATCTGGTCATACGGTTCGGGCTACGGTGGAAACGCCCTCCTCGGCAAGAAGTGCTTCGCTCTCCGTATCGCTACCGTTCTCGCTCGCGACGAAGGCTG
>JAEEGJ010027883.1_pt1 | contig 11291 bp, 6 predicted proteins | sample 8958761 | NCBI WGS metagenome assembly JAEEGJ01 (sample SAMN16246546, study PRJNA631951) | gut metagenome | biome: gut microbiome; feature: rumen; material: RS-attached | host: Bos | place: Iran: Karaj | collected 2018-10
CTCGTAAGGAGTAAAGGCCCGGCCTACACTTTCAATCTTAAAGTGTTCAACCGGATTCAGGGCAATAATAGGAGATGTTTCTGTAAGTCCATAGCCCTGAATAAAATCAATACCCATAGAGTTATACTGACGGCAAACGCTGGCAGCAAGAGGACCACCACCCGAAATTGCAACTCGGAGAGTATAAATACTTGCCTGTTCCAGAACCGGCTTAAAGAAGCGCTTACCAGGATTTACATGGAAAATCTTTTTGATTACAAAGGAAAGCCAGCTGATAAAGCCGAGAATTCCTGCAACCACAGGGCCCTTTGCCTTAATTCCCTTTCTGATTCCCGAAAGCAGCTTGTTGTAAAGCAGAGGAACGCCCAGCATAACGGTAATTTTTCCTTCTTTGAGTTCGCGAAGCAGTTTGGAAACGGCCATACTCTTACCGAAAACAATGGAAGCACCCGTCTGCATAGGGTTTATAAAGGCTGCCTGCATTGTATAAGCGTGATGAATTGGAAGCAGGGCATAGAAAACATCTGTGTTATAGTGATTAAAATGGCGCTGGGCAATAAAACCGTCGGAAATGAGGTTTCTGTGAGAAAGCATAACTCCCTTTGGCTTACCGGTTGTTCCTGAAGTAAAAAGGATTGCGGCAGTATCATATTCTGTAACCGGCTCATTAGGATGAGGAGTTTTTCCCTCCGGAAGCTTAAGATTATAAACAAAGCGGTCGCCTGCTTCCGGATTAAGTGAATAAACCTTAAGCTTTGGGAAATTCTTTGTATAGAATTCGGCACGATCGTCGTCGCAGAAAACAAAAGCAGGTTCTGCGGTTTTAACAATATTTACAACCTCAGGTTCATGCAGTCCGTTATCTATAGGAACAACAATTCCGCTTGCATAAAGGGCAGCCAGGTAAACTGTTGCCCACTCCGGAGAGTTTTTACCCATAACTGCGACACGGTCTCCCTTTTTAAGCCCGTTGGTCGAAAGCCAGTTTGCAAGCGCAATTACATTTGCAAGAACTTCGTTGTAGGTAAGAGTACGCTTTGAATCGTTAGGGCCATCAAAAGCCGTGAAAAACGGACGATCTCCGTTTCTTTTTGCCTGAATACGCAGCAGTTCCGGGAAGGTAGGCCATTCTCCAGAAAAAGCTGAACCTCTGAAATCATCAAGATATTTCCATGGAATATTGTTTATTGTAGCCATAGAATATATTTTAGCCCCGAAAGCTGTTTTTTGCAAAAAATTTGTCGACAATATTATTATGAAGATTTTTGAGAAAGCGAAGGCTTGTTTTTTGGATAAAGGGGCGAGGGCCAGGGCTAAGAAGGCGCTGGCTTTGATGCTGCTGGTTTTTTGTGTCTGCTGTTTTAAGCTTTGTGCACAGGATACTTCGCCGGCAGAAGCTCAGGTTATGCGTGAAAAATTTGTGGCTAAGTCTAAGACCTGCGTAGGCTCACCTTATGTGCTCGGGGCAATTGGTCCGGATAAATTTGACTGTTCCGGCCTGGTTTATCATTGTGCCCGTGAGTCTATTCAAAAGCAGCTTCCACGTACAGCAAAGGCTCTTTACAATTACTGCCGCATTGTTCCCGATAAGGACAAGGAAATCGGCGATCTTCTTTTTTTTAAGACAAATAATACCGCTCCAATCACTCATGTTGGTATTTATATAGGAAATAATCAGTTTATTTCTGCAATCAGCGACGGACCTAATACCGGAGTTATTATTTCTTCGCTTAAGCAGGACTACTGGAAGCCTAAATATGTTGCCTGCGGACAGTTCCTGCCTTCAGGAAAAAATAAGGCTTCTTCTTCAGATGATTTTGATGAAGAAGATTTCCTTGATGATGATAATTCGGGAACAGTCGGCCGTTCAGGGGGCTCAAGTTCTGGCGGCAGCAATGTAAACTTTAAGGGCAGCAGCTTTTATAATCCGGAGGCAGAAGGCCTGAATGTTCTTGCCGCAGATGCCGCTTTATACTGTAACTGGTCTTTAGTTTCTCCTAATTCATTTATGTTCCAGTGGCGCGGTCTTGAGCTGCAGACAAATGTCCGTTATACCAAGTGGTTCCTGGAGCCGGGCTTTGGTATGGGCTTTAGATTTAATTACGGCCTGGGTGTTTTCCAGATTCCGCTTTTGTTCTCTGCAACTATAAATGATTACTTCAGATTTTATGCGGGGCCGGTTATTACCTTTGGAACTCCTCATATGATGGTTACTGGAGAAGAGATAAAAGGTTCTTTCTTCCCTGGCATAATCGGAATTTCACTTTCTACACCAGCTCTTACAGTCGGAAAGGTAAAGGGCCAGGTTGTACAGGATATAAGCTATACAGTCTTTAATAATCCGGATAATTCGGCTTTGTCATTTACAAATTCTATTTCTGCCGGCCTGGTATTTTTTACAGGAATAAGGGTAACCTTGAACCCGGGCAGCTTGTTTAAGAAGTGATGAACAAGAAAAGACATGGTCATGCTGAACTTGTTTCAGCATCTCTGACGTTAATATTGATTTTTTTCTCTCTCTTATTTATTTCCTGCACTACGGAAGTTACCCTTACTGTAAAGGCAGACGATTCTGTTGATATTCGCTTTGAAGGTTCGGCAGGCGATGCCTTTATTAAGATGATTAATTCTGCTTCTGGTTCAGACAATGGCCTTTTGATAGATGGAGATTCTGTTTCCTACGAGCTTGCAAAGGCAGGTTTTGCTGCAGTAAAGGTAAATCAGAATAATCCTTCTTCTGCCCTGATCAGCATGAGCGATAAAAAGCAAAGCTCTTATATTTTTACTTCTGGAATCATAAAAGCAGAAAAAGGCAGATTGTCGGCCGCTGTGACCCGAAAAAGTCTGGAAGATTTTTATAATTCTGCAGATGAACAGACCAGAATAACCCTGGATTTGTTCCTTGCTCCTGTTTTTAATAACGAAAATATGAGTGAAGAAGAATATCTGGAAATGGTAGGCTCTTTTTATGGCGATGCAGCTGCTAAAGAAATAAGTGAAAGCGCAGTAAAAATCAATTTGATTTCAAAAGATGGCAGTAAACAGACGCTGTCTTATCCGCTTAGTCAGATATTCTGTGGAAATTTCTAACACAAGCATAGACATTTATTCAATTAATTTTTCTGAAAATCTGTATAACGTTATGTTATGAAAGAGTCAGAAATTTTTATCAATCAGCTGGGGTATAGAAGCCCCGACATCAAAACCCTTCTCGTAAGCAAAGCCGCTAAGGGAGATGCAAAGGAATTCTCTGTATGCCAGAAGGCAGACGGCAAGGCTGTTTTTAGCGGCCAGCTCTTTGCGGCACCTGAAGACGAGCAGTCTGGCGGCGGATATTTTACCGGAGATTTTTCTTCTCTAAAGGAAGCGGGCCAATACTACATCAGTATTGGAACTGAAAAAAGCTTTAATTTTGAAATTTCTGATTCCGTTTACGATGCTGTGGCTCTTTCTACTTTAAAATATTTTACAGATTCACGCTGCGGGCAGGGAATCTGCCATACTGGCATTGCTGAAGTTTATGGCAGCGGCGAAAAGAAAGAAGTGCAGGGCGGCTGGCACGATGCCGGAGATTACGGCCGTTATATTGTTGCCGGTACAAAAGCGGTAATGGACCTGTTGCTGGCTTATAAAAAATGCCCGGAACATTTTGCAGCCCTTAACGGCGGAAAAGGCTTTGATCTTCTTGCTGAAGTTCGTTTTGAACTTGAATGGATGCTGCAGATGCAGAGGGAAGACGGCGCGGTTTATCATAAAATCTCCGGCTATCATTTCTGTCCTTTTATAATGCCTCAGGAAGAAAAAGATCAGATGATTCTGGCTCCGGTTTCTACAGCGGCTACTGCAGACTTTGCGGGCTGTCTGGCTTATGCATCAGGCTTTTATGAGGAAGAAGGACCTTCTCAGGACAAGGCTTTTGCAAAGGCTTTGCTTGATGCAGCCCTTAAGGCTCAGAATTATCTTTTTTCACATGATGATGAGCTTTATATTAATCCGCCGGAAATTACTACAGGCGGCTACGGTGACAGAGATGTTCGAGATGAGCGCTATTTTGCCCTCTGTGCCCTTTATGCAGCTACCGGCGAAAAAAATTATCTTACTCAGGCTCTTAAATATCGCGAAGACAAGAAAAAGGACAAGCCTGATTCTCAGCATCCGTGGAACGACGGCTGGCAGGAATGCTTTGGCTGGCCTTTTGTTTCCGGTTATGGAACAGAAATCTTATTGGAGTTGGCTGCCAGGGATGCCCTTCCTGCCGACCTTCTTGCAGAAATCACAAGCGGAATAATCACTCAGGCAGAAAAGTATCTGGAAGTAAGTAAAGCTTCTGCCTTCCGTTACTGCTCTCGTTTTGTAATGTGGGGAAGTAACGGTTCAATCTGTGACCTTGCCCATATAATGCTTATGGCTTACGACCTTACCGGTCGCGAAGATTTTAAGCAGGCTGCAAAGGCTCAGATAGATTATATTCTTGGTTGTAATCCTGTTAATTACTGCTACGTTACGGGAGCCGGTACAAAACAGGTTGTAAATCCACATCACAGACCAAGCGGGGCTAGCGGTAAGGTTTATCCTGGAATGCTGAGCGGAGGTCCATGCTCCGGCCTTTTAGATGCATATGCCAAGCAGCACCTGACCGGCCGCCCGCCGCTCAAATGTTTTGCCGACGCCCAGCCAAGTTATTCTACAAACGAGGTTGCCATTTACTGGAACAGTGCCTTTGTTTACGTGCTTGCCCGCGTCATGGATTGAATAAAATAATTTTTTTTTATAAACTTATCTGTGGTAGTAAAACTATCGCTATTTAAAAAAAATTAATACAAAATAGCCAATAAAAGGAGAGTGTTCGGATGGTAACGAATAATAAGGAAAAATTAGTGGTTGATAGTGTAGATAAGGCTATCAAGTCCTACATGGACAAGAACTGTTCCCCAGCTCAGTACAAGAAGCTGATTTTTAAGCTGGAAGGTTCACTTGTTAAAGCAGTTCTTCACAAAAAGCTTTCAGTTGTAGAATTTGCAAATGCAGACAAAATTCTTAACGAATTTGAAAGCAGAAAAACAGACTTAGCATAACAAATAAAAGGTTGTCCTTATTGAGGGCAACCTTATTTTTTATATAACTATGTACAAAATAATCTCACACAAAAAAGAAATACTTTCTTTTTTTCTTCTTACAATATTGGTCTCAGGTCTTTTTGCCCATGGCGGAATGTTCAGCGGTGAAAATAGACTCCGCCTTGTGAAAACAAAGTGGTTTGACATTATTTATCCGGAGCGCTGCGAAGCAAGTGCGGCAATTCTTTATGAAAAGGCCGACCAGGTTTATGACGAAGTTACCGCACAGTACGGACTTTCTCCAGCCTTCAGAATGCCGGTAGTTATTACTCCGGCTGTAGATCAGTTTAATGCCTTCTGGACAGCTGTCCCTTATAATCATATTGCAATTTACGATACTGGAGCATCCGGAAGCAGTGAACTTGCCGTTTTCAGTGAGACTCTGCTTTCTACCTTCCGTCACGAGCTTACTCATGCAGTTACTTTTAATATGAAAAGCGGCTTATGGCGGGGAATGGGAAAGGTTTTTGGTGATTATATTGCTCCGGGAATGTTTTCTGTTACAACCGGAATGGCAGAGGGTGCCACAGTTGTTAGCGAAAGCGCTGGTGGAGAAGGCCGGCTTAATGATGAATATGCAAAGCATTATGTAAAGCAGGCAAAAATTGAGGATAAGTTTCCTGCATATCATGACACTTCTGGTGCAGCCGATGTCTCGCCGGGTGGATCTCCCTATTCTTTCAACGGGGCTTTTCATGGCTGGCTGCAGGAAAAGTACGGGCTCCAGGCTTATGCCAACTTCTGGTACCGTGTAGTTAATGGAAAAAACATTACAATTGCCGGGGCCTTTAAAAAATCCTTTGGTATAAAGTTGAAGACAGCCTGGCAGCAGTTTGAGCAGGAGTATGAGGTTCCAGAACTGGATGCTAATCCGGTAAGGGCGGCCCTGGTTCAGGACTTTTTTGAACCTGAATGCGAGGATTATTCTTCATTAAATAATGCGGGTTCTTTATATGAAAGCCTTTCGGCCTCTAAAGATAAACTGATCTGGATGGATCATTTTGGCGGCCGGGTATTTATGGCAGAGTCAACAGGAGAGGCAACGGCAGAGCCGCGGGTTTTGTTTTACCAGCGGGGGCTGACAGGAGTAAAGCTTTCTAACGATGGCCGTTTTATTGCGGTAAGTTATATGAGCGATAATTACCCGACAATCCAGGCCTGCGTAAAGATTTATGATTGCGAGAACCGCTCTTTTTATTCTGTAAAAGCAAAGAACTTAAAGGAAGCGGCAATTCTGGCCGGCAGCGAAGGCTATTATCTTATAGCACAAAAGTATCTGGCCCAGAAGTATTCCATTGTAATTTATAAAATCAACCTGAGCGAAGAGGGCAGACGTATAAAGGGTATAGAAGAGCTGACAGAAATTGTAACCGGTTCAGAAAGAAATCCTTATGCTTTTACCCCTCTTGAAGAAGGAACTTTTGCCTGGCTTAAAAAAGAGCGTATGAACTACAGTCTCTGCATAAGTTCTGTAGACGGCAGCCTGCTCAAAGAATTTGCTTTTCCTGAGGGAATGGCTGTAAGGTCGCTTTCGGCTTCACTTTCTCAGGGTGTCTTCTATTTCAGTTATGCGCAGAAGGGAACTTTACCCCGCCTTGGGCAACTTAGGAAGGCAGACGGACAGCTGATTTTAAGCGGGGCTGATATTTCGGGCGGTATTTTTGAGCCGGTTTTATGGAAAGACAAGCTGATTTATATAGGTGAGTTTTACCGTCAGAACAGAATTTTGTGCCTGAAGGATGCGGGGGGGCAGGCTGCTGACGTCGTCATGGACACTGTCGTTCCCAACGCCTCGTCATTGCGAGGAGCGGAGTGGTCCCTGAGCGGAGTCGAAGGGCGACGTGGCAATCCAGAGCCACAACTGCCACAGCCAGACTTTTCTTCTCTTTCTAAAGCTTATAATCCCTTCTCAGGACTTTATCGCGGTCTTCTTGTTCCTGTTGGTAATTATACTCCGGATTTTATTGGCCCAGATGCATCAGGAACTTCAAAGCTCTGGTCTTACAGACTTGGAGCAACTTATGTTACAGGTGCTCCATGGACAAGCGGTGTAACAGACCTTTATACCCTTACCGGCGGCTGGGATATTGAAACAAAAAGAGCCGGACTTTCTTTTTCAATTAACAAGGGTACAGAAACGGGCCTTTTCCAGACTCTGACAGAATTAAAATCTGAATTCAATTCAGAGGGCTGGAAGCAGGGGGGAGCAGTATTTACAGCCTCTTCGAGCCTGGCCTTTGGAAGCTATTCAAGAATTACACTTTCTAACAAAGCAACTGCCTTGTTAGGAAAAGACGAAAGTCTCTTTTATTCTATAGAAGATATAGTAACACTCGGTTATACAAATGTAAGAAAGGCTGGGCCTGGCCGATTCGAAAATATGGGACTTGCACTTTCTGTAAGCTATGGCGGCAGAAAAGATGCAGAACTTACAGATTCTTCTATTATCTATGTTGATATATCGGCCCTTGCCGGCGCGGCAAAGCTTTATATACCACGACTTCTTCCTTTTGAATCTAAATATGGCTTTACCTATAATCTGCCGCTTACCCTGGGCTTTAAGCTTTTGCCGGTCTCTTCTGATTATGGTTATGCATACTTTGACAACAGAGTTAAAAATCAGCTTGGAAGGGTTGTATTTGATGCAAATGTAGAAGCGCTTGCTTTTTCTATGGATATTCAAAAGGCTATTCCAGGCCTTACAGCTGTATATCTTAATGATTTTTATGTAGCAGCCGGATATGCTTCAACAGGAACTGCAGGCTCGGCAAATTACGGCGGCTTCCAGACTTCAAAGCTTGGAGAATACTTTAAGGCTGTAGCAGACGGGCGCGGTTATTATATGGATTCCGTCTATATAAAAACCGGCCTTGAAGTAACACCGAATATTGGTATGGCTGCAAGCTCTGCCTATAAAATCAATATTTATACAGTTTACAGCTTTACCATTAATTCGCCGCAAAATTTAAAGCCGGAAGAAAGAATCAAACTTTCCCTCGGCTTTATCATGAATTTTTAGATCCCCGGCTTGACCGGGGAATCTCTATTCGACTTTAATCTGACTCAAAACTTCGCCGATCGGCTCATGAATTACAAGCGAAGCCATGCTGTCCTGCGGGGTGCTGGATTTATTCAAAAGAATCAGATTTTCTCCATGGAAATAGTCTATAAGACCTGCAGCCGGATAAACAGTGAGCGAGGTTCCGCCAATAATCAGCGTGTCTGCAGCCTTAATAGCCTTAACTGCTCCTTCAATTACCCTCTGGTCCAGGCCTTCTTCGTACAAAACAACATCCGGCTTAACAAGACCGCCGCATTTTTTACAGTGAGGCAGTTTATCCGGAGCATTTTCACTTTCGATAATGATTTTTTCATCGTAAAACTCGTGGCAGTCCAGACAGTAGTTGCGCAAAGTACTTCCGTGGAGCTCAAATACATTTTTGCTGCCAGCCATCTGGTGTAAGCCGTCAATATTCTGGGTTACAACGGCAAGAAGCTTACCGGCTTTTTCAAGTTCTGCAAGTTTATAGTGAGCCGCATTAGGCTTAATACCCTGGGGCAGCAGCTTGGCGCGGTAGAAGCGGTAAAATTCTGGAGTATTCTGGTAAAAGAAGGTACGGCTTATAATCTGCTCCGGCGGATATTTCCACTGCTGATTATAAAGCCCGTCCACACTACGAAAGTCTGGAATTCCAGATTCGGTAGAAACGCCTGCACCGCCGAAAAAAACTATTTTTTTGCTTTTATTAACAACTTGTTGTAAAATTGAAATATCTGCTGTACTCATATCTGTTCTCCTTAAAAAAGTCTTATTTTATTATATCTCAACTTTTTCTAATTAAACAATGACAATCTACCGATAATAAAATGAGGGATTTTAAATTAATAGCTTTTTTTCAACAAAAATAGAGGTAATTAATGAGGAAAATGAAAAAAGTCTGTTTAATTGCAATGTTCAGCATTCTCGTGTCTTCCGCGCTTTTTGCTCATGGTAAAGGCGATGTTGAAGATATTCCTGTTGAAAACATGAACAGCTGGCAGGAGCAGTTCGATTTAGACAGCCGCAAGCCTGGAAAGTACAATATTATGATCACAGCACGCGACCTTGGTGGAAACGTACACATTGAAGGTCCTCATAACCTGTATCTGGATCCAAAATCTGACCTTCCTATCTGCGGTATTACAAACCCATATCCTGGAATGCGCGTAGTAGGTAACCTTAATATTGTAGGTACTTGTGTGGATGATGATGGTGTTTCAAGAGTAGACCTCGTGCTCGACGAAGGCACTGACCACGAAAAGCAGGTTACTGCAGAAGGAAAAGAATTCTGGTCATATTACCTCGATACAAATGACCTTGAAGAAGGTGACCATACAATTAAAGTAATTGGTTACGATATAAATGAAGAACCTCGTGTAAGCAGCCCATACAAGCTCACCTGGCAGCTGGACCGTAAACAGCCGGTAACAGAAGTTCAGGATAAGGCTATGGGTATTCTCGTTTCCGGAAATGTAAAATTTGACGGAATCGTATCTGATGGTAACGGAATTAAGGAGCTTTATTATTCAACAGATAACGGCCAGAACTTTATACCTCTTAAGTTCGGCGGAAACAAAAATAAAGACCTTTGTGATTTTACTGTTACAGTTGATACAAAGAAGTTCGAAGACGGTCCGGCCGTTCTCTGGTTTAAGGCTATAGATAGAGCCGGTTCTGTGGGAATGTATTCATTCCTCTATTTTATTGATAATACAAAGCCTGATGTAGGTATCGTTTATCCGGCTCCAGATCAGGAAATGGACGGTATTTTTACAGTTGCAGGTTATGCAAAGGATACAATTGGTGTAACAGAGCTTTCATGGAGCTTTGGTGCTCAGTCTGGAACCTTTGATCTTGTTCCTGGTAACCCATATTGGGCAGTAAATGTAGACACTCTCGCAAGTAAAGACAAGTCTACAAAATTCACAATTCACGCTAAAGATCGTGCAGGCAACATAGTTGATGTAACTCAGAATATTACCCTTAATCAGGAAAACGATAAGCCGGTTACTTCGATTTCTGAGCCGGTAGAAGGCCAGAACTTTGGAGATGAAGATCCGCTTTTTGTACGCGGTATTGCTACAGACCCTGATGGAGTAAAAGAAGTTCGTATTATTCTTGATGGAAACGAACCAATTATTCAGGAAACAAAGGGTGTTTTCTATTATCACCTTTGTAATGCCGAAGACCTTTCTGCAGGAAACCATAAGGTAACAGTAACTGCAGTAGACGTAAACGGTGTAGTTGGAAATTCAGTATCAGTTAATATTGTTTCTCGTGGAATTGCTCCTGTTTTTGATGCTGCAAAAATAAGCGGTGGCAAAGACGGCGACGAGTTTGTAAACGGAATGGAAATTCACCCTGAGAGTGGAAAGACCTTCTCTGTTGGCATTACTTCGGGTGTAGGCCTTGTACAGGTTAACTCAGAACTTACCTGGGGTAAGGACGGCAAGGCAGAAACTTCTGTAGATCTTAAGAATTCAACTTCTTACACATACACAATGCCTATTCTGCCAGACTCTGCAAAGGGTGTAATGAATCTTACAATTACAGCAGAAGATATCATTGGCCGTGTTTCTACTTACCGTGCACTTTATTACGTAACAAATACAACAGTAGTAAAATCAGAAGAGCCTATGATTGTATTTGATGACTCTACCGTTGCAGAAGACGGTTCAATCATCAGCAATCCGGAATTCCCTGTTACAGGCTATCTGATTGGAGCTAATGCCGCTTCTGTAGAACTTGTTCCTGCAACTAAGTTTGCAAAGGCAGAGCTTGAAGGAAACCTTATTAAACTTATTCCTCAGGATGCTGTTGGAAGCTCTGACCCTGTAAAAGTCAGAATCAAGACTGATAAGGGTAAGACTATTGAGTCACGCGAATTACGCTTCCGTGCAGATACAGCACTTCCTCAAATTTCAATTGATAACTATTCAGAAAATACAGCTCTTTCTGCCCTTGAAGGCCCTGTAACAATCAGCGGTTCTGTAAGCTGCGAAACAGGCGTTGGCGGACTTAAGTACCGTGTAATGTCTGCTAAGGTAGATATCGCAAAGGGTATAATTGGAACAATTACTGCTCCTTCTTCAAACGACGATTTTACAAAGGTTGAAGTAGATAAGAGCGGAAGC
>JAEEGJ010027886.1_pt1 | contig 11290 bp, 6 predicted proteins | sample 8958761 | NCBI WGS metagenome assembly JAEEGJ01 (sample SAMN16246546, study PRJNA631951) | gut metagenome | biome: gut microbiome; feature: rumen; material: RS-attached | host: Bos | place: Iran: Karaj | collected 2018-10
GTGCGAGCGAGGAATTCAAAGCCGTCTACAAAGTCACTGAAGCCGACATCCTGGCGGGCGAAGTGGTGAACGTGGCGACGGCGACGGGCAAGAGCCCCGATCCCGACAAGCCCGACGTGCCGGTAGTGCCGGGCGAAGATCCCGAGCCGACGGATGAGCCGAACGGCCACCTGAAGATCACGAAGGAGACGACCAATGAGCCGGCGAACGGCAAAACCTACGCGCTGGGCGAAGAGATCACCTACAAGATCACGGTCCTGAACGACGGCAACCTGACGATCACGGACATCACGGTAACGGACGAACTGACCGAAGACGAATGGACGATCGACGCTCTGAAGCCGGGCGAGACCAAGGAATACACCGCGAAGTACACGGTCACGGAGGCCGACATCCTGAAGGGTGAAGTGGTGAACGTGGCGACGGCGGAGGGCGACAGCCCCGATCCCGACGAGCCTGACGTACCGGTAGATCCGGGCGAGGATCCCGAGCCGACGGAAGACAAGAAGGGCCACCTGGCGATCACGAAGGAGACGACCTCGACGCCGGCGAACGGCAAGAGCTACGCGCTGGGCGAGGAGATCACCTACAAGATCACGGTGACGAACGACGGCAACCTGACGATCAAGGACGTCACGGTAAGCGACGAGCTGACGGGCGACGAATGGACGATCCCGTCCCTGGCTCCCAATGAGACCAAGGAATTCATAACGAGCTACACGGTCACCGAAGCCGACATCAAGGCAGGCAGCGTAAAGAACGTGGCGACGGCGAAGGGCGACAGCCCCGATCCCGACGAGCCTAAGGTACCGGTGGATCCGGGTGAAGAAGACGTCCCGACAGAGGATCCGAAGGGCCATCTCTCCATTGACAAGAAGTCGACCTCCAAGCCGGCGAACGGCAAGAGCTACGCTCTGGGCGAAACGATCACCTATGAGATCACGGTGAAGAACACCGGCAACCAGACGGTCACGGACGTCACGGTGACGGACGAACTGACTGGCCTCAGCGAGAAGATCGGCGATTTGGCCCCCGGCGCAGCCAAGACCCTCACAACAGAGTACACGGTGACCGAGGAAGACGTCCTGGCTGGCAAGGTGCTGAACGAAGCTACCGCGACTGGCACGACTACGAATCCCGAGGATCCGGAAGAGCCGGAAGTCCCGGCGCCGGTTGATCCGGGCGAAGAAGAAGTCCCGACGGAAGACCCGAACGGCCATCTGACCATCAAGAAGGTGACGACCTCCAAGCCCGCCAATCGCAGAGCCTATGTGCTGGGCGAAGAGATCACCTACAAGATCACGGTGGTCAACGACGGCAACCTGACGATCAAGGACATCACGGTAACGGACGAACTGACCGGCGACAAGTGGACGATCGCCGTCCTGAAGCCGGGCGAGACCAAGGAATACACCGCGAAGTACAAGGTCACCGAAGCCGACGTGAAGAAGGGCGAAGTGGTGAACGTGGCGACGGCGAAGGGCACGAGCCCCGATCCCGACAAGCCGGATGTGCCTGTGGATCCCGGCGAAGATCCCGAACCGGTCGAGGAACCTGATGACAAGATCGAGCGCACCATTACCTACAAGGACAGCGCCGACGGCAAAGTCTTCGCGGATGTTGTATACAAGGCTTACGACGGCGATCCCACGCCTGCCTTCGGACCGGAACCTCCGGCACGTCTGGGTTACACGTTCATGGGCTGGAGCCCCAAGGTAGCCAAGACGGTGAACGGCGACGCGACCTACTGGGCGATGTGGCGGCCCAACATCCCGATCCATCCGCCGGTGACGCCGGTGGAACCCAGCCCGGCGCTGAATTACGACGATCATGTCGCGTATATCATCGGCTATCCGGACGGCAACTTCTATCCCAACAAGAACGTCACCCGTGCAGAGACCGCGACGATGATCTTCCGCCTGCTGACCGAAGCGCGGCAGAAGGAGATCTACACCACGGTGAACGGATTCTCTGATGTGGATGCGAGCAAGTGGTACAACGAGTACGTTTCCTCCATGGCCAACGGCGGCTACGTGGAAGGCTATCCCGACGGGACCTTCGGCGGCGACAAGATGATCACGAGAGCTGAATTCGTGACGATTCTGGTCCGGTTCTTCGGCCTGACGGATGCGGACTGCATCTTCAGCGACGTGAGCACGAGCCACTGGGCATACAGGTACATCGCAACGGCTACCGCTTATGGATGGCTGCTTGGCTATGAGGACGGCACGTTCCGGCCTGACCAGGCGATCACCAGAGCCGAAGCTGTGACGGTGATCAACCGGATGCTCAACCGCGGCGTGAACGAGACCAGCAACATCGGAGACGCCAAGACCTTCCCCGACACCATGGATCCCAAGAAGTGGTACTACTACGAGATCATCGAAGCGGCCAATTACCACGAATACACCGGTCACCGCCCGAACGAGCAGTGGTACAGCGTCGGAGGGAAAATGGAGCAGGCAGGCTGAACGCCTGACAGAAACACAACATGATCCGCATTCCGGCAGAGCATTCTGCCGGAATGCCGGGACGCTTGAAACGCAAAGAACCGGGCGAGGGGATACCCCTCGCCCGGGTTCCATGTATATTGTCCTTTCGGATCAGCGCGTCAATCCAGATCTTTTATGTCCGCTGCGTTATCAGATCACCCGGTGATCAGCCCACTTCTTGCCCCGGAAGCGAAGGGTGAAAGCCAGGCTGCGCACTCCCCAATCCACAAAGTATCCGCACCAGATCCCCACCAGACCGACCCCCAGCACCCGGCAGAGCAAGGTGGTGAGACCGACCCGGAAGATCCACATGGAGATAGTGGAGACCATCATGCCGAAGCGCACGTCCCCGGCGGCGCGCATGCCGCTTGCCGGGACAAAGGCCAGGGGCCACAGAATCGGCTTGCAGAAGCTGATGACCAGGAGCACATGCAGAGCGATGGCTTTGGCGTCTGCCTCCATCCCCGCGATCCTGCAGATGGGACCGGCCAGGCCATAGAATCCCCAGTTCATGCAGACCAGCACCAGAGCGGATACAGCCGTCAATCTCCGAATGTAATACCTGGCCTGATCCTGGCGGCCTGCGCCGATGCACTGACCCGCCACGGTCATGAGGCCGTTTCCAATGGCCTGGCTGGGCATACTGGTCATAAACTCCAGCACGGTCACCATGGCATTGGCGGCGATAGCGGCGGTGCCCAGGGTGGAAACCGTGCTCTGTACCACCAGCTTGCCCAGCTGGAACATGCCGTTCTCGATCCCCGTGGGCAGGCCGATGTTCAGCACCCGGAGGATCATTTTGGGCTCCGGCCGCAGGGAGGTGAGCTTGCCGATCCGCACCGGAGGATCCGGCCTGTGCAGGGCGATGAGCATGGCGGTTGCTGTAAAGGCATAGGAGCCGGTGGTGGCAATGGCGGCTCCCGCGACGCCCAGATGCAGACCGAACATGAGCAGGGCATTCCCCGCAATGTTCAGCAGATTGCCGAAAACAGAGATGATCATGGGGAGCCGGGTGCTCCCTGCGGCACGGTAGATGGCGGAGGCGGCGTTGAACACCGCCAGGAACGGGTAGGAGAAGGCTGTGATGAGGAAATAGGTCTCTGCCGCCTCCATGACAGCCGGTTCCACCGTGCCGAAGATCAGCCGGAGCAGCGCTTTTCTCAGGGCCAGGCAGAGCCCCATTACCAGCAGGGAAAGGGTGAAGGTGCTGAGCAGCACCTGGCGGGCGGCTCTATCCGCCCCATCCCGGTCACGGTGTCCCAGGTACTGCGCGCAGATGATGGCGCCCCCCGTTGCCATGGCGGTGAAGAGAAAGATCACCAGCTTGTTCACGGAGTCCACCAGGGAGACGCCGGACATGGAAGCGGAGCCGATATTGGAGACCATCATGGTGTCCACGATGCCCATGAGGCTGGTGAGCACCTGTTCGATGATCAGCGGGATCATCAGCCTGCGCAGGTCCCGTTTGGAAAAGAGAAGATCGTCTTTCATCATGCGAAACCGGCGGGGTGGCGTTCCACCCCGCCGGTATACCTCGGTTCGTGTTTATTCGCCGGTATCTTCACGTATGCCGGCCAAAGCCTGTTATCCCCGGTCAGATCAGCCGTTCTTGGCCTTGTAGACGTTGTAGGCGTCCTGCCACAGGGCGCATACGTCCGCAAGGTTGAACTGCTCCAGGTTCTCCTGGAAGGTATCCCACTGGTCCAGGGGGGTGGAGCCGTCCACAAACAGGATCACGTTTTCGGCGTAGAAGGTATTCAGGTCGGTCATCAGAGTGGCCGCCTGCGTTCTGGCCTCGTTCTGGAGCTTGATGGAGGCGGGGTAGTTATAGGAATAATCGCAGTTGGGCAGGGTCCAGATATCGAAGGCGCGGGTGATGCGCTCGCCGCCGTCGAAGGCGTAGTAGCGCCGGGACTGGAGCAGGCAGAACTCGGTGAGGTGGCTGCTGGCGTATACGCACATGGCCACGGCGGAGTCGTACTCATGATGCATGATGAAGTCGGTCAGCTTTCGCTCGCCGTTTTCGTCATATTCCCAGAGAAGGCCTTCCGGTCCCCAGCTGGTGAAGGTGGAGCCTTCGTCGCTGAACCACCAGTCCAGCCAGGTGACGGCGAGGGGGATGTTCTCGCAGTTGGCGGAGACCACCACGCTGCCGTAGGTGAAGCCGGTGGCGCTGGGGCCGTAATGCACCATCTGGTCTTCGGTGAGCAGGGGCATCGGCATGGGCTCCCAACGGGCGTTGGGGTCGTTCATGCTGGATTCCACGGTGGCGATGGTGGAGGCCACGTTGGGGAAGAAGCCGGCCGTATCGTTGGCTACGTAACCGCCGCCGTCAAAGGTGGAGCTGTGGGACCCGTAGTTAGGATCGATGAAGCCCGCGCTGTACCAGGAATAAATCAGCTTCATGGCTTCGCCGTCGTCGTCCGTGCTGCCGCAGAACTGTACCGCGCCATCCACGACGCGCTTGTTGGACAGGCTGCCGGAGGTCATATAGGTGTTGTAGCCCATGAGCATGTAGTTGTCGATCTGGATGGTGCTGAACATATACATGGGCCAGCATTCGGGATGAGCGACCTGGAAGGCCTTGCAGATTTCGGTGATCTGGTCGTAGGTCTTGATGTCCTCAGCTTTGCCCAGGCCCAGAGCATCCAGCCAGTCCTGCCGGACGTAGAATCCCATCTGGGGAGTGACCTCGTCATAGCGGCCGTACATACAGGCCATGTGGGTGTCGTCCAGATAGATGTAAGGCAGAACGTCGGAGTAGGTCTTGGCGGCCTCGTAGCACTCATAGAGGTAGCAGGGCATGTAATCCCGGTAATCGTACAGATTGGCGAAGTAGCCGTCGTCGATGGCGTCCAGCAGGGAGCCGGAATAATAGAAGGAAGCGCCCTGCATGATGTCGTCCAGGTCGTCGGAGGCCAGAAGGACGGCGAAATTTTCGGACCGGTTCTGCCAGGAGACCAGATCGTACTCAATATGCACGCCGGTCATGGTTCGCACGCCGGCCCAAGTGTCCATGGAGCCCCAGCCCTCCGCAGGAATCAGCTCCGGGGAATAGCAGGTGCACCAGTCGGTGAGGATCTCGTCGGTGGTGCAGAGGGGAAGCTCATACACATAGCGCTCGGCGGGATAACCGTCCGCGTTCAGGGCGTATTTCCCGACTGCAAAATTGTAAGGGGAGGGTTCTTCCGTCGCCTCTGGCGCGGCGGTGCTTTCTTCTTCGTCGGAAGGCGCCTGGGTCGCGGGAGCCTGTGTTGCCGGCGCTTTTGTTGCGGGTGCCTGGGTCGCAGGAGCCTGTGTTGCCGGCGCCTGGGTCGCGGGGGTCTCGCCCTGATTGCCTCCGCAGCCGGCGAAGAGACTCAGAAGCAGGAGCAGAGAGAGAACGAGCAGACAGATGCGCTTCATGAGGATTACCTTCCTTTCCGATTTTTGTTTTGGGATTCTGACTGAAGTATAGCATCGTATTTTTCCAAATTCAACTACCTGTTGTGGTATAAATGCAGTATACGTTCAACATCGTGGGCCTGTCTGCGGCAAGGGGAAAGATCCCGTTTTGACGCGCCGAAGGGAGTGAGTTTTTTTCCAAATTGGTATTGACCTGTGACGTGCTTTGCTATAAAATTGTGTAACCAAGAGTATATGAAGGAGGATTGCGCCATGCCTTATGATCTGGAAACCGGTCCCGACAATGTCGTGAATATAAAGGTGATCGGCGTCGGCGGCGCCGGCAACAATGTGGTCAACCACATGGTGGAGGCCGGTACGACCGGTGTGGAATTCATTGCAGTCAATACGGACAAGCAGGTGCTTGCCATCTCCAAGGCGGACCAGAAGGTCCAGATCGGAGAAAAGCTGACTCATGGGCAGGGCGCGGGTTCCGATCCGGAGGTGGGCAAGAAGTCCGCTGAGGAGAGCCGCAATAACCTGGCCAAGATTTTCGAAGATGCGGATATGGCCTTCATCACCGCGGGCATGGGCGGCGGCACCGGTACCGGCGCGGCCCCTGTGGTGGCGGATCTGGCCAAGGAGTCCGGCATCCTCACCGTGGGCGTGGTCACCCGGCCCTTCGCCTTTGAGGGCAAGCGCAAAGCCGCCCAGGCGGATGCGGGCATCCAGGAGCTCCTGGGGAAGGTGGACTCCCTGCTGGTCATCCCCAATGAAAGGCTGAAATACGTATCCGAGCAAAAGATCACCATGTTCAACGCCTTCCGCGTGGCGGATGAAGTCCTGCATCAGGCCGTTACCAGCATTTCCGACCTGATCAAGAACACCGGCTTCATCAACCTGGACTTTGCGGACGTGACCACCATCATGAAGGACGCGGGCTATGCCCATATGGGCGTCGGTCACGCCAGCGGGAAGAACAAGGCGGAAGAGGCGGCGAAGATGGCCGTCACCAGCCCCCTGATGGAGACCAGCATCGATGGGGCCAAGGGCGTTCTGGTGAGCATCATCGGTTCCATGGATATGGCGCTGGAAGAAGTGGAAAAGGCCGCCGGCCTGGTGCAGGAGGCTGCCCATCCCGACGCCAACATCATCTTCGGCGCCGCCTTCGACGAGACCATGGAGGATGAGATCCGTGTGGTCATCATCGCCACCTGCTTTGAGGATGGTCCTCAGGCCGGAGCGAAGAAAGGGGAGGACAAAACGCCCGCCCCTGCGCCGGAGAAGGCCGCCCCCGTAGCGGACGAGGACAAGGACTTCAGCGATATCCTGCGGATCTTCCGCTGACCAACATACGATAAACTGTAATCTGCGGGCGGCCTGATGGCCGCCCGCGGTTGCAAATGGGAGGTATTTCCTTGGCAAGTGCACAGACCCTGGTTTTTCCCGAACCGCTGATCACCGCGCTGAGCTTTCTGTTCTGCTTCTGCATGCTGGCCCCCGCGCTGTATTACGTCTGGTTCGTGTACCGGCGAAAGCTGGATCATACCGGCTTGCTGGGCGGGCTGGCCGCCTTTTTCCTTTTCGGTTATCTGATCACGGGATTCTTCCTGGGACTCCTGGTGCCGGAAAGCCGTCGGGAGGGGATGAACCCCTGGAGCTATGCCCTGCTCCGCGGGCTGGTCATTGCCCTGGTGGAAGTGGGCGGCTGCTGGTTCAGCCTCTGGTTTCTCCGTCGGGGCAGGCCGGAGGCCCGGCGCACCGTGCGGGTGCCTATCGGCTTCGGCCTGGGATACCGGCTCTTCGATCTGCTTTACCTGGGCGCTTTCAACGCCCTTTTCCGCCTGCTGAACGCCCTGAGCGTGAATCGGGACGGGCTGGAGACCGTGCTGGAGGGGGTAGGAGCGGAGGAAGCTCCGGCGCTGGAAGCTCAGCTGCGGCTGCTGGCGGAGTCTGCGCCTCGGATGTACTGGCTCAGCGCGGTGGACTATCTCTGCCTGCTTGTGCTCTCCGTCTGCGCCGCCCGTCTCCTGTGGTACAGCATGGAGGGGGGACTCAAGCCGGCGGATATCCGTTTCCTGCCCCTGGTGTTTGCCGTACGCCTGGCGGGGGAGTGCCTTCTTGCCCTGTACCAGAGCGGCGGAGGCAGCTTTGCGGCCTGTGCCGGCATCTATTATGTACTCACGGCAGCACTGGCCTGCTTCACCTGGTATGAATCCGGCCGGCGGGACAGTAAGGAGCTGCTGCACGACGAACACCTGAAGAGCCGGATCAAACCCAAACGATGAAGACAAACAAATAACATAAAGGAGTGTACGGATATGCTGGAAAGCAAATGTTTTGTGGATCCCCTGAGCGCGCCCTTCTCCCGCCGCGGGAGCGACATGGCCTTTGCCAACGCCAATAACGGGGCCAGTCAGTACGGCAAGAATACCCTGTATCTCATGTCCTGCCGGGGCGGCGGTTCCGCCATGACGAACCTGGGAGCCCAGAACGGCTGCCGCCAGGTGGCCCTGGAGCTGATGGACCGCAGTCAGAAGCTGCCCACGGTGATCTCCACCACCGAAGCCGAGGTGATCCTGGAGAGCAATCAAGGCAGCGTCCGTTTCTGCATCGGGGAGCGGAAGCTGATCCTTGGGGAAGGCAAGGACGGCCTGAGCCTGCGCCTGACTCCCCAGCGGGGCGCGTTCGGCGCCGGCGCTCTGGAACTGGGGGACGGGACCTGGCGCTTCCCCTTCGGCGAAAACACCGGGCTGGTGATCCCCTTCAAGGGGACCGTCACCATGCTCCCCGGCGGCGCTCTGCTTCTGAATCCGGATGGGAAGGGCGTGATCTCCTTCGCCATCGAGGAATTCAGCGTCGACCCGAAGGCCCGGCCGCTGAAGGACTATCCGAAATATGCCGCCGCGGTGAAGGCGGTGCAGAAGGAGTTCGACACCTTCTGCAAGGCAGTGTGTCCCAGTCTTCCGGCGGAGTTCGAGCCCATGCGCCGTCAAGCCCTGTGGAATACCTGGAGCCTCATGCAGGATCCGGACGGGGAGAACGCATACCAGCACACCATGGTAAACATGATGCGGATCATCTTTGAAAGCGCATTCGGCTGGCAACAGGCCATGCAGGCCATCTTTCTCAGCCGGGATCCGAAGCTGGCCTGGAATATCCTCCGCTCCAGCTTCGACGAGCAGGACGCCAACGGGAGGATCAAAGACTCCATTTCCTTCCGCAGCACCACCGGTATGGGCATGAAGCCTCCCTTCCAGGGGGTCGCGCTGGAATGGCTCATGGATCACTGTGACCTGAGTAAGATCAGCAAGGCGGAGAAAAAGGACCTGTACGAACATATGGTCCGGTGGGTGGAGTTTTTCTTCAACTTCCGTGACCTGGACAAGGACGGTGTCTGGGAGAACCAGGGGCCGGTGGAGACCGGATGGGAAGACGCCTCCTACTTCTATGTGGGATTCCCCCTGGCCTGCCCGGATATGAACGCCTATACCGTGCGCATCATGGACGCCCTGGCCCGGCTGGGCAGAGAGATCGGCGTTCCGGAGGCGGAGTGCGCCGCGCTGACCAAACGGGCGGACGAGGCCACGGAAAAGATCATCCGGGAATTCTGGACCGGCGAACGCTGGGTGGCGAAGAACCCCCGCACCGGCAAGACTGCGGACTCCCTGAGCCTGCCCATGTTCGGCGCGCTGATCCTGGGCAAGCGCCTGCCGGCGGAGATCCTGGAAAAGACCGTGGACTACATCTGGAAAAACGGCTTCGTCACCGATCACGGCTTCGCTTCCGAGAGCGTGGACAGCCCCTATTTCCACCACGGCTTCACCGGCGGCAGCATCATCGTCCCGGCGCAGCTCATCTTCTGCCTGGCTCTGGAGGCCGCGGGCAGGGAGGACCTGGCCAGGGAGATGGGCCTGCGCTACGCCCGGGCCCTGCGGGACAACGGCATGTACCACATCCTCAACGCTTTCACCGGCGAGGCGGAGCGCGGCCTGGTCGCCTTCGGCGAAAGCCAGCTGTTCTGGTCCTCCTGGGCTTCCTCCTGCTACCTGTTCTTTGCGGAGCGGTACGGGAAATAAAGGCGCGCACGGATATAGCAAGTGCCCGGCGTCTGCGGACGCCGGGCACTTTTGCGCGCCGGATGCGCCGGGGTCAGGATGCGTTCCCCGTATCCTTGTTCAGCACGTATTCGCAGGTCCAGATATTCTCGGGATCCCCATTGAAGATGTCCAGCCTGCCGTCAGCCAGCGTGCCGGTATACTCGTTCTTGATGCCCATGAAGGTCTCGGTCATGCTGAAGTCCTGTCCCTCCAGCTTCCAGGTGATCCTGTATTCCTCCCCGTCCCGCTTGAAAAGGCCCTTGCACCCATCCTCCAGCAGGATGCTGAAGGGCTCGTCGGTGACCTTGGCGTCGTCGGGATCGCCCACGAACTTATAGTATTCGCCCGTATAGGCGCCGGTGATCTTGTCCTTGCCGCAGGCGGCAAGACAGCCCAGCAGCAGGGTCAGGGCAAGGACGGCGCAGAGCAGCCGGATCGCGGCATTCCGTTTCATTTCCGTTCCTCCTTGATATGGCAACCAGTTTACATAAGCTTCGCTCAGGCGGCCGTTTTCCTGGCGGCGAAGCGATTGTACAGGAAGATCACCAGCCCGAACACCAGAACGAAGATGGCCGCGAAGCGGTACCGGAAGATGGTGGAGTCCGGAGAAAGGGCGTTGGTGATGTTGGTGAAGAAAACGGGGCTGAGGAAGCCGCCGGAGCTGGGTGCGATGCTGGAGATGATGACGCTGGTAATGGCGGAGTTGGTGGGATCGGAATAGACGCTGACGCCGTAGGTGGCCCAGGGGTTGAACATGCTGATGGACGCGCCGGCGATGAACACGGCGATCAGGATCACCGGCAGGGTGGCGGGGAAGAGGCTCAGCAGCAGGAAACCCAGGAACAGCATGCAGCAGCCCAGGACCATGATGTCGTCCCGGAGACGCTTGGAGAGCTTGCCGAAGATGATCCCGGCGCAGACGCCGCCGACCATCTGGATGGAGGAGCATACGCCCGCCAGGGTGGAGTAATTGGAAAAGCTCTTGGAAAGATGGGTGGAGAGGTTCTGACCCACCACGGGATAGGTCATCATGAACAGCAGGGTCCCGGCGGCATAGAAGAACACGTGGATATCGATCTTGGAGTGCTTTTCGCCGCCGTTCACGGATTTGGGCGTCTTATAGGAGGGAATGTTGACGGCGCAGAGGATGGCCAGGATCAGGCCGACGGAATAGACGAGATAGCCGCCGTACCAGAAAAAGCTTGCCAGCAGGCCGCCCGCCAGGGACATGGCGATGCCGCCGCCGTTGATGCAGGAGGTCTGATACCCGGCGATCTTCTGCCGTTCCTCCGGCTCGACCAGGTCGAACATGAT
>JAEEGJ010027890.1_pt1 | contig 11288 bp, 12 predicted proteins | sample 8958761 | NCBI WGS metagenome assembly JAEEGJ01 (sample SAMN16246546, study PRJNA631951) | gut metagenome | biome: gut microbiome; feature: rumen; material: RS-attached | host: Bos | place: Iran: Karaj | collected 2018-10
TTTCCTTCTCTGTCAGCGATGAGAGAATTAATTTCCGCTGTTTTTTTTTGCTCTCTGTGCTGAGCACTTTGTTATTTGTCTTGAGAGACTTGTTCTCTGACTGTAACTTCTCTATTTTTCGCAGTGCTTGTTTTAATTGCTTTTTCAGCTGCCTGATTTCTTCTTTCTTGTCAATATTTGCCATAATTACTGATGCTTAAAAACTCTACAAAATTACTAAAAATCAGTGAGATATGCAAAATATTCAACTAGTATTTTACTAAAGAATGTAAATATATTTAGTTAAATAATGTCATTGGAAATTAATATAAAAACGCGAGAGTTAACTTAACACCCTAGGTTCGTCCCCGTCACTTTGAAGGCATGGAGAAAATGAAGGAGCACATCCTCTGTGCCGGAGGTATGCTCGATGATGACGGGAAGATGATAGGCTCTCTGCTTGTCATGGAGTTCGAGAACCGTGAGCAGCTTGACGAATACCTGGCTCATGAACCCTACGTGGTGGAGCATGTCTGGGAGCGAATAGAAGTGGAGCGGATGAATGTTGTCATCTTCGACAAAGAGATTATCCGGGAAAGAATCTGATAGACATGGAAATAATCAGAGCCACTAGGACTGCTGAGCAGGCAGGTGCCTATTACGTGCGCATCCAGGCAATGGCGCGGAAGCATCAGATTACGCTATATGCAGAGTTTGACGAGCATGATACGCCAGATACCAAGTATATCGTAATTGTCGATAACTACCTGCCAGTGGCCACATGCCGGTTGTATGCCATTGACGATGAACGGGTCATGCTTGGCCGAATTGTCGTTTTGCCGGAGTATCGACATCAGGGACTTGGAACGCTTGTAGTTCAGGAGGCAGAGAAATGGGCTAAGGAACTGGGCTTTACGACTGCTGTTGTAGAGAGCCGGGATAACAAGACCCATTTCTATGAAACGATGGGTTATGTGGCTGACTACTCGCAGAAAATTGTCGGAGAGACATTTACATGTTACAGAATGGATAAACAACTGAATAATTAGAAAAGTAGGCAGAGAGATTGATGCACAGTCAAGCGTAAGCAGTATGGCAAGCAGGGTGAAGAGATGAAAGGACGGAACAGCGAGAGCAGAGCCAAACTTGCTTGAGCTATGCCGAGTCATGACGGACTTCGAATGAAATTCAAATAGGGAAGAATGGAATAAGGTTCATTTTTGTAGCCTTTTCATTTGGAAATCCTCCAGCACCCTCTCAATTTCAGCAGGGTCATCAGTGAGAGTCAACAATAGGTTCTTATATCTCCCTGTTATCTCCATATGACGCATCAGAGAATAGATGGGTATGTCTTCCGTCCAGAAGCGCTTACCCAGAAATATCATAGGACTGGAAAATCCGAACGACAGGTAGTGATCCTGCACGGCATTTTGGAAAACTTCCTGAAGCGTACCTGCGCTGCCAGGTGTATAGATGATACCACCAAAGGCAACCGTCAGAATGGTATCTTCTCGCACACTGTTTGTAAAATACTTGGCTATGTGCGTGGCAAACGGTGTGGAAGGCTCATGGCCATAGAGCCAAGTGGGAATTCCCAGACTCACATATCGTTTTTGCGGATAACGACGCATCACCTCAAATGCTGATGACAGCCACCTCCAGTCCTTATAAGATGTCGCAGCCGAAGTAAGCATACGGATGGCATCTCTAGCTTCATCGTCTGTCCGACCAGCCATCCATGCCCCCAGATGAGTAGCTTCCATTGCACCGGGACCTCCACCGCTGACCATGAAGAATCCCTGTTCGGTGAGTCGCTTACTCAGCATAGCCACACTGGCAAACATAGGGTCGTTGCGTAATAGCGCATGTCCTCCCATGATGCCAATGCACCGCAATGGGTCATGCTCTTTGAGAAATGATTTGAGTGCCGTATGGATGCCATGATCGTGGAGTGTGCGAGCCAACGACTCGTTTACGTCCATAGCAATCTTGCCCTGATTCATGAAGTGCTTGTAAACTCGACTGTCGTAGCATTCGGCAAACGACTCCCTGTCTGACACTTCATCATTTGATGGCTTGTAACCCCGATATAGTTCTTCGGCGCTATAAAGCCGCTCCTGGCGTGACACTTCGTATGGTACAGCCCTAAGCCAATCGAACATTTCTTTCGCTCTATTCTCAAAATCCGGTGTAGATATCATTGTTCTTTCATTTAAACTGTGTTTTATTCAAAGCTATAGTCTGATTCCGTACTTCACTATCCGCTCTTCCATCATCCCATCGGGCATGAATCGGAGGAGCGTTTCTGTGATGGTGTTGAGCATACGCTGGCGGATGTAGTCCTCGCGGATGTATAGCGACACACGACGCTGTGAGAGATAATCGCCCTCGATGCGGCGCACGTTCTCGCGCTGATGGTCGGAAAGAAATGGCAGATGCATCTCCGGTATAATGGTGAAACCGCCGTTCTCATCAACAATGCGGATAAGCGTCTCGATACTGCCTGCCTCATAAACGCGGTTACCCTTGGTTCTTGCCTTGCAGAAACTAAAGGCACTCTCACGCAGACATTGTGCCTCCTTCATAATCCACATCTTCTCATGCTCCAGGTTCTCGGGTTTAAAAAAGGGCAGCTTGCGCCAACAGTTTTCAGAGAGATAAACCATGAAACGCTCTGTGTAGAGTGGCACTTCGAGGATGCCCTGACGAGTATTACCGCTAATAGCAATACCTGCATCGAGATGCCCCAACAGCAGTTCGCTGAGCATTACATCGACCTTCATCTCGCGGATGGAGAGTTTCACGGAGGGATAGTTTTCCACGTAATGACGGATGAATTTGGGCAGGATGTAGGGCGCGATAGTAGGACCGACGGAGAGTGCCAGCTCACCATTGACGGCCTCCTTGTCTTCAGCCACAAGTTCCGTAATGCGTTCAGCTTCTGCCAATGCCTTTTCCGCCTGACGGATAATTTTTTCGCCAGCCGCTGTGGGAGTGACAAGTTTGTTGCTGCGCTCAAAGATGCGCACATCGAGTTCCTCTTCCAGTTTCACGAGCATGGCACTAAGTGTGGGCTGTGAGATGCCACACTGTTCGGCAGCCTTTGCGAAATTGCGCTGGCGGTCGATAGCCACGATGTATTTCAGTTGTTGAAGGGTCATACGCTTCTTTAATGATAGATAAAACCGATGCAAAGATAGATAAAATAATTCGTTTATCTATTGTATTCTTCGTACCTTTGCACCGATTTTAAGAATAAATAAGGAATATGAATCAGAAAAAGAATTTCCATCGCCATTTTGCGACACCAGGATTAAACATCTATTGGATCATCATCGCGTATATCATCGTCGGATGGTTCTACCCTGTTGTAGGACTCATCGCACTCATTTGTATGATCGGTCCCGTGATGACCAGCATCTGGAAAGGGCGCTGGTGGTGCGGTCATGTATGTCCTCGCGGCAATATGTACGACCGTCTTTTATCGAAATACTCACCCCACAAGCCAATACCGGCATTCGTGCGCACGTTCGGCTTCCGCCTGTTCATGGTGTTCTTTATCTTCAGCATGTTCGGCATCCAACTGACATTAACCGTTCCTTGGAGCGAGGGCGGATTGGCAATGTGGAGTGGTATCGGTCGCGTGTTCTGGACGATTATCGTGATGACTACCATCGTCGGTGTTACGCTGAGTTTCATCTATGCGCCACGCACCTGGTGCTCGTTCTGCCCCATGGGTACTATCTCACGCTGGGTGGCTCCTAAGAAGTCACCGCTGCCCAAGGCCTTTACGAACATCCACGTATCGAGTGCCTGTCAGATGAAGTGCAAGAGTTGCGCCCGAGTCTGTCCGATGCAACTCACACCTTACGACAGCCGAGGACAGGAGATTGGCTATCTCGATCCCGACTGTCTGAAATGCGGCAAATGCACGCAGGCCTGTCCTTCGAAGATTATGACATTAAAAAATTAAAACGATTATGGAGAATATCAAAGATTATCAGCAGTACCTCAGAGGGTACAACTATACAGGCATCACGCCAGTTATCATCGATTTCTATGCTACATGGTGCGGCCCTTGTCAGGCGCTCGCCCCTATGTTGAAGCGACTTGCCGACGAGTATAAAGGCCGTATCAAAGTCCTGAAGGTGGATGTAGACAAGAACCAGGCTCTTGCTGTTGCAGCCCAGATCCAATCGATTCCTACACTATTTTTCATCACGAAAAACGGAGACATAGAACGTATAGTTGGCGGGCTTCCTTATCAAGAATTAGTAAGAAAGGCCGAGCGTATAATATAAAGTGCAGTTACCTGTATAGCCATTTCGGTCAAGAAAAAAAACAGGTTTAAAGTTTAGGTTTAACCATGTATATATACATGTCTTCATAACCTCAATCAAACGTACTGAATCACACGACGGGTTTAGTTTACTCCTTATATGTATATAAGCATCCATAAACTTAAACCTAAACTTTTCAGGGCAACTTTTTTTCTTGATAGAACATCGAATGAAAAAATACCGAAAACATTCTTTAGTTCCATTTATTATTCGTACTTTTGCAACTGCAGAAGTCGCAAAAGACAAGATGCCCGGATGAAGTTCCATTGATTTCCACGGAGGTACATCCATCGATGTGATCACAGGCCTTCTGAAGGCTATAAAGGTGACGGGAAACGGAGAAACTGCAACCAAACAGCAGAATTTGCCCTAAGTTCAAGATAGAAGTGCAATTTTCAGGTAGAGGCGAAGCCAAGACTAATACCTGAAAAACACCGAGGGGGTTGGGGGCGAGCAGCCCCCAAGAGAGGAGAAAGGGAGCTGATTTCAATCTGGCAATGCAAAAAAAAACAATAATGGGAGACCGGAATCTCCCAGAGATTAATTAACTTTGCATTGCTTATGTACAAACAACTAACCTCGGAGCAAAGGTACACAATTTCTGTGTTACTACAAAGGAAATGCTCAAAAAAGTCAATCGCGGAAGCGATAGGTGTCCATCCTTCCACTGTCACACGTGAGTTGAAACGCAACTCAAGCCAGCGTGGGGTGTACAAATGGGACTGGGCACAGAAGAGGGCTGACAAGCGCAGCAGGCGCCAGCCGGGTAACCGTGCCATCAGCAAGGCTGTATGGAGCGAAGTCAGACACCGTCTTGTGGATGACCAGTGGTCTCCAGAGCAGATATCCGGCTATCTGGCAAGAGACGGGATAAAGATATCCCATGAGACCATCTACAAGTGGATCAGGCAGGACAAGCGTGACAGGGGAAAACTGTACAAACACCTCAGGCACAGGTTGAAGCATCGCAGCAGGCCAGTGGGAGCAAAACGGGTAAACATCCCCGACAGGGTCAGCATACACGAGCGGCCCGCAGAGGCGGACGGCAGGAGGTTCGGTGACCTGGAAATGGACACCATCGTCGGACCGAACAACCAGCATGCAATAGTCACCGTCATAGAGAGGAATACCAACAGACTGTTCATGGAGAAGCTCAAGTATGGAAAGGACGCGGAGCAGCTTGCCCGTACAGTAATCGCCATGCTCAGCCCTTTCAAAGACAGCATACTGTCCATAACGACAGACAACGGAACGGAGTTCACATGCCATAAGATGATAACAGAGGCTCTCGGTGCACAGGTGTACTTCGCAGACCCGTACTCATCATGGCAGAAGGGAGCCATAGAGAATGCCAACGGACTGATACGTCAATACATCCCAAAGGGCATGCCGTTCTCGGAACTTGACGAAGGGGACATAGGGGAAATAGCAGACAAGATAAATGCAAGACCAAGGAAAAAGCTCGGATTCGAGACGCCAATGGCCTGTTTTGAAGAAAAATTCAAAAAGTGTCACTCAAATATCAAATAAGAACAGTAACTTTGTACACAAAACGGAAAAGAAGATGAAGAAATACAATTACGACAGACTCAAGGATGCCTACCGGCAGTTCAGCGCAGCCGAGACAGAGTACATGAAGGCCTGCGCTCATGATGACGGGCAGGACAAATGGGAAAAAGAAGAAATACTAAACGCCTGTACATACATCCTCACCGTCACTGTGAAGGAGGTCTTGGAGGATGAAGAGGACTTCATACAATAGAAAGTGCGATTGCACTTGCCAGTTGAATTCGCGATTCCAAAAAGAAAGTTAAATACGTTAAAACTTGACCCTTTTCATTCACATTAGTAATTTCAGTGAAACACCTTTCTATCATTTAAAACGTAAATCGTTGATTCTCAATATTTAAAGCATTCTCTGGTTGCAGTGGCCTGACCTCCGTGACCATTCCCAAAAGTGTGACATCCATTGGATTAGATGCTTTCTCTGGCTCAAACTTAAAGAAAACCATATGGCTGACTAATACACCTCCGTCAGGATATACAGAAGCAGAAGGATTAATTAATTATGTTTCAAATGATCAATTTACATCGTTAAGCAACACGGTTAAATATCAGTTCTTAAGTTCTATGTTCGAGGTTGACGGTATTAGGTATGCGCCTGTCAGTTCTTCTGAAAGGACCTGCGATGCTATTGACTGCGTATTTGACGAAAGCGCAGCAAATACAAAAATAGCATCAACAGTTTCATATAATGGTATTACATTGAGCGTGAAGACTATTCAGCCCTATTTGGCATATAACAACAAGTATATTAAATCACTCGTTGTAGACGTTGATGGCGAGCTGCCAAATTATGCGTTTACAGATTGTTCAAACATGCAAAATGCCACATTGGGGCAGAAAGTATCTGCAATAGGCAGTTATGCCTTCCAAGGATGCTCTTCGCTGGAAGCATTGGAAATCCCCGGCATCGTTACCGCTATTTATAACTATGCCTTCGATAATTGCACCAGCCTCAAGAAAGTAACTATCGATGATAGTGAAAATACTTTGACTTTCGGATCAAACGACAGTAATCCTATCTTCTCATCCTGCCCACTTGACTACGTTTATATCGGACGTGATATCAGCTATAGTACAAGTAGCAGTATGGGCTATTCTCCCTTCTACAGCAATACCTCGCTGAGGGAAGTGAAGATAACAGATAAGGAGACTGAGATCTCTGAGAATGAGTTCTACGGTTGCACCAATCTGCAAATAATCACCATTGGCGACGGTGTGACAACCATCGGGAACCGGGCATTCTCAGGTTGTTCAAGTCTGCAATATTTTGCTTTCGGCACCCAAGTGGCAGATATCGGAGAAGAGGCGTTCTCTGACTGCGCAGCAATGGTTGAGATTGTCAGCAAGGCACAAAATCCCCCCGTTTGCGGCTCTCAGGCACTTGACGATATCAATAAGTTTGAATGCAAACTCTATGTGCCTGACGGCTGCATGGCAGTCTATGAGAATGCTGACCAATGGAAGGAATTCTTCTTCAAAGATGAAGGAGAAGGAACTGCAAGTCAGGGTGAAAGCGGTGAACAGATCGTGAACAAATGCGAGACGCCAACCATTACTCTCGTAGACAATAAACTGAGTTTCGCCAGCGAGACAGAAGGCGTTGTGTTCCACTATACCATCTCTCACTCGGATGTACAGAATGGTGTCTCCAGCAAAGACGTGAACTTGACACGAACCTATACCGTCAGCGTATATGCCTCTAAGGATGGCTATAGCGACTCAGAGGTTGCAAGGGCAAACATCGTTGTCTCTGGTCTTGGATTGTTTGGTGACTTGGATGGTAACGGAACGGTGAATGTCGCCGACCACGTGAAATTGACTAAAATAATAATGAATCAAGAATAAAGGTTATAACACAGGTCGTTCTGTTGTTACACAGATACAGAGGGACTTTTGTGATTTTGTGTCCCGGCTCTGGTGGGATAAACGGCTCAAAGAGGATTTTCATCAAAATCCTTGCAAATCTCAGAAATATTTCCTATCTTTGCCCCGTCATTGCTAATTATCAAAGGTTCGATGACGAGGATGATAAAGAATCACAAGTATGAAATATAAATCTGTTCATCGCCTATCCTTGGTGGCCGTAGCCCTTATCCTGTTGCTGGCCGTCATCCCATCGTCGTGCCAGCGGGGCGCGAAAGTGGGCAATGTCTCAAAGATCGATACCATCCCATGGAAGGAGATGAGGTGGAAACTAAAAACGCTTGTTTATAACTACTATAACAATGACCAGCACGACTCTCTCGTCATCATGTCTAATGTCTTAATGGATTCTTGTCGCAAACATGAAGATTGGGACAATTATTACGAGACTTGGATAAGGCTGGGTGAGGAGTACGTCTATGTCGGACACTCCGACAGTGCCCTGATGGAAGCCCAGAAGATGCACGACGAGGCCTTGAGCCAAGGGCACGATTTCGGGTTGGCTGGTGCCGATTTTGTCAATGCTGTTGTGTACGAATCTCAGGAAAATACTCGGGAAAGTTCCCATCTGCTCCGTAAGGTCCTCGACAAGCTGAAGGGTGTGAACAGACCGACCTTTGAGAACAAGGTCTATACGTATTACCTGACTGAACTGGGCGACCTGCCCGATTATCCGGAAATGAAGCGGGCACTGAAAGAGTGGAGGCAGAGGCTCGACTCGCTGTCACAGAATCTGGACACAACCACAGTCTTGAAGGACAATCTGCTGAACTTCTTTTATATGTACCAGCGTGGGAGTTATAATTACCACTTTAATATGAAGGAGTATCGTGAGGCGGCCAAGGCTGTCGACTCCATTGCGTACTATAATGAGTTGACAGGCATGACGGATGTAGCCCGCAACGAGGTGCTCTACGATCGCATCATGTTGGCTGTGGCCCAAGGGCACTTTGAGGAAGCCCTGAAACTGAGCGACGAACAGCTGAGCAAGATCCCGGCTGCCAACAAGGTGAGCTATCAAAACGCTTTGGAACAGCGGAAAAACATCCTGTCTGGTTTAGGCCGGTGGCAGGAGGCCTATGATTGTCTGTTGGAATGGGGTAATATCAAAGACTCTCTCAGGACCAAGTCGACAACCGACCAGCTGAACGAATTGAACAAGCGCTTTGAGGTGGACGAAGTGAAGATGCAGGGCGAACGGGAGAAGATGCAGGCAGAGCGCAGGCAGCTGTATATGGTACTGACCTTTATATTGTTGGCGGCGGCAGGTACTACACTCTTTATCTTCCAGCGCTACCGTTCGGCCAAGCGTATGGCGAAGATGAAGGCTGACCAGGAGCGCATTGAGGGTGAGCTGAATATTGCCCGCAACATCCAGATGTCGATGGTGCCCAGCACGTTCCCCGAACATGAAGGTCTCGACATTTACGCCTCGATGACACCCGCTAAAGAAGTGGGTGGCGACCTCTATGGTTGCATCATCAACGGCACAAAACTCTACTTCGCCGTGGGTGATGTATCAGGCAAGGGTGTGCCCGCCTCGCTCTTCATGGCACAGGTAACCCGACTGTTCAGCACAATGGCCCATCAGGGCTTGGAGCCCACCGCCATCTGCAACCGCATGAACAGCGAACTGTCGGGCGAGGACAACGTCAACGGCATGTTTGTCACGATGTTCATCGGCATGCTCGACATGCAGACGGGGCACCTCGCCTTCTGCAATGCCGGCCACAACCCGCCCGTCATCGGTGGCGGCAAACATCAGGGCGATTTCCTCAAGATGATCTCCAACGTGCCTATTGGCCTGTGGCCCGACTATGAGTTTCAGGGCGAAGAGATAGACAGCGTGAAGGGCCGAGCCCTCTTCATCTACACCGACGGCCTGAACGAGGCCGAGAATCTGGAGCTGGAGCAGTTTGGCAACAAACGGCTGTTGGACATCCTCAGAGACACCCAATTCGACACCGCCCGCCAGGTGGTTGAGGCCCTTGAGGCCGAAGTGGCCCAGCACCGTAACGGTGCCGAACCCAATGATGATCTGACGATGATGTGCCTGCGGGTCCAATAATATCGATTTATGAAATACAAACTTCAACAGGAAACCAAGCCGAAGCTATCGACATTCGGCAAATACAAGGCGGTGACTGTGCATCAGCAGACTGTCGGCACAAAGGAGATTGCGGAAGAGTGCGTCGAAGAAATGATTCCCATAGATGAGGTCGTTTACAAGACTGCACTTAGCCAACTTGCCAAAGTGATCAAGCGACACCTGCGCAACGGCGACAAGGTGTGTCTGGACGAGATTGGCATGCTGAAACTGGAGATTGAGAGCGACAAGGTGGACAATCCCTCTGACTTCAACCCCAAGAAGCACATTCGAGGCGTCCGAGTCCATTTCATTCCAGAGAGCATCGATGGCGTGCAGGATCTCTACGACGGCATCGAGTACAAGTTGGGTTGATACTTGTTATAAACAACGGGAGAAATAGAGGGCGATGTCGTCCCAGGTCTTGAAGGTGTCGGAACCGAACTGGATGAGTGTCGCCATACCGTCAGTCTTATCCACATCAACCAGGAAGTCTCCATAGAGCAACTGTTTCTGATTTGTAAAGATGGTATGTCCCCAGGCCGGCACGTTGATATATTCATAGAGCCATTCCACAGTCTGGGCATAGTACTGGGCATCGGCAGGGGCTGCAGCGACAAAAAACAACTGGTAATGCTCCAGTAACTGACGCACAGTCTTCTGTGCAGAGCTCCGAGGCATTCCCCGCTGGTCGCAGAGGGCACGCACGTCGATATAGACCATCGGACGTTCACGTCCCTCCTGACGGTCATCAATCCATCGGATGACAGGCACCACGGAATGCATAAACGACACGTCGTTCATACGATGCTCACCATGGAAACGAATGGCGGTGGGGTAATGCTCATGGAACAGATCGAACGTATTCACTGTTGTATCCTCATCCCCAAAGAGTCCCCAGACACGTTTCTGCTCGTCAGCCGTCATGCCAGAGAAACATTGCTCCGTCATCTCCTTGTATTCCTTCACCAGTGCCTTAGTCACCATAAAGTCCTGTACGCCGTCCTGACGCGGATTGGAGAAATGCTGTGCACCTGTCATACCGTGTTCCTTCATCGTTTCGCCCATCTGCAGGGCTGGGTTCACAAGGATGCGGTCATAGCCATAGAGCATCTCGGCATACATGCCCCCCATGGAGGTGCCGATGATGAGGTCAGGATGTTCTTGTTCGCATACCTTATGCAAAAGAGCCATCGCTTCCTCTGGGTGTATGGGCAGGTCTGGTGCAATGACCGTGGCCTGTGGCAGCACCTCTCGAATACGAGTTACCGTACCTGACTGTCCTGACGAGCCGAAGCCATGGACATAGAGGATTTTCTTGTTCTGGAAGAGCGGATACTGTTGCATAGCAGTCTATTCGGGTAAGAGGACGACCCCCAGCTGGCGCTTGCCGT
>JAEEGJ010027892.1_pt1 | contig 11288 bp, 5 predicted proteins | sample 8958761 | NCBI WGS metagenome assembly JAEEGJ01 (sample SAMN16246546, study PRJNA631951) | gut metagenome | biome: gut microbiome; feature: rumen; material: RS-attached | host: Bos | place: Iran: Karaj | collected 2018-10
GGGCGTTGACCGTAGCATCGAAGGTGAGTTCTCTCTCACAGACCTTGAGCAGAAAATGCTCCAGAGCGTTTGCTCTCAGTATCATGCTGCTGGCAAGCCTGTCATCGTGGTAATCAATTCAGGTAGCGTTATCGAGACTGCTTCTTGGAGTAATATCCCTGATGCCATCCTCGTGGCATGGCAGCCTGGAGAAGAGGGCGGAAATAGTGTTGTTGACATCCTCACGGGTAAGGTTTGCCCTTCTGGCCGCCTCACTATGACATGGCCTATATTTGCCACCGACCATCCTTCAACAAAGAACTTCCCACAGGATATGCCGCTCTTCAGCTATGAGGCAATACAGAATTATAGCGATGCAGGTGTTCCTGGACGTGATTTCACCAATCACGAGGAGGATATATGGGTTGGCTATCGCTATTTCGACACATGGAACAAGGATGTAGCCTATCCATTCGGCTATGGCTTGAGCTATACCACATTCGAGTTTGGCAAGCCTACTGTCAAGAAGGTTGGCGATAAGATTACCGTCAGCGTTAGTGTGAAGAATACCGGTAAGATTGCCGGTAAGGAAGTTGCACAGGTATATGTTGCTGCTCCTAACGGTTCTATTGAGAAGCCAGAGAAGGAACTCAAGGCATTTGCAAAGACTAACCTCCTTCAGCCAGGCGAGTCACAGACCTTGCAGATGACTATCGCTCAGCGTGATCTCGCAAGCTTTGATGAGGCTAACAGCCGTTGGATAGCCGATGCTGGAAACTATGACTTCATGGTTGGTACCAATATTGCAGACATCAAGGGTACGGCACAGCTCAAGCTCGCAGAATATACCGAGAAGACGAACAATGCCCTTGCTCCAAAGGTAAAGCTTAATCTTTTGAAGAAGAACAAGTAGTTTTCTTGCATCTCCCCCGACTCCGATTTTCTATCGAAATAAGGGTTTATCACATACCTGCCCCCAATTGAGCATACTCAGTTGGGGGTAGTTGCTTGTTCGTAATTTATACATGCACTAATTTCCTTATTGTTACCTGTTACTTGTTACCGAGAGTGTCCCTGTCTTTCCTGATGTTTTAATTCGTCGAACTGACGTTTATTATTGTAATTCCTCACATCTTGCTATGTCGAGATTATACCTTGAAAAAAAACTGGAAGAATTTAAATAGGGGGGTGCACTTTTGCCTGTTTTTACCCTTTTGCCTATTGATTACCAGTAATTTACGTTGCGTGTACCCCCCTCCTTAATATGTTTCTTTTCATAGCTGCATTTCGGGGGAGGGGTGCACGCCTTGTTATCTCTTGACTGTCAGGGCATTATACCTAAAAATGGGCAAAAGTGCACCCCCCTATTTAAAAACTCTCGCGAAAAAAATATTCTGAACGTGGAAATCACGAAAGAAGGTTAAAATTTTAACCTCCCTCTCAGGTCCGTTGTAAGTCCGTTTCAGGTCCGTTGTAAGTCCGTTCCAACTCCGTTCTATAACTATAGGATCATAGGAGGTAGATAAGAGTTACATAAGAGCTACATAAGAGTTACATGGGACTTACAACGGACTTGCAAGGGACTTGTAAGGGATTTTAGTGGTACTATGTGATTTTTTTTGTGGAAATATTTGGAAGTGTTGGGAAAAATGTGTATTTTTGCAGATAGTCAAACATATTAACAAAATAATGTAATATTATGAGTGTATTTGTAAAACAAGGTAATCGGTGGGTCGTAAGTGAAAATGTTAATGAGAGTGGATCTATTAATGACTATCTTCAATCATTGGGGTATGATCACAATCAATTTTATAGTTACATGAACTTTGACCAACCTTATGATTACGATAGTAATAGTGATGGTATTCAATGTGTTTGTCTTAAAGTGATGACAGACGAGATTATTTGTGTAATTACTAATCCTGGACGAACTATACTGTCTGATGCTGAGGTGCGTCATTATATGAAGGATTTTGACTTAACACAAGAATATAGCCTGTATTCATTTGAGAGTGATTTGGATAGTGCTATCGCTGAGCATAATTACTCTATTCAATTTGTTGCTGAGACATTAGGTATTCCATATTCACCCAAAGATAATGTTTTATACAGTAGTAGATTGAAGTATAATTTCTTCTTTGAAAATGGATTTCTTGTGGATTATGAAATAGCAGATGGTTTCAATAGAGAGGCTCGAGATCTTAAAAATAGTGCTTCTTGGTTGTATGAATCTATTGAATCTCATGCTCGTCATTATCATGGTGTAAATGATGATGCCATTGTTAATGAAGTAAATATCCAAGCACATGCATTTTATAATCTTCCTGAGGGCGTAAAAAATCGTTTTTTGCCTGATTTTGAGAACCCTGATGGCTCTTATAACTATAAAATGTTGTTGGTCGCAAAATATCAAGGTTCTGCATATGAACAAGGATTGTCTTATGAAGAATGCAAATGCATTTGTCATAATGAATTGACGTATGAAGGCAGTAGTGAAGAGGGACTTGACAAGTTAATGAATTATCGATATCGCGATTATTTGTTGTCTTTTGATGAAAATGGTAATCTTCATTCTTGTGAATATGACAATAGTTTTTCAAGGCAAAAGAATGCTCTTGCAAATAATAACTCATTAAAACCATCAGGTTCAGGATGTATGTTTGCCTTAATGTCTGCATTATGTTTTATAATGATTTTGGCTCTTTTCATCATAGTTTTTTAATGAATGTCATTAGGCGGAAATAAAATAATCTGGAAAACAGATAGCTTCCGTTGTCATTTCTCTCAGGCATAATAACATAACACAGGCGCAAGGAAATGATTCCTTGCGCCTGTCTTTATAAGTCCCCCTATGCAGGGGGATTTCGAGGGCCTATTTGACCACCTTCTTGCCATTTACAATGTAGAGGCCGGAAGGAAGTTCGTTGAGTGATGTGGTTGGCATACGCATACCGTTGAGGTTGTAGATACCCTTTGAGGTGTCAATCTTCTTGTCTGCCTCAACCTTGTCAATACCAGTCTGGAGAACGCCACCAAGACCGCGTACAAAGCCTGCATAGGTGTGCTTGCGGTAGTAGTTGAGATCCCAGATACCGACAGGCTCACCACCACGCCATCCGCTATTTGTAGGTGCATCTGTTCCACACCATTGGCAGATACCCCATTGCTGCTCAGGAGGTATGAGACGGAAGTACTCCTTGAAGATCCATTCATAGAAGTCTGCCATCTTCTTGTGCTCAGCCTCGGTCAGTTGACTGGTTTGGAGTGCTTTTCCCCATCTGTCTGTACCACGTACATAACCCATATCCAACTCGCTGACACGAACAAGTTTGCCTGATTTTGCCATAAGCTCAAACATCTTGGTGATGTGTTTCTTGATGTTGTTCAGAATGCTTTCGCTCTCAAAACAGCTGATGTGCATCTGAGTTCCGATACCGTCGATCTTGGTAACACCATCAGACTCCCACTTCTTTATCCAGTTGATGAGTGACTTCAGTTTCTTGTTGTCATCCCACTCAGACTCAAGGTTGTAGTCGTTGATGAAGAGAACGATATCCTCAGGACCGTATTTACGAGCCAGACGGCAAGCCTGACGAACGTATTCAAGATCGCCCATATAGTCCTGCCAATAGAATTCATCACCACCTACATCCCATGTAGCATCAGGGTTGTAACCCTCTGAGTGCTGAAGGGCGTAGTTACCTTCACCGTCGTTACCGCCACCAGAGAGAGCCTCGTTTACAAGGTCCCATGCCTTTACCTTACCGCCACAGGCATTCATCATGCCCTTGATCCACTTGTCCATAGCATAGACGAGGGTATCGTGGCGCTCCTGCTTTGATAGGGGAACGGTGCTTGGAATAAAGACGTATGTAATGCCTTCGCTGATAGTAGGATCAACGACATTACCGCTATTCTCCTTAACCTTGAACGTGCTAACCTCAGTACCCTCAAAGTCGCCGTTCTTCATCTTCTCAACACCACCAATCTTCAGACTTACGTTGTCGAAGTAATAGTTGTTCTCGTCAGCCAGTTCGCTGAGGTTGAGGGCTATGCTCTGTCCTGCGTTGCCGAACTTTCCGCTTAAGACAATAGTCTTCCACTCGGTAGTGAAATTGATATTGCCGATACCGTCGCCAACGTATGAGCCTGGGGCTTTATGAATCTGTGTAGAAGCGTATGCTGGCTTGTCGGCACGAACATCTGCCGTGAACACATAACTTGCTCCAGAAGAGAATGAACCAGGAACGAGCCACATCTGATTGTCCCATACATCAGACTGTCTTGCTGTGGCGTGAGCCTTGATACAGCGACGGTCTTCTTCGGTAGTGGTCCTACCCATTGTCTTTGACTCAATCTTGATGCTCTTGATATAGACATCGCCAATGTAGTTAGGAACCTGCAGAAGCATGAAGCTACTAACCATAGTTGGCTTGATGTTTATTTCCACATCCTTCCATTCTGTGGTAAATGGAATGTTGATGCTTGCACCTGTGCTCCAGTCTCCGAGGCGACCGGAAACCTTTCCTGCCTTAGAGCCCTTAACGGTCATGGTCATCTTGTAGGTCTTGCCCTTTGTGAGGATGATGTCGGACATACCAACAAACTGCACTTCGTATGCGCATGATTTTGTCGCATTTACGTGTAGACCGTCAGTAGCATCAAATGTGATCTTAAACCCATTTTTAGTTTCATCATCCTTCCACCCCACGCTCTGCGTCTTGCGGAAGTCCTTACTTGCAGCTACTGTCACTATTTCTACATCGCCATCGGTAAGCTCTGGTGCTGCCTTATCGGCAAGGAGAGCTCTAAGCCAACCAGTAGGCTGTTGTGAGTGCCATGCAAGGGTGTGGCCATAGACGTTTAAGCCTGCCTTTGTTGCAGCATTCACATAGTTCTTCACCGTGGTGAAGTTCATGTTGCCATTGCCATCCACGCAACTTGCCATTTTCATGGCATTACCAGCAACAGTCTCCGTAAAGTTCTTGTTTGTCAGATTCTTAACTAAAGAGTTGTTGAGATAGTCGTTTACGGTAGTTCCAACGCCGAGTTTGAAGTTTGGGTATTTGGAGTAGTCGATATACTCCTTTAGGGCATGATACTCATCAAGGTATCTGTAGTCTTCATTATTTGGCTTGCCCAACTCGAATTTTTCCTGTGCCATAGCCGAGACGGAAAGTCCGGCTGTAAGCATAAATAAGTATAATTTTTTCATATCCATTAAAAGTGGTTTTAGTATTTACAGTAGAATTTTAAACGCTAAGAAGCAGAATAGTAAAGATGATAAAACTCCGTGTCTTCGCGTCTTTGCGTTCAGCTAATTCGGATTTATCGGTACAAAGTTATGAAAAAACTTTGAAAAATGAGATATATAATAAATAAAACTTGCAGTTTTGCTGAAAATTTTGTACTTTTGCATCTTAAATGGACAAAGGACTAAGGTCCAAGGATTAAGGTCCAAGGATTAAGGACTAAGGTCCAAGGACTAAGGACTAAGGCTTTGACCTTTGACCTTCGACTTTCGACCTTTGACTTTCGACCTTTGACCTTTGACAAATTAATAAATCGTAAAATAGTGGAAATGCAACAGACTGCTATATTATTGCTACATTGCCCGGATCAGCTGGGTATTATCACAGATATCACTAAGTTTATTACAGATAATCACGGTAACATTGTTTACCTTGACCAGTATGTGGACAAGGTTGACGGCCGCTTCTTCATGCGTGTGGAGTGGGAGCTTGCAGAGTTCTCCATTCCTTCTGAGAAGATAGAGGAGTATATTGAGACATTGTACGGTTCACGATATGAGATGGAGTTCGACATCTATTTCAACTATGTGAAGCCTCGCATGGCTCTGTTCGTAAGTAAGATGAGCCATTGCCTCTACGACCTCCTTGCACGCTATAAGGCTGGTGAGCTTGAGGTGGAGATTCCATGTATCGTCAGCAATCACGAGGACCTTCGTTATGTGGCAGAGCAGTTTGGCATTCCTTACTATGTATGGTCTATCAAGAAGGACTGGTCAAACAAGCAGGAGGTGGAGAAGGCTGAGATGGAGCTTCTGAAGAAGGAGCGTATCTCTTTCATCGTACTTGCCCGCTATATGCAGATTATCTCAGAGGATATGATTAAGCGCTATCCTCATAAGATTATCAATATCCATCACTCATTCCTTCCTGCATTCATTGGTGCCAAGCCATACCATCAGGCTTATCAGCGTGGTGTTAAGATTATCGGTGCTACCAGCCACTACGTAACCTCTGAGCTTGATGCAGGTCCAATCATTGAACAGGATGTTGTTCGCATCACTCACAAGGACACTCCAGAGACTCTCGTCCTCAAGGGTAAGGATCTTGAGAAGATTGTCCTTTCCCGTGCCGTTAAGAAGCATATCGAAAGGAAGATTCTCACATATCATAACAAGACCATCATTTTCTCATAAATAAAAAGCCTAACCAAGCCTTCCCAGAGGGAAGGCTTGGTTAGGCCTCTATTCTTCTGCGTCCTCTGTTATTGTAAACTCTTTCCAAAACTTAGCTCTTGAATATTTCTTCTTGCTACCCTTTGGCACATGAAGAAACATTTCTTTTTTGACGTTTTTACCATGAAAGAGATCCTCATATTCGGTTATACGAATTGGAAAAGCATAGTCATTTATAGGCTGTGGTATCGTTGAGAATGTAGTTACATCTTTCAGTTCCATGCAATCTTCGAAGGCATTTCTGCCGATAATCTTCAATGAAGATGGAAGAGTAACGGATGTCAGACTACTGCAAGCTCTGAATGCCTCTTTACCAATCTGTTGTACGGACTCAGGGATTACTATGGTTTTGAGACCATTGAGAAATCTGAAGGCATAGCCCTCAATTCCCGTTACGGAATTAGGGATTATGGTTGTGTTAAAGCCTAAGACAAGCTCGTTTGTATTCTTATTGATGATGGCATTGCAATCATTTCTGCTGTCGAAGTTAGGATTGTCCTTGTCAACGGATACAGACTCGATGTTATCACATTTTGTAAAAATATTCTTTTCAAATGTTTTCAAAGACTTGCCTATATGTACGGATGTTATATTTTTGCATCGTGTGAAAGCAAATGCTCCTATGCTTACCACGCTATTAGGGATTCTTATGGATTTCAAGGACTCGCAACCTGAGAATGAATATTGTCCGATACTTGTAACAGAATCAGGAATGGTTATAGAAGTTAATTTATTGCATTTTACGAATGCATTATCTCCAATATTTGTAACTGATGTAGGAATAATTATGGAAGTTAAACTTTCGCATCCATCAAAGGTAAAATCTTCAATAGTCCTAATCCCTTGAGGTATAGTGATTGATTTGAGTTTACTGCATCCATTGAATGCCCCATTTCCGATACTCTTAACCGTTTGTGGAATGTTTATTGAAGTCATTTTTGAGCAATGAGCGAATGCATAATCTTCTATTTCTGTAACAGATTCAGGAATGACAATTGTTCTGATGCTGTCACAGCCTTGGAATGCCTGTTCTCCGATGCTTGTGATATTATCGGGAATGATAGTTGTTGCGCAACCAGCGATCAGTTTGTTTGTCTTTGTTTCAATTATTGCATTACAATTGTTTCGGCTATCATATACGGTGTTGTCCTTATCTACTACTATTGAGGTGATAGGACTGAACATGAACGCTCCGCTTACAATTCTTGTTACCGAGCTAGGTATGATGATCGATGTAAGTGAATGGCATTCTGCAAATGCCCTATTGCCAATATAAATAAGGGTGTTTGGAAATGTGATAGTAGAAAGGCTGTCACAATGCACGAAAGCACGGTCAACTATAGTTGTAAGCGAATCTGATAGTTTGATGGATTTAAGTTCATTACAATAAGAAAACGCATATTCCCCTATGCTCGTTACGGAATTAGGAATTGTTACAGATTGAAATCTACACCCTCCGAATGCATCTTTTCCAATACTTGTTACAGTATTAGGCATCGTTATGGAATGAAGTTTTTGTGCAAGATGGAAAGCCTTATCTCCAATACTTGTAACGGTGTATGTTGTATCGTTGTATGTTATGGTTGATGGAATAACGATGTCGCCAGAGTAAGGAGAGTCATAATCCCTGTCATCATTAGACACGGATGCTTCTTTATTTTCTCTGTCAAGGACATAGTAGATGCTATCCACTAATACGTGTTTGCTTGGTTTGCAGTATTTCTTGTGAAGAGGCGTGAAGCGTTCCTTGTTCTCGTGTTTTTTATATACTGAGCTAAAGTATTCTGAATAATATTTGCCCATAGGATGCTTTAGATAGCGTTCCATTGTTTGGTATGCCCAATCGTTATTGTAGTTCATCAGTATATTCATCATCTTTGTTGAACCACAATAATGCTTCTTGTCAGCGAGTTCTTTGCTCTCTATATATTTCTCCAATGTCGGGATAAATGCAGGGTGTGGCCATCGTTCAATGGCATCAAGGGCGTATGCGGAATGTTCCGTTTTGCGTGGATGCTTTGGCTTGAATTTCTTGGCTTCTTCTTCGCCACTATCTTCTAATACAAGTTCATAATAGTTCCATTCTTTATCGTATGTCTTTATTTTGTATTCATTTAGCGTTTCAAGAATCAACTTAATGTCCTTGTCTTTCTTGTATGTGGCAATATATTCAAGTGCATTCCAATAACCTTCATTGAATAACTGACAGATACGGTCATAGTATTCTGGCTTTGGCACAGCTCTTTCAAGAGCTTCATAGAGGTATTTACACTCTGGGAAGTTGGGAGTAAAGATGACGAGCGAGTCGAGATGGGCAATCTGTGTACTGTCAAAAATGCCCGCCTTGTTTGTCTCGTAGGTAATATAATTGTTAACGTAGCTACTAGTAAAAACATCACAGCTACGATATCCAACTTCACTGTCATCCATTAACATTTTCTTGAATAAGTCAAAGCATTTGTCGCTTTTCCTTTCCACGAGGACGGTATAGGCAAAGGCTCTTGCCTGTGCGCTTTTTGATTCCAAGGCAAGGCGTGCAAGATCATCCTCAGTTGAAAGTGCTTTCAGTCTTTCTTGCAATTTCCAGCTTATGGGTACTCCGCCCCAACCGTCATTGTCAGATTCACTGATATATTTGATTTGCTCAACAGAGTCGATAACAAGTTGAAGCTCCGTCTTTTCCTGTGCCAAAGAAATATTGGCGCAGAATATTGATATAATGAGAATTATGATATATCTTGCTTGTTTCATACGTTTGTTTTCTTTCTATTGTAGAGGTAGTAAAATTTCTTCTTTCACACTACAAAGATACACAAAAATCGTGAGATATGCAAGTTTTCATGGTGCTATTTTAAGCCTAACCAAGCCTTCCCAAAGGGAAGGATGTTCAATACAATTATTCGCCTAAAAATTGAGCGTTTATTACTATCAAACATCCTTCCCTTTGGGAAGGTTCGGTTAGGCTTCTATTGGGCTATTCCTCTACTTTAAACAACGGATCGTCATACGGAATCATCGTTGGCTTCTCGTCTTTCAGTTTGAGGATATTCTCTGGAACGTATTTCTTATCTACTACCAGACGGAACATATACTCCTTGAACCAGTCCTCGGTCATGATGGCGTAGCCTTGCTGACCAGAACCTTCTCCCCAACTGTTCTCTACCTTCCATTTCTTTGGATTGCCGTCCTTGTCAAGGTCAACGGCGGTAAGGGTCATGGCGTGTGCCGACATACTCTCGAAAGTGGAGATGCGCTCAGCTTTGGTCATTGGGAACTGTAAGCCGAAGAGGGTAGAGTAGTCCCATAGGTCAAGGTCCATATATCCGCGGCTTCTGTCCATCTGTGGGAGGTCATACGAACTGTACATCTTACGGCCGTCCTTCAGGGATGCAATGGCGATAGACTCGATATCCTCGATAGGGAGGTTGATATATCGCCAGTTATGACCGTCGTATGTGTGGCGGTCGTATTCTACCTCATACACCTTATAATAAGGGTGTCGTGGGTCGTTCATGAGCATGATGAAGGTGTCTTCTATCGGCTCTTTAACGGTCTCCTTATAGAACTCCATAGGAGTGTATGTCTTCTCCTCGCCCTTGATGTTTCCGCTCTTGTCGCGATGAGCGTATTTGAACTCCTTGACTGGCTCGCCAAGAGTCATGGAGAGGATTCGATACACTTCTGCGAGCATCTCCGTCTTACGGCTGTTTATGGCTGCTGTCTTTTTCTTTGCAGCAACCATAGAACGCAATTCTAGACCGTATTCGCGCAGTTTTGTCTCGATGATATTTGACATCAGACGAGTGTTCTCTGCCTGATAAGTCTCTGGACGTACAGACTTAGGTACAAGACCGTATTTCTTTGTCAGGTCTATTATTCCGCAGAATGTACCGCCGTCGCTGAGCGGGGAGCGGAAGAAGAACTTTACATCGGAATCGTCCATTGGCTTTGATGCTGTCTCGATAACGCCTTGTAGGAAGAGATTCGCCTTTTCCAACTGGTCGTAGAAGAACAGATAGTCTTGTGAATACTCCACGGCAAGCGTGTCCTTGTGCTCGAGTGCGAAGCGTGAACGGAGTACGTTCATACTTGAGAACATCCAGCAACGGCCTGATGACTTCTGGTTGTGGATATTCTGCTTTGGAGTTTCGATACTGAACTTTGTATCTATCTTTCCCTGTTTAGCTGCATTCTTTGCAAGGTCGTTGATGCTCATTGTCGCCATAGCATTGACAAGAGCCTTCTCTGCATTGCCTTGCGGACGTGTCTGCTGAATCTTGGCAAGCATCTCAGGGGAAATGCCACCATCTCCTTGAGCCATTGCTGCTATGCCGTTAAGCATGAGGAGGGATGAACAGAGGATTATGTGTTTGAAATCTTTCATATTGGGGGATTAAGTGGGAATTTAGTTCGTGATTTTAATGTAAGCAGTAAACTGCTTTTAACTGACAAAAATTACCAATCTTACCAATCTTTAGCCATAAATATATAAATGTCATTTTATTGGAACAAGATTGGTAAGATTGGTAATTATTGTCAGTTCAAGCACCAGAGGTGCGTTAAAAAAACTTTACTCAGCCTCTTCGGATGAAGCTTCTGCCTTTGAATAACTCTTCTCTGGCATCTGCCCGTTGTTCTCAGCGAGAACTTTACGAACCTTTGCCTCGATTTCCTCTGCAAGCTCTGGGTTGTCCTTGAGTATTGCAATACCCTTGTCACGTCCTTGAGCAATCTTTGCACCATCGTATGATAGCCATGAACCGCTCTTCTGGATGATGTCGTACTCTATTGCGAAGTCGAGAATCTCACCGACCTTAGAAATACC
>JAEEGJ010027893.1_pt1 | contig 11288 bp, 12 predicted proteins | sample 8958761 | NCBI WGS metagenome assembly JAEEGJ01 (sample SAMN16246546, study PRJNA631951) | gut metagenome | biome: gut microbiome; feature: rumen; material: RS-attached | host: Bos | place: Iran: Karaj | collected 2018-10
AATAATTATTTTTAACGATAAAATAAGTTGAAAAAAAAGCATTTCTCATTTATCCTATATGTATTACAAAATCGATTACAAAATATTTTAACCTTACAGAGATTTTTATGTCCACATGTGAAAAATTAGAAACCTGCCCTTTTTACAAGGGTAAGCTTGTTGTTGAAAATGATTTAGCCGAAGTTCTTAAAGCAAAGTATTGCCTTTGTAATAAAGAAAACTGCGCCCGCTACAAAGTTTTCAACGAACTCGGCCCTGAATATGTAGATGATCTGCTATTCCCACATATGATGAGCAAAGCATATTTAATCATTGCCGAAAACCGCAAATAAGACTTTTGTGTAAAAAAGATGGTACTATTGTTGTTTTTTTAGCTTCTCTCCAATCATATATTTATTAAATGATGTATATTAAACGATTAACTAAACTATTCTCTGTAATTTTATCTTTATCTTTCACATTTTCATTAATTAGCTGTGCCAGTACAAAAGAAGCAGAGCCTGAGGTTTTTGAAAAAACTGCGGGTCTTTATCAGCTGGCCGAAAAATATGGTTTTAAAGTTGGGGCAAATATTTCCTATAGTTTGGCTGGCGACGGAAAATACCTTAATCTTATGAAAGAAGATTTCAACACCATCACTGCTAGCAACGAGTTTAAGGCTTATTCTTTACTTAAGCAGTCAGCCTGTCAGGCACAGAACAAACCTGTGATGAACTACAAAACTGCCAACACAATCGCCCGGTTTGCTCAAGCTAACAATATTGGAATCCGTGGTCACGTGCTTGTTTGGGATGCTTACATGCCGGACTGGTTTTTCCGCGAAGGCTTTACAAGAGACGGTGATTTTGTTGATTCCGATACAATGAAGGACCGCTTAAAGTATTACATCACCGATGTTGTAACTCATTTTGAAACAAACTTCCCGGGCGTTGTTTATTGCTGGGATGTTGTAAACGAAGCGGTTGCCGACGGTTCCAACGAGTGGATTCCTGGAAATCCTTATCACTTGAGAAAAACCCGTGGTGGTGTTTCCAATATTTTTAATGATGTAATTGGCGAAGATTACGTAAAGTTTGCCTTTCAGTGCGCCAGGGAAGTTGTGAATCAGGTGAATCCGGATATCAAACTTTTCTATAATGATTACAATACCTTCTATCCTGATAAGAGAAATGCAATTGTTAATCTTGTAAAGGATTTGAACAGGGACGAAAAGCTTTGCGATGGTGTTGGAATGCAGGGCTACATTGGCGGGTATGGCAGCCAGAATGGGTGTATGAATCCGGGGGATTTAGCGCTGATTAAGGATGCAATCAAAACTTACAGCAGCCTTGGTGTTGAAGTTCAGCTTACAGAAGTTGCCGTTCGTAATTACGAAGGTGATGATGAAACTATGGCAAAGCACGCAAAGTTTTATGGCAAGCTTTTCCAGGTTATTATTGATTCCCGCAATGAAGGACAGAACTTTACCGCAATTACAATCTGGGGCTTGTGCGACAATCCTTTTATGGAACGCACCGATTATTCCTATAAAATGAACGGGCCTTACTGCGGTCTTTACAACAAATACTATGCAGTAAAAGACAGTTACAAAGAGGTTTACAAAACCTTACAATAAATGTTTTCTTCCTATTTTTTTTTGGGCAGCCGGTTGTCAATCGGCTGCCCTTTTTTATATTATGATGATAAGGAGAACCCTATGTACATACCACCTATAACTTTTACGTATAAGTACCCGGAAGTTCAGGACCAGCACATGATGAAGGTTGTGGAAAAATATCAGCCTAAGCTGGATGAAACATATACTTACCGCGAAAGAAGCTTTGGATGGCGGTTCAGACACTTCTGGCTAAATGTGCTTTTGAATACGATTGTGCTTCCGGTGGTGGTAATCAGGTATGCGGTTAAGGTGGAGGGGCGCGAAAATCTCCGGCGGAACAAAAAGCTTTTAAAGAATGGATTTGTTACTGTTTCTAATCATGTGATTGAATGGGATTTTCTTACACTACTTCATGCGTTTTTTCCGCGTAAGGCATACTTTCCAATCTGGTCGCGGAACATGGAAACTCCAATGGCTCCGTGGTTTAAAACTATTGGTGCAATTCCTGTTCCAACTTCTATGCATGCCGGCCGCAAGTTTATAGCCGCAATGGATTCCGTCCTCGAAGAAAAAAAATGGCTTCACTTTTTTGCCGAAGGAAGCATGTGGTATTTTTATCCTGCAATCAGAGATTTTCATATTGGCGCTGCGGTGTTTGCCGTAAAGCATAATGTCCCGCTAATTCCAATTGCAATTTCCTATCGTGAGCCTCGCGGTCTTTACAAACTCTTCAAAAAATATCCGAACCTTACCGTAAACATTGGCGAACCTCTTTTCCCAAAGCCTCAGTTGAATCGCAAGGATGCAGAAAAAGAATTAATCAAAAATGCCCGTTGTAGTGTAATGAAAATGATGGGGATAAAGGATGAAGAAGAAAACAAAAAGCTGATGGGGATGTATAAGGGGGAAAGATAAGGTTTTTGAGGTCGCAATTTGCGACCTCAAAAGATGAAGAAGACTTTTTGAGGTCACAAATTGTGACCTCAAAAAATAAAGAAGTTTTAAGGTCACAAAATGTGACCTTAAAAAAGGAATTAATTATCTTTAAGGTCGCAAAATGCGACCTTAAAAGTGAATACATGTTTTTCAAAATCACAATCTGTGATCTTGAAGAATGAATCAGAAAGTTTGTGTGGTAAGAACTTAAAATATATTCACTACGTATTTGTTTAGTATGTGGTCGCAAATTGCGACTGGTTAAAACTTCATTCCATCCATTTTCCTACAACAAAGAATCATAATCATACAAGAAAAATAGGTTTAATGGTTTATGATAAATTATAAACAAATGAATTGGAGATATAATTATGGAAAAGCAATTGAAGGTTTTGATGTTGAATGGAAGTCCGAGAAAGAATGGAAATATTGCGCTGGCATTTCGGGAGATGGAGCAGGTTTTTGAAAAGAATGGTGTAGAGTATGAAAATATTTTGCTTGGTCGGATGGATATAAGAGGATGTATTGCGTGTGAGACTTGTCGCAAAAATCATAAATGTGCTTTTGATGATATTGTGAACGAGCTCGCTGAAAAGTTTGAAAAAGCTGATGGACTTGTTATTGGTTCGCCGGTTTATTATGGTTCGGCAAATGGAACGCTTATGTCTGCGCTTCAGAGACTTTTCTACAGTACCAGTTTTGATAAGAGCTTAAAGGTTGGAGCAAGTGTTGTAAGTGCAAGACGTTCCGGCTGTACGGCGACGTTTGATGAACTCAATAAGTTTTTTACTCTTTCGAATATGCCGGTTGCAACGAGTCAGTATTGGAATAACATTTACGGTTGGGAACCGGGCGAAGGAAAAGTTGATGATGAAGGAAGACAGATTATGCGTGTGCTTGCCAGAAATATGGTTTTCCTTATGAAGAGTATTGAGCTTGGTAAAAAAGAAATTGGGCTGCCGGAAACAGAAGAACACGTGTGGACTAATTTTACGCGATAAAGAAAACGGAGCATTTCTTTTTTTCAAAAAGTATGCTATTTTATATATATGAAAATAAAATGCTATGAATGTGGAGCAAGAATCTCTAAAGATGAAGAGATCTGTCCTAACTGTGGTGCAAGACAATCAAAATCTGCAGATACAACTCTTTGGAAGGATTATAAAAAAATAACTCCGAATGAAGAGAATGTTTGTCCTGCATGTGGTCATGAAGAAACAGATTCGCTAGATGATTCTGACACTGTAGCCGTAGACCATACAGCTTCTACCAATACAACTACTACTTCAACCGGCAATTCAGAAATGAGTAAAACTCTTATTGGTGTTCTGGCAATTCTTTTTGGCGCTTATGGCATTCATCATTTTTTCCTGGGACACATAAAAAGAGGAATCTTATCCATTCTGTTTTGCTGGACTTTTGTTCCTACAATTCTTTCTATTACCGAAGGGATTCACATTCTTTGCATGAGCGAAGAACAGTTCCAGAGAAAGTATTTTCCTGAATAATAAATAATTATACCAGCTTACAAACTTCTTTCACATCTTTTTCAATCCGCGCAAGCAATTCTTTTTCCAGTGATTTACCAAAAGTATTTTCAAATACAGTTTTCTGATTTTCTGGACACCCTCGTTCTTCAAAAAGTGCTGAAGAACTAATACCAAGCGCTATTGCAATTTTATCCACCATTTCGGGCTGAGGCCAAGAATCACGATTTTCAATTTGATTAATATACGCAATGCTTTTTCCAATAGCGTAAGATAGTTTTTCCTGTGAAATACCCTTTTGATTTCTATAGTATTTTAGATTATTTACAAATGTCTCTCTGATTATGTTCATAATCTAAGAATGACGATTTATTTCATTTAAAATTACACAAAAATAATAAAAATAGACAATAAAAATTTGATTATTTTGATATAGTACAGTATTATTACATTATAATATTAAAATATTTTATTAAATAATATTAAATTATGATTTAATACAGTAAATAATAGAATTATTAAGGAGGAAATAAAATGAATTGCTATTTTCATCCACAAGTTGAAGGCGTAGTATTTTGTGGAAAATGTGGTGTGGCAATGTGTAAAGAATGTGAGGAAAATGCATTTTTCAGATTGGATGGAGGTACAGGACAAGTTCTTTGCAATCGATGTAGTTTAACTGAAGCTCAAGCTAATGTAAATTTTGAATCAAGCTGGTTAAAAAGACGAATGATAAGAATTATTTTAACAAGTTTATTTATCATTGGGGGAATAATTGCTTTTGTTGTAACAAAAGGAGGATACGGATTTGCAAATATGTTTGTTTGTTGGTTTGTTGCAGGATTGGTCGTTAACATTGGAGCTCAAAAGGCTCCAAAATCTGTAGCATCACAAGTTAGAGATGTTGTTAATGAATATAAATATCCAATCTCAACAATGATAGCAAAAATTATTGGAACGACACTTTTTGCTCCAATTTTTTTATTGACAAATTTGATTGGTTATTTTCAAACATACATTCAGTATAAAAAAGATTTAAAAGATTTAGAAACAATAAGAGGAAGAGTAAATTAAAAAAATAGAGGAGATTAGTATTATGAAGAAATTAATGGTATTAGCAGTAACATTACTAATGACGGGAGTATTATTTGCTCAATCAAATAAAAAATTAATTGCTGGCGTATATGATTTTGCAAGTGTTTCTTCAGAAACATGGACTGTATATGAACCTACATTTAAAACTGTAGATCCTATTAATGATAAATATGTTTTTACAGCTAGTTTTGTTATAAAACTTTTGGTAGGTTTATCAAGATATGATTTTACATGTACAGTTACAAAAGCAAGTGAAGATTTTTCAGTCGAATTAACAGATATGAGATCTTATGCTTGTGATAAAAACTTAAAGATTGTAAAAAAGGGATCGGTTTATAAAACATCAACAAAAGTAGCATCAGAATATGCCAAACAAATAAAAGATGAAATAAAAAACCGAATGGATTCTTGGACAGAAGAAGAATATAAACAAAAACTTAATAATGCAGTTACATCTCCTATGATTTTAGGTGGTATAGCAAAAAATTCTGGATTGGTATTCAAAAAATTTATAAAAGATTATGAAGTAATAGGAAGACCGATATCTGTAGATATTTTTGTAACAAAGATTGATGAAGCACCTGTTTATGCAGAAGGTTATTCATATTATGTCGGCGGAAATACATTAAGTGGATATTGGGTTGATGAGTTTAATATTAATTTTCCAGAGTATACTGGTGTAATGGTTTATACAAATAATGATAATGTTATCTCTCTAAAACCTGCTGAAACTATGGATGGGTTAATGTTTGGTGGAAAAACAGGTTCTGAATATAAAGTAAATGGAACTATAAAAGATGTTACACAGAATAATACAGGAGGACTTGGAGTTATTGTAGTAAATGAATAATTCGTTTTTTTCTTGAACTTTTTATGGCGGGTCCAACCCGCCTTTTTTTATTTGACAAAATACAATGGTATCATATATAATACCATTAGATGAAACCAATTATTGTAATTGATACAAATGTAATCCTCTCTGCTTTGCAAAGTCGTAATGGAAAATCGTTTGAATTGATTTCAAAGATTGGTACAGGGGTTTTTGATTTTGCAATTTCGGTTCCATTGGTTTTGGAATATGAAGCAATTTTGAAAAATCATTTAGACAAAAATATTTTTAATGATTCTGATATAGATGATTTTATAAATTATCTTTGTGCTGTTGGAATTAAAACGAAAATATTTTATCTTTGGCGACCTTTTTTAAAAGATCCGTTTGATGATCATATTCTTGAAGTAACAATTCAATCTAATGCAAAGACAATTGTTACTTTTAATAAAAAGGATTTTAGAGAAGCAGAAAATCTTGGTCTAAAAATCCTAACTCCAAAAGAGTTTTTAAATGAAATAGCGGAGGATTAACGATGGGAAATTTAAGTTTAAGAATACCAGATTCATATCATACAGCGGTAAAAGAAATTGCTTCGCAGGATAATATTTCAATAAACCAGTTTATTGTGTCCGCTGTTGCAGAAAAAATAGCTTCATTTGAAACTCAAAAATATTTGGAAACTCGTGCTTCAAATGCTTCCAAAGAAAAGTTTATGTCGGTATTGGCTAAAGTTCCAGATAATGATCCAGCAGATTTAGACAAATAGTTTTTTATCTCAAAGCTCTGCAATCACCTTATATTCTTTCACCAGTCTTTCTTTACTCCATTGTGCGTTTGCGGGGCTTGTACTTGGGAGGCAGTGAACAGTCAGATTAAAGTGTTCTTCATACAAGGCAGCACAGTATTTTTTCCATAAGGTAAAGGCTGTTTTTCCGGTACAGAAAACGTGGTGAATATTTGAGTTTTCAAAGATCTGGGTAAAATCATTTGGGATCGCATTTTTAATTGAGGAATCTGCGGCGCCTTCAATCTGGCAGCTGGCAAGAACATCCCACATAGCAATATTGTGGCGGAGAAGAAAATTATGACGTTCGGTAATGGGGTTAGTATTAGCACAAACTAACTGCTCTTCAAAAACTTCTGTAATCACACTCCAAAATCTGTTCTGCGGATGCATGTAATAAAATCCAGCCTGACGGCTTTTTGGAGAAGGCATGGTACCCAGAATCAGAATACGGCTTTCGGAGTTCCAGACCGGCGGGATTGTGTGAGACACTTGTGTTACCGGTGGAATTAAAGTGTCCTTCGTCATCATTCCTCTGCGGCTGCCTGTTTATCCATTTTCCTGAAGAACCAGATTAAATACGGGATTGCGGTGAACGTACTCAACAGGTCGGCAATGGCCTGGCTGATTTCAATTCCGAACAGCCCGAACAAACGAGGTAATATCAGAATGGCAGGAATAAAGTAAACACCCTGACGGTTCATAGAAAGGAAGGTGGCCTGCTTTACGTGACGTGTAGATTGCATAAGCATGTTCGTACCAATAATGAGTGAATGAAGCGGGATGAATGAAATCTGCCAGCGCAAGGCAACTGTTCCAATACCGATAACTGCCTGGTCATCGCGGAAAGCCTTAACAATCTGTGGCGCAAAAATAAACACGATTGTTGAAAGGACAGCCATAACCGAAAAGCAGCTGAGCACCATAAACAGCCACGCCTTTTTTACGCGGTCGTACCGTTTGGCTCCATAGTTGTAGCCGCTTACCGGACTGAAGCCCTGACCAATTCCAATTATCATGCTGGCAACAAACATTATAATCTTTGTGGCAATCGTCATTGCGGCAACGGCAGAATCTCCATAGTTAGCGGCGGATGTATTCAACAAAATTGTAGCAAAGCTGGCCAGTCCCTGTCTTGCGAGTGAAGGAAATCCTGTGGAAATAATTCTTCCAAGCACGCGGATATCTTTTGAATAAAACTTTAAGTTCATCCGGCAGATAACTTTGCGTCTCAAATAAAACTGGAAGAGCAGCAGGAAGCTTATAAACTGGCTTATTAAAGTGGCAATTGCAGCACCACTTATTCCGAGCCCAAAACCATGGATGGTCAGAGCTCCGCCAAACAAACTCATATCCTTAAAGATAAAAAACGGATCAAGAATGATGTTGATGATTCCACCGGTAGTCAGCGCAATCATACTGAAAAATGCTTTACCTTCTGAACGCAAATCGTTATTTAAAACAAACGAAGCGCACATAAAAGGTGCACCCCAAAAAATAAAGCGAGCATAATCCTTTGCGTAAGGCAATACCGATTCTGAAGCGCCAACAAGACTGAGCAGCCCGCCGGCAAAAAGGTTTCCAAAAATTGTGATTAAAAGACCAAAGCCCAGCGCAGTAAAAAATGCTGTAGAAGAAATTGTAATTGCTTCATCATTTTTTTTCTGACCGAGCTTTATGGAAATAAGGCTGCCGCTTCCCATACCGAGTGTAAAGCCACACGCCTGAATAATGCTCATAATCGGGAAAACAATTCCAACGGCTGCACTTGCCTGAGTGCTCAACTGCGAAACAAAAAATGTATCGGCAGTATTGTAAATTGCTGTAATCAGCATAGAGATGACGGTTGGAATAGCCAGCGTAGTAACCAGCTTCCAGACCGGAGTGTTCACCATCTTTTCATATTGCGCATCGGCATTGCCTTGATTCGGATTCATAATTTTTCCCATCTATAATCTAGTGTTTTACTTTTCTGGCTTTAAGAATACAGTCACATAATTGTCTGTGTTCAAATATTTTTTAGCAGCAGCCTGTAATACTTCTGCTGTAATCCAGTTGGTTCTTTTATCAACATCGTAAGAAATCCAGAGAGGCTCGTAAGTTAAGGCTAACTCGTATTCTAATCTGCTTATCCACCAGTTGTTGTCTCTTTTGTTTACTTCAAAAGAGCGTCTGTTAGTTTCCTGTAACTTTTGTATGTAGTCTTCACTAACACCATTTTTCTGAACATCCTTGATTACTTCAATTACAGCATCGGCAAGCTCCTGTTCGCGTTCCGGTTCACAACCAAAGTTAATATTAAATCTGTAGAAACGCTCAGGGTAACCGTCAATGTATCCGTTTACACCAATTCCGTAAGAACCACTCTTATCTTCGCGAATCACTTCACGCAGCTTAATGTCGAACAAAGCTTCAAGCTGATTCATAATGTCATCTTCGTAAAAACCTTCTTCCAAACCGGCAGAAGCAGGCAGCTTACCACCAAAGCTCATATAAACCTGTCCCTGATTATCGAGACCTTTTTTTACAGTTGCCGAAGGTTTGCTCTTAGGGAAGTCCCAATATTTGTAAACAGTTTCTTCGCGGTCAGCAGAAGTTTCAAGACTTCCAAAATACCAGCAGCACAAATCAATCAAAGTTTCTTCATCAAAATCACCAACAAAAATATAAGTAAAATCAGCAGGATTTGCAAAACGCTCGTAGTAAACTTTTTCAGCAGATTTCTGATTTATCTTTTTCATAAGGGCCATATCAAATGGGGCTTGATAAATACTGTTTCCATAAATAATCTCATTTATTTTATCATTGAACAAATCATTAGGCTGGAGCCCGTGACTCTTTGCCATAGTTTCTGCATTGCTCGTTACAACCTGCCAGCCTTCATCATTAAACTGAGTTTTTGTAAACATAAGATTTACAAGCTGCAGCAGAGCTTCTGTATCTTCCCAACTTGCGCTTCCAGAAAAAGTTTCTGTTGTGTTGTTGATGTTGAAGTTAAGGCTAACTTGTTTGGAAGTAATTTTCTTAATCAGCTGATTATAAGACATTCCGTTCAAACCGGAAGTGATTACATAGTTCAAGCTTAATCTTGCAGAAGGTGCATCCTTTTCATCAATATAGAACATACCACCCTTACTGCTGATTTTCATATTTACAGTGTTAGCTTCAAAATCAGTTTTCTTTGTGATGATGCGGATACCGTTGTCAAGCATATACTCGTTTACGCCAAGCTCTGTAATTTCTTTTTTAGAAGTAACCTTTCCTTTTTTTGCAGGACGTTCCATCAGCTCACTGTCTTCAACATCATCAGCATAAGCAATAAGCTCTTCGTTTTTATACTCTTTCCAAATCTGCATAATTTCATCATCACCTGGAATATCAGTTGCAGTATCCTGTGATAAAACAAAGAATTGTGTACCGCGGTCTTTAAACATATTTTTTGCACAGGCGTTAACTTCTTCAACAGTAATCTCTGGAATAAGCTTCATGTACAAATTGTAAAAATCATCGTTGGAAAGGTAAGTCTTGCCTAACAAAACATACTGGATTAAACTATCGGCAAGTTCTGCAGATGCAGTTTTATCTTTGTTAGTGTGATATAACTCCATTTGAGATGTGTAATACTGTTTGAATCTTTCCAGCTCAGATTGTGTAATTCCGTGGAGCATAAAGCGGTCGTATTCATCAAAGAAAGTTTTTACAGCTTGAACAAACATTCCATCCTTTGGAATAAAACCTAAATAATAGAAGGAAGCAAAATTGGTAATAGGAGTATCTCCAACTCCAGCGGCAATCCAAGGAGCATCAGCTGTGTTTGTAATTTCAGAAAGGCGCTGGTCAAAAATTGATGAAGCAATTTCCTGTACAAGAACTGAGCGAGAAGTTTCTTCTGTTTTTCTTGGAGGAGTTGGATTGCGTTCAAAAATATTGATAAGAGTGTATTTTTGTTCCGGGTCGCTGATTCTTAAAATCTGTTTTTCCTTCTGCTGCGGAATTGGGAACTCTGGAATTGAAAGCTTTGAATTGTTCTTTGGAATTGCACCCATTATTTCTTTTATTTGAGCTTCAAGTACAGAAGTGTCAGCATCGCCAACTACAACAATCGACATTAAATCAGGGCGGTACCATTTATTGTAAAAGTCCAGAATCCTTTCGCGCGAGATTGTATTTACAATTTCCATTTGTCCAATTGGCAGACGATTTTCGAACATAGAATCTTTTAAAAGAAAGTGAATCTGCTTATCAGAAATCCTTCCTTGTAAGCCTTGCCTAAGTCTCCACTCTTCGTTTACAACACCACGCTCTTTTTCAATTTCTTCTGGTGGGAAAGTTACCGCACAAGCCCAGTCGTGTAAAATAAGAAGTGCCTGCTGTAACATGCTTGGATCATCTGCAGGAATCTCCAGCTTGTAAACGGTTTCTTCAAAAGAAGTGTAGGCATTTAAGTCTGCACCAAAGTTCATACCGATTTTTTCAAAGTAATCTACAATTGCAGATTTTTCAAAATGCTCTGTGCCGTTAAAGGCAAGGTGTTCAATAAAATGAGCAACGCCCTGC
>JAEEGJ010027896.1_pt1 | contig 11286 bp, 9 predicted proteins | sample 8958761 | NCBI WGS metagenome assembly JAEEGJ01 (sample SAMN16246546, study PRJNA631951) | gut metagenome | biome: gut microbiome; feature: rumen; material: RS-attached | host: Bos | place: Iran: Karaj | collected 2018-10
GACAAGACTGGTGTTCACTTCACAGCACCTAAGGGTACTGCTGATGAGATGGCTGGTCTTCAGAAGTCTTACGAGCACCTTCAGGCTATGCGTGACGAGATCATCTCTCTCGGCATCATCCCAGCTGTTGAGGATTGGAAGACTCTCAATCCAAATCTCTAAGCCTAACCTGTTCCTCTCAAAAGGAGGAATGTTAGATAATACAAATCCCTTGTTCTTTCCGTTATGGATAAGAGCAAGGGGTTATTCTTGTGTCTTTTTCGGATGATAGAGAAGCTTTTCTGTCATAGAATTTCAAAAAAATCAATTATTTCAAATAAATTTGGGCATACAATTATAGTGTGTCTTACCCCTAAATAGGCTGCTCTGTTTCTATTATCAGGAAACGTGTGTCCTTTTTAAATTGAAATTATTGAAATAATTGAAATTTAATCGTTGTCATAAACACCTAACTTGTGCAAGTTAAATTTTGCAATCTCTAATCCCTGTTTGACTGCTTTTTTGTACCATTTAATTGCTTCTGACCTTGATGACGTTACACCGAGACCTTTCTCATAGCACCATCCAAGGCTCCAAAGTGCACTTGCTTCTCCTTGCTCAGCCGCCAGCCGATACCACTTCATAGCTTCTGTATATGATTGCTCTACGCCCTCACCATGTGCATAGCAAATTCCAAGGTGGTATTGTGCAATTGCATATCCTTGTTCAGCCGCCAGCCGATACCACTTTACGGCTTCTGTATATGATTGTTTTACGCCATTGCCTTCATCATAGCAAACTCCAAGGTTGTATTGCGCTTTGACATCTCCCTGTTCAGCCGCCAGCCGAAACCACTTCGCGGCTTCTGTATATGATTGCTCTACGCCCTCGCCATAATAATAGCAAATTCCAAGGTTGAATTTTGCACGTGCATATCCTTGTCCTGTCGATTTTTTGTAAGCAATATAAGCTAGTTTCTCGTTTTTTTCCGTACCACGTCCATTGTAATGACATTCTCCGAGATAGTATTGTGCTTTTGCATCATCAGCCTCTGCCATTTTTGAAAATGCAGCAAATGCCTCTTTATAGAGATTATTAGCCTTTGTATAGCTTTCTTCTATACTATCACCTTTGTCATAGCATACACCTAACCAATATTTCCCATAAACATTTCCCTTATCAACAGCTTTTTGGAACAATTCTACGGCTTTAGCATAGTCTTTTTTTATGCCACGTTCGCCAATATAGTATAAACGTCCCAATTCTGCTTGTGCATCAGCATTGCCTCTCTTTGTTTGCTTTTCGAGTTCGGCAACATTAAGAGTATCTACTTCAATTGCCGAATAGGTGCGGTTTATGCATCCATTGCATATTACAATGAATACAAAGAAAAAAAACGTTAGGAATATTTCGAATATTTTTTTCATGAGATATTATTTTTAGTGGATTTTATGTATGCAAAAGTACAAAATCTTTTCTTGTCTTCCACATTCTTTGAAAATTATATTGATATTTTTTATCTTGTGATTTTTCCTATTTATCCTCAATTTTCCTTGTAGGATGTAAGTCCGTTCTTGCTCCATCGATGGGAGTGAACCTGAAGCGAAGGTATAACGGACTTGTACCTTCATTTGTAATCTATCATTTCCCATTGTAACGATTGGGCATTGATTCAAGACAATGATGCATTAATAGACTATCTTATGAGGCTACTTAGTCTCACTTGTGAATGTTTTTTCGGTTACCAATCCTCTTTTCCCTCATGAACAGGAGGAATATTTGCAGGCATACCAATTATCCTTGCTGAATATTCGCAGGTAAAAGGTTTTTTCCCTGTTTTATATGTGACAATAGCGCAATGAGATGGCTTTAGCTGGTCATTTAGGTAAACAACTCTGAAACTTATATTAGAGACTCTCTCGATCATATATATGTATTTGAATTCAGATTCATGATCCAGTACGAGTTGTTTTATATAATTCTGACCATCAGAATCTATATATTTGGAAGCTTGCATTGCTGCATATTGTTGACTTTTATTTCTGCCTGTAAGATAATCTCCTGTTACTCCTCCATACATATATCCTGCAAAAGCAGAGCCTAGCGCTATACCAACAGATTCATTATAAGTTTTTTCAAATCCACCATTTCTGCCAAGAAAAAGGCTGATGTAGTCTTGTGTATGCTGTGATTTAGACTTTATATTGTACTTGTTATTTTGATAGTCTTTCAAATACACAACACGTTCTATGTCTTTAAAGACAAAATTTTCTGCTCTGTCAAGACCTGGGACACAAACCAACTTTCCTTCTGCATCATACACTTCTTTAATTATTATCTTATCCTCATAACCTTCTTTTGTTTCGGAAAAAGTTACCTTGTAATTAGGTGCGGAATTATAAACATAATAATCGAGTTCTACTGGGTAGGTGCTATGTTTCTCTTTCCTGTCAGATTCAGAATATAGGAATTCCCAACCTTTTCTTTGTTGATATCTCTCCAGCAAATCAAGTGTATTTCCATTATTATAGTGAAACCCACGATAGAAAGGATTATCTTCCTCAACAATAACCTTTTTTTTAGGGATTCTTGGCAAATGTTGTCGCCAATTCTGCTCTATATTTTCATTGTAGGCATAAACTTGGTTAATACTGTCCTCAAGATTCTGAGAGTATAGCATTAAATATTCTTTTACTCGATCAGTGAGTTTTCCTTTTTCTACATCCTTGTCGTAGACTTCGTACTTTTCATCTCCGTCAGGAACAGGAAAAGGAATAGGTACAGGAACAAGACCAGCAAAAAATACTTTTGTTTGTATTTTTTTCTTTTGCTTGAATTTTTGATATTTGGGAAAAGCTATAAGCGTAAAATTATATGCTCTATTCAATAAAAGTAAATCCTCTTCTGTTTTTACTTTTTTGATGGTTGACGCATATAATTCCACACATCGATTTTTCCTTTTTACTAATGACTCATAATCCTTCATCAAACTTGGTTTAATCTGCTGATACATGATTTGGGCTTGAGCAGTATCAACAACATTTCGTTTTACCTTAATCTTTAACGAGTTGGGATAATTGTTCACCTTGTCATCTAATGACAGGTCAGGATTATTCCTATTAGATTGAGCCAATATAGTTATTGGTAACAATATAAACAGTAATAATAAAGTGTATTGTTTCATCTGATTAAATATTTTAAGTGAATTTTCAAAAATAAATATCAAAGATGTTGAGCATTGAATTTACTCAAAAGTTTGTCGTGTTTTCTTCGACAGAGGTGAAAATGTTCATAATATGTATGGTGCTGAATAATTTAATTCTACTAGACCTTGTTCCATAGCCTTATACCTTTCAACCTTCATTTCTGCAAAAATCTGGTTATAGTGATCAGACCATTGTTCTGCTGACGAAACACGTTCTTTTTCATCCCATGTTGGATCGTTGACAAAGTTCAGTAGAACAAGTTTGACATTGTCATAAAATCTTGCATTTGCGGACAATTCTTTCATTTTATGAAGAAAAGTCAATCTGTTTGCTAATTGATAATAGTTATTCATCCAATAATATTCAAAAACAGAACGGTCTTTAAGACCATAAACTTCATTAGCTACTTGCCACATTGTTTCAGAGATTTGCTTCCTACTAATCTCTGATGATGCTGAGCAATCAGTTTTTGTTTCTTTCAAATGGGATTTTGCTTCAAACAAATATAAAATTCCACTGTTTCTGCCGATGGCGATACCATCCCATTGTGGCTGTCGAGCTGGCCAAAAAGCAAAGGTGTGTTTGTCTGGTGTTATACCGAGAAAGTCACAAACCTTATTTTCTGATAACTGATACTCTTCATAGTCTGTGTCTTCGATAGGTGACAACCAAACTAGTTCATCGTTTAGTTTGTTATCAATAATCTTTTTCTGAAGTCGTGAAGCTGCTATCTGCATCATAAATTTGCTACCTTTTGATGCTTGTCCTTTAGATGTGTTACTCATAATAGATTACTATTTAAGTTCTTGCATTGTATTAATATAAATATAGTACAAGATATGCTACTATTCTGTTCTATAGAAATAAGTATGATTATTTTAAATACTTCAAAAAATGGCAACTGCCTTTATGTCATAACTCCCAATATGACAGAATTATAATTTAGATTAAACGAATAAAAAAGACGTGGGTTGCTGTACTTCTGCTTATCTCGTTATCGTGGCTCTGGTAAACCTATACTACAAAGATAAGCAACCAGTTAGCCCACGCCGAGAGGGAATTATGCAGAAGTACACATACACGTCAATAACGATACTCACAAAGATATGGGTATAGTATTAACGTGAGCGACTTGAGAATAAAATCACCCACGTGGACGTTAGTTGCGCAATCTTCTTGTAGTATGTGAAATTTACCAGATTTCGATAACAGAAGATAAACGTTTGTAAACGTCCTTTCAAATATGTCTTGAGGCTTATGCCTCGTTTGCAGAACTCGTCTGCTAAACCAGCAAGCCCACGAAGGACTAACTGGTTTCAGTTGCAAAAATAGCAAAATATTTGTTAAACTGCAAAATTTTTGCGAAATATCTTCAAAAAAAGTGTTTTTTATGGTTTCTGCTTACTGAGAATAGCAAAATCAATGGGGACCTCCATACAGTCTTGCTATATAATCGTTCACTCTTAGCAAGTCCATTGCAAGTCCTATGTAAGTTACAAACTTCTTGTCACAACGCAATTTCTAGCTGAAAAAAACTTTTTCGTATCAACCCTACACCCCTACATTGGCACATGCCTCAAACTATTGATACACAAAAACCTGCAGCGATTTCAAATATTGCCCAACCCTACACTAACCCTACATTAACCCTACACAAAACCTGAATTCCTGAAAAATTCAGGCTTATTGATAAATACCTATGTAAAATGTAGGGTTGATGTAGGGTTAGTGTAGGGTTTGCGCATATTTGAAAACCGCGTAACACTCTAAAACTATGCGAGTTATATAGGGTGTCAATGTAGGGGTGTAGGGTTGTTGCGAAAAAGTTTTTTCTGAGGAAGGATATATAAAGAATCCCTTCACCTTTCTACCTCCGTTCTAATACCGTTATAAATCCGTTTCAAGTCCGTTCTTGCTCCATCGATGGGAGCGAACCTGAAGCGAAGTCATAGCGAAGGGAGAGCGAAGGCATGACGAATGCAATATATTGGTGTAATACCCTTGAAAAGAAAAAAATCAAAAAGTTTTTAGAGGGAGTATTACACCTTTTGTTGTAATGAGTGATATTTTACTTGATTATCAGAGCGTTAGATGCGGTGTAATACCCTTGAAAGTATTACACCAGTTTGGGCAATATGATGTAATACTGGTGTAATACTTTGGGGAGTATTACACCAAGGCAAACGAATTGATATACAGTTGTTTAGTCTGCTCAAACCTGCAAAGGTGTAATACTCGGCTTTGAAAACTTTTTGAAAAATAGTATTACACCAACTATTACACCTATGTTAGCGTGAGTTCGATGAATTCCTATATGGCAAACAGCAAGCTGTTTTTAACTGGCAATATTTTTTCGCAAGGCTCAACAAGCTAAAGCAAGTTCCCAATCTTACCAATCTTCAACCAGTAATTATCATTTTTTATTGGAAAAAGATTGGTAAGATTGGTAATTATTGTCAGTTCAGCATCGGAGATGCGTTTGCCATGAATTCGTCGAACTGACGTTATGTTACTTGAAAAATAAGAATAAAAAAACACGCTACTACTCTTCGCGAGCTGTAGCGTGTTGAAAAATATGTTTAACTAAAATCCTTTTCTAAATTCAAAGAACAATCTCGCGATCATTCTTATGTTATCCAAGAGTCAAACAATCTTTAACCTAATAACTAAAACCTAAATCTATTATTCTACTAACCTAAACAATTCTTGTTCTTAACGTCATTCAGGAATGTTTCCGGGAGCGCACTCCTTTTTTCCTTTTGACGATGCAACGTGCAAAGCACCTCGCACGATGGAAATCAAGTGGGTTGGCTGTAAGCCAGCGCTTGTTTCTTATTTCCGAGTGCAAAGTTAGTAAGTTTTTTCTGTGTGCGCAAACAATTTTACGTTTTTTATTAATAATTGCGCTTTTGTTTGATTTATGTCAAGCGTTGTGCCCGCGCACAAACAGAAAAACATAAATTTTAAGGAGTTTTAAGAATTGGCTTCTTGAGCACAATTCAACGTCAGTTCTACGAAATTAAACGCTTGCGCTTTGTTTTGAAACATTAATTAAGACATTAATCAAACATTAATTTGGACAAAAATTTATGAGGATTTAAGCTGTAAGGCTCATTAATGTCACAATTAATGTTAGATTAATGTCCAAATTAATGTTATGCGACAGCAAAGAAAATCGTCGAATTCACGTTAATCTACTTTTTTAGGAACTCCACAACCTGATCGGCAAAAGCCTTCATTCCTGCAACAGAAGGGTGTCCCCATTGCTTGTCGATGTTGTGAAGATCAAGACAAGGCACGTTATAATGTTTGCAGATAGTATGAACCGACTCGTTGATTTCGTCTTTCAGTTCGCTATTGAGAATAAAGACGATACGAGCCATGGGATAATTGCCTTTAAGGTCATACAATAGCTTCGCCATAGCAGGACGGAAAGAATAAAGTTGCTTGTCTGTCCAGTTGCCGAAGACATAATCTCCGATAGGAGCACCACACCAGCTGTCGTTTGTAGCACCACAAACGAGTATTACATCGGGATTGCCAAGCCAGTTGCTGCGAGTGATAAAGGCACGATCAGAATAGTCGGCATGAGGCATGTCTTTTTTCGGACGATAGCCTGTGTAGCATATCGTAGCACCAGAATAGGCATTGTTGCGCTCAAGCTTAGCGCCAAGTCGCTTGATGACTTGATACCACCAGGTTTGCTCAACTTTTCTGACATCATTACCCCTTTGGACGTTTTTGTTGCCGTCAGGGAAATACCAGATGGCATTGGTATCTGGAACAACACATCCGTAGAAGGTTGAGTAGCTGTCGCCAAGGATAGAGATGCGGAGAGAGTCGCTCTGTGCGTTAGCGCAAAGAACAATCAGGAAAGCTGAAAAGATTAGGAGTAATTTCTTCATATAGTTAGTTATTTATTCGTTAGACAAAGTATCGCTTCTGGTCCCATATTGAAAAGGAGGTCGAGAATACTGAGATTGGGCAGAAAACCATGACGCGACTGAAAGACCTGATAGTAAGGTTTACAATCAGCCTTAGCACGTAAATCAAAGGCGCAGCCTTTGTATTCGTCCGTCAGGCGTATTTCCGTGCGTATATCGAGCAATTCGCACATCTTATGGGTAATCTCAAGGTTGTAGTCAAAGAGGAAGTCCCATTTCTTTTCAAAGAAAGGTGCGATGTCATCGGCATAATACTCAAAGAAAGGCGAAGAACCGTATGCAGATGCCAAGGCTTGCCAATGAAGATGCCTCCAGTTGTTGTGGTCGGATATTTTTATATCCTTGATAGAACCGGAGCCGGATACAGGAACCGTAAGCGTCTGTACCCCGTTTGCCGTTGCTATTCGGCATCGTGTGCGTAGGGTCTGCTTCTGGAAATTCGCGTGAGCCTCTATGAAAATGGGTTCTGAGGCACGAGCTATTTGCTCGTACCACGAGACGGGACCAAAGAATGTTGTGGGCAAAACCAAGTTCATGTACAATTTACCATTTACAATTTACCATTTACAATTTACCATTTACCGTGATGGACAAAATTGTACATGGTAAATGAATTTACTTTTTCTTCGGCTTTCTACGTGCCCAGCCTTCTTCTGAGAAGTCAGGCTCTTGGAGAGACTTTTTTCCGCGTCTGCGACTCTGGTCGTCGTTCTTCTTAAAGAACTGACGCCAATCGCCAGTCTCAGGCATACCTGCTGTATCAGAATCAAAGTCTTTATGGGAATTATTGCGCTTGCTCTTCTTCTCAAAGCGAGAGAAATCGGAATCTTCCTTGCGACCACGTCCAGAACGTCCATGGCCTTCAGATTCATTCTTACGACCTCTTCCACGACCACCTGCAGCTTTTCCGTCCGGATTGTCTTCGTTACATCTCACCTGACGACCTTTGTAGAAAGTTCCGTCAAGGGCTTTCATCACTTTCTTTGCGTCTCGTTCAGGAACCTCAATGAAAGAGAAGCCAGACATAAGTTCGATATGACCGACCTCCTGACGTCCCTGAACATGACGGTTAACGAACTGCATAACCTCTCCCGGGTAGAAACCGTGGTCTTTTCCGAGATTGACAAAAAGACGTGTGTAGCCTTGCTGAACTGCTCTTGGCTCTCTAGGAGACTTATTACCCCTAGAGTTCTTTGAATCTCTAGAGTTACTACGCTCTTTCTTGCTGACAGGCTTCTCGATTTCTGGGGCATTGGCATAGTATGAGAGGAATCGTCCGAACTCACGACTAACCATCTTCTTCAGGATATCCTCCTTGTCAACATATTCGAAGTGACGACGAACCTCTGCCATGAAAGGCTCAATCTGCTCTTCGATGACATCAACCTTTTCTATCTCGTCAATAGCACGGAAAAGCTGTTTGGTACATATCTCCTGTGGAGTTGGCAGAGTTCCGTCAACAAACTCCTTGCCTATCTGCTTCTCAACGGCACGTATCTTATGCTTCTCACGAGTGTGGATAATGGCGATAGATGTGCCTTTCTTGCCTGCACGGCCTGTACGGCCAGAGCGATGGGTGTAAGAAGCGATATCATCAGGCATAGCATAGTTGATAACGTGGGTGAGGTCATCAACGTCAAGTCCGCGGGCAGCCACGTCAGTAGCCACAAGCAACTGTGTGAGATGGTTGCGGAACTTCTGCATTGTGAGGTCACGCTGTTGCTGGCTGAGATCACCATGAAGTGATTCTGCATTATAACCGTCACGAATGAGATGGTCGGCAACTTCCTGTGTCTCTGCCTTCGTGCGACAGAACACGATAGCGTAGATGCGAGGATAGTAATCCACAATACGCTTGAGTGCGAGATACTTATCCTTTGCATTTACGAGATAGTAAATATGATTCACGTTCTCTGCACCCTCATTGCGGGAACCTATGACAATCTCCTGATAGTCGCGCAGATACTGCTTGGCAACACGCTCCACCTCGCGTGACATAGTAGCAGAGAAGAGAAGGGTAGTGTGCTCTTCTGGGATAGATTCAAATATCTCGTTGATGCTCTCAGAGAAACCCATGTTGAGCATCTCGTCAGCCTCGTCGAGAACAATGTGGCTGACTTGTTCCAAATGAGCCTTGCCACGCTCCATAAGGTCGATGAGACGGCCTGGCGTTGCTACGATAATCTGTGCTCCATGACGAAGTGAGCGTATCTGGTCGTTGATGCTGGTACCACCATACACCGCTACCACATTGATGCCCTTGATATACTTGGAGAAGTCACGCAGGTCATCGGCAATCTGCAGACACAGCTCACGCGTCGGTGACAGCACCACAGCCTGGGTGGTCTTGTCCTTTGGGTCAATCATCTGCAACAACGGCAGTCCGAAGGCAGCAGTCTTACCTGTGCCGGTCTGAGCCAAAGCAATGTAATCTTTGCCACCAAGCTCTTCGCTAAGCAGCAGTGGAATAACAGCCTCCTGAACGGGCATGGGCTGTTCAAAGCCCAGTTCGTCGATGGCACTGCAAATCTCAGGGCATACGCCCAATTCTTCAAATGTTTTCATAAGTGAGTGCAAAGTTACGAAAAATCAGCGACATAGACAAGTAACTGATAATAAAAACGCCTGTCGCTCGTCACAAAACGCCTGCAGAATATCCCAGAAACTTGCATAGGTGGAAGAAAAAACGTAACTTTGCATCTGTATTCATGAAAACAAACTAAAACTTACAGATATGAAAGCAAGAACATTAATAGGTTTATTATTCATTGCGGCCGCAGGATGGAAACTGGGCAACATGTGGGGACTGATACAGAATGACTGGCTGTGGCAGCAGTCCTGGACAGAGTATGTGGCTCCGGTATTGCTCTTTTATCTTGGAGGCGACCTGATCATCAACAGTTTTCGTCGCAACCGCGATCAGTGGCTGCAGCGCCCAGTGCCGCACACGGAGGATGGCAGACGCATCTGCTGCTCTGTCAGATACGGCGGCGATGAGTATGTCTATCACGGAGAACCATTCCACGGCGCAAACCTCGATGCCTTCTGCGGCGGCATACGCCTCGACCTGCGCAATGCACTCATCACCGAAGATGAGGAGATAGAAATCCATACCTGCATAGGCGGTGTGGAAGTGTATGTGCCAAGCCATGTCAATGTGGTGGTAAACAGCCGCAGTTTTATAGGAGGTGTCAGCAACAAGTCTATGCGCAATGCCGACGTGAACTCACCATGCCTGCATATAGTGGCAAGCAATTTCATCGGCGGCATCGACATAAAGAACTAATGTGGTGCATCGATGACAACCTCAAACACAAGGGATATATAGAACGGTAAACAAAAAAAGAAATGAAAAATCTATTTGGATATCTACTGGGACTGGCAATATTTGTAATCGGCATCCCTGCATTGATGTGGATGGTATCAGGAAGGCCATGTCCTTATGTACCAGACTCTACGGTGCTGTGCATCGTCAGTGTAGCACTTTCGGTGTGTGGGCTGATACTAAGCATTTGGAGCATTACATACATGCGTATGATAGGCAAGGGAAATCCTTTCGATGCCTACGGCCATGAGGTGGCACCGCGCACTAAACATTTGATGACCGATGGTCCATACCGCCTGTGTCGCAATCCGATGCTCGTGGGCATCTATATCTTTGATGCCGGCGTGCTCGTATGGCTGTGGTCTGCATGGCCGCTGCTCATAGTATTCGCTGAGGTAGTTCTGCTTACCATACAGGTGTTCAGTGAGGAGAAAAGACTGGAGAAGGACTTCGGGCAGGAATACCTCGACTACAAGAAACGCGTGGGGAGGTACTGGAGATGAAGCAGGAGGTAAACCCCAAAGACACCTGTCGAGCACGGGCCTTCGACATGTGGATGCAGTCGCCCATGCCGATGGTGACATTGACAAAGACTTTCAATGTCACCCGCATCCGTAAGCTCAGCAAGCGTACAGGCATGAAGTTCAATATGCTGCTGTGCTGGTGTGTCGGCAAGGCAGCAAGCAAGATTGAGGAGTTTTATATGCTGCCCGAAGGCGGAAAACTATATAAATACGACCGCCTTGCCATAAATGTGATAGTGAACAACGCGAATGGTGGTATATGTTCGTGCGACATTCCTTACGGTGAAGACCTGCAGCAGTTTAATACC
>JAEEGJ010027898.1_pt1 | contig 11286 bp, 6 predicted proteins | sample 8958761 | NCBI WGS metagenome assembly JAEEGJ01 (sample SAMN16246546, study PRJNA631951) | gut metagenome | biome: gut microbiome; feature: rumen; material: RS-attached | host: Bos | place: Iran: Karaj | collected 2018-10
CTAAAGCCGTTGAGCGACGCCGCACATTCAGAAAATCTGCAATTCGCATTATGGCTTGAGCCTGAACGCATTGTCGCAGGAACGAAAGCAGCGAAAGATTTGGCGGGAAAGGTCATCGCGTTAGGAGCGGATGGAAAGGCCGTCGATGACACGAAAGTGCCTGTCGGCACGACACTTCTCGTGAATTACGCGGATCCGTCCGCCGTGGATTATGTAGTCGAAATGCTGGACAAAGTCATTACGGAGCACGGCGTCGATCAGTATCGGCAGGATTTCAACATGTTTCCGGGACCGTATTGGGCGGCGTGGGACGCGAAGGAGGCGGAACGACTGGGCTGCCCGCGCACAGGCATCACGGAAAACCATTATGCGGACGGTTATCTGCGCGTCTTCGCCGAACTGCTGAAACGCCATCCGAACATGTTTATCGACGCCTGCGCGAGCGGCGGCATGCGTTATGATCTGGAGACATTGCGTTACGCGTTCCTCCATACGCGCTCCGATTTTTGGGCGGATATTGAAAGCGCTCAATGCCAGACATTTGGATGCGCCTCCTGGATTCCCTACTGGGGCACTGGATTCGCAAATCTCTCGTTGTATGACGTACGTTCCCACATCGGCAACAGTATTGGTGTAGGAGCGAGCGATGAAGCGGGAGCCGAGAAGCTGAAGGAGGCGTTGACAGAATGGCGGTCGCTTGTCAAATATCTTCAAGACGACTATTATCCTCTGACGGCATATGCAGGCAAGAGCCGCAATCCAATGGCCATACAGTTCGGCAAGGCTGAAGAAGGCATGATCATCGCCTATTTCCGCGAAGACGGCAGCGTACATGTCATGCCGCGCGGCCTGAATCCGGAAGGCATGTATCATATTTGGAACCGCGACAAAGAGAAAGAAACCATGCAGGAAAAGAGCGGAGCGGAAATCATGGGAGGACTCACGATTGAATCAAAAGCGGCCACGGCCATCGTCATGCAGTATCGTCTTAAATAATTAAATAACAACAACAAAGGAAAGATTCATGATCGAAATCACGAATTATCGTCAAGGCACCATTCTAAACCACAACCACGGCAAGGAAGGCAGGAAGTCGTTGAAAGTGACCGTTCAAGGCCTCAGTGAAGGTGGCTGGCCCGTGACGGTCAACGGACAGCCAGCCGTCATGGAAGGAAGGCGTTTTTCGGCGGAAGTCGAACTGACGCAACGAATCAACGTCGTGAAAGCATCCGTTGTGACACCATACGGGACGTATTCGCAGGAACTGACGTTGGTATGGGACAAGAAGTCGTTCAAACGCTTCAACTTCTTCATCGACGACCACAGCTTCCTCTTCACAGATCTTTCTAAGCAGCGTCCCAAGAAGGCGTTCGATCATTTCTATCTGGCGGGATTGAAGAAAATCCATGATAAATACGGCCTGAAAGTCACACTCAACTCGTTCTACCACAACGACCATGATCCTTTTGACCTGAAAGACATGCCCGCGATCTGGAAGTCCGAATTTGAAGACAATTCCGACTGGCTGAAATTCTCCTTCCATGCCTACAGCGAATTTCCAGACCGTCCCTACGCGGAAGCGACGGCGGCGACCTTCGGCAAGCATTGGGACATGGTGCAGAAGGAGATAGAGCGTTTTGCAGGGCCGAAGAGCTTCATCGCTCCTGTCGTCATCCACTGGGCGAATGTGCATCCGGCCGTCGCGCAGGAAGCAATTCGCCGTGGCGTGGTAGCCTACAGCAACAACTTCCGCCTGCGCGTCATGGGCGGGCCGAGCCTGGAGGACCGTCAGCGTGGCGGCGACATGAAGACCGTGGAAAAACGGAGCCTGTCAGGAGTCGATTGCGGCAATGAACTGTCCGGCCTCGCCATGCACTACGGCATGCAGGAGGAGAAGGACTTCATGGACAAGAACATCGTCTATTACGACCCGCAACTTGGTATCTGTTTCTTCCACAATACTATCCTTTGCAATTTGACGCCGTTGGCGGAGATTCCGAAGAAATACGCTATCGCAGTGAAACGCAACGAAGAGCGCGGCACAGAAATTCTAGGCGCGGGAAGCCATGAGCAATATACCTTCCCGTATTACGGCAACTATCTGCCGGACCACATGAAACGGCTGGAGACAGCGACACGCTGTATGGTGGAGGCCGGCTACAAACCTGTTTTCTTCTCGCAAGGCTTCCTTGGAAACATGAACGCATAAGAACCACCAATGAACACCAATAGCCTCGCCACCAAAGCTTTGCTGCTTTGCAGTATAGTGGTTAGTGGTTAGTGGTTAGTAATTAGAGAATTACATAGCCATAAGCCATTGACCATAAGCCACAAGCACCGCTGAAGGCAGTTATTGGCGGCTAGGCGATTTCATGGCGCTTCGCGCAGGGAGTTTCATAGAAACATGAAGTGGTATATGCAATTAAGGAATCTTCAACAATGACACATCGCATCTTATGGAATTACAATTTGTTCCAGATGTCATTGCCTGTTCTCTTTTGTCTATGTGCCCCACTTTTTTCAGCTACTGCGCCAATCCCAATTGTGAAGATTCCACAAATCACAGCAGAAAAAGCGTCGATTTTGACATCAGCAAAGACATTCGAGCCAGAAGCCTGGAAGAAGGCGGCTGTGATTCGTACCTTTAAAAATCCATCACAGTCATTGGGACAAATTCCAGTTCCCACAGAATTCTACTTGTTCCATGATAATACACAGCTTCTTGTCGCGGCACATTGCGTGGAGAATGACTTTTCAAATGCCAAGGCGTTTCCACGGAACACAAACGATGATTTGACATTGGATGAATCTGTCCAAATTGTGTTGGGATTAGAAGGAAAAATCAATACCACAGTGGCGGTAGGCGGTTATGAAGGTGCCTATAATGAATTAGGTAAATGTGACCATATCTATGAAATGACTACCAATCTTGTTGGTGTTTCCAGTCGTCGCTATGATGAGACAGCACTGCCTAATGCACGTTTCACCAATGTGTTGGTTCGTTCAGAAAACAGCTGGACCGTTCTTTTTCACATTCCATTTGACAGTGTAGGATATGGTATAAAAAAATCTCCTATGCTATTTTTCAATGCATTTCGTTTTTATCGAAGCGAGCGTTACGGCTGGTATTTGCCCTCCTTTGGAGGCTACAGCAAACTGCCCATGGCCCAAGCGCAACTGTTAACCCAAGGGCATGATGCTGAAGCAACAGTGGAAGAATCACAGGCACCCAAAATAACTTCCCAAACGACACAGCCTATTGTTTTAGGACGGCTGGATTTGGACTATTACGCGGCAGCTGGCGAAGTCGGAGCAGAATACCCTTCCGGTCGTGAAGGTTCTTCAATTACTTTGACAGTTGATGGCGAAAAAGTTTCAGGCGTTGGTTCACGCCATTGGCCAACCCGTCTGAAACTCCCCGTAAAAACCGCGCCGGGTACGAAGATCACAGCGATGCTTTCCTGTGACGGCAAAGAGCTTCTGAAGAAAGATTTTACGGTAAAAGAACCTCTGAAATGGCGTACCAATGTAGCAAAGGAATATCTGGATGAGCGTGTGGTTTATCCATGGACTTCGCCTGAATTTGTAGATGGTGTCGTTTCCCTTAAGCATGGCAGCATTTATTTTGGAGAAGAAATGCTTCCTGTTTCCATTAAGAGTTGTCGCAACAAGGAGATTTTGTCAGGACCGATTACCTTGGAGGCGGAAGCTAATGGACAACCAGTGCTTGCCAACCATCGAAAAAGTTTCAGCAAGACTGCCACAGCCATAGAGATGACATCCAATATCCACCCAGGATGGGAGCTCAAGACACGCACAGAATACGATGGATTTATGACTGTTCGAGCGCGTTTGACAGGTTTGGACACGACCATTCCTGACACATTGCGGCTCCATATTCCTCTTGCCAAAGGCCTTGCACAATATATGATCAAGGATAATTCACAATCATTGATCAAGCTTGGAGGCTTTGGTTATGCTGGCAATATGGGGGACAGCCTATGGGTAGGAGACTTCGATGGCGGCATCCTCTTCACGTTTGGGCATTGGCTTCTCTTTTCGAATGCAGACGGACGGCAGGTAGAGATGAAAGATGGCGAATTGATCATCACCATTGTTTCAAAGGATGGCTTGAAACCGCCTGCGAACAATGTCTTCGAATTCCATTTGCAATTCACGCCTTTTCGCAATGATATCATCAATCCTTTGAACGCCAGTCTGTGGTTTGAAGTATGGTCTCGCTTCCAGTCCTATCCAGATCTCACCAAGATTCCGGAGATGACACAACGCGCACTCCAAGCCAAAAAGGAAGGAAAAGATTTTTATGTCTATTTTGGGCAGGTCATGGCTGAAAATGCCCCCGAGTTTGAACAATATCCGACGGACTTTACCGCCTATCCACGCCGCCCATGGTACAAGCGGGCATACGATCCCGGCAAAGGCATTCCATGTTCAGTTGTTTGTTTCCGTGGAGAAGTCGGTGAATTTCTGTTGGACAAAATTGAGACGCTAGTTGAGCAAACAGGTCTGCATGGTGTCTATTTGGATGGCCCGACCGTGCCATTTTGGTGCCTGAATTTGAATCATCCTTGTTCACCTTTCCTGTCTGCACAATGGGATGGTAGCTGGCATGAAGGAAACGTTGCCGGACAGCGATCCTATCTTAAACGTTTGCGCGGCATTTTCGATTCCCATGGTATCAAGAATCCCATTTGGCACCATACTGGCGGGGGATTCAATCTGGCTACATTTTCACATTGTGATTATTATTCTGATGGCGAACATCTAAGTCGTTATCGTCGAGATTATCTCGTACCACCGGACATCTTTTCGGTCATCTACTCTGGACTTCCATTTGGTTTCCAAGGAATTCTTTGGCCGTCTTTCTTCATGGATGCCACCATGACCAATCCATTCCGTCATGCCAACGCCTGGTGCGCCCCGCATGGAATTGTCTCGGCCTTCAATACACAATCATACTTTGAAGATTTCATGAAAATCACAAAGCGGAATCCAGATACTGTGTTCTATCCCTATATGAGAGAACAGCCTCATCTCAAGCATCTTAACCAAAACACGCTATGCACTTCCTATTATCTGGCTGAAGATGAAGCAGTTTTGATATCCAGCAATCTTGTTTACAATGGCACGCAAGAGAACATCTTAGATATTTCCAATATGTTCCCTGGGAAAAAACTGCAAGTACACTGCTTAAACCGTGATGAGCCTCCAAAATTTGCTGACGGAAAATTGCAATTCAGTATTGCGGAAGGAGATATGCGGATTTATCACATCAGCCCAATTTCCATCGATATTGCAAAATTTGATCTCATGGATCCAAAACGGAAAATGGCGGAGATACCTCCAGCCGTACCACTTAACGCACAAAAGGGTTTCGAAGCCTCTAAATGGCAGGTTGAATCCGGCATTTTCGCACCAGTCACTGAAAGCGATTTGCCATGCGGGCTTACAGCTTCTGATAAAAACAACGCTGTGCTTCGCTATAAAGAAAGTTTGCCAGACAATATGAATCTGAAGCTCAGATTTCGTCATTCAGGCAAATTCAAGTTCTCTATTGATGGCATTGAAATATCCTACAATTACCGATATACAACGGGTGGCATCTACCACGCAGGCGGCTGGGTCATCGAAAATGTGGATCGATACGATTATCAAGACCGTTGCGATGTTTCAACCGCATCTGGTGGCAGAAGCTATATTGTACTCGACCGCCCAGTGGATGTAGATATCTATATCATCAATAATCGTATCTCATTCTTTTATGATGGCATACGTGTGTTGCAATATGCCCTTCCCGCAGTAAACTATGAAAAAGGCCATGCCCTTTCTCTGGAGACAAAAGACAATAACTGGATTGCTTTTGAACAGCTTTATTTCGGGCCTTGCCAAGAAGCACAGATGCCCAGATGGATTCACCCTATACGTTAGCAAACAAAAAGAAAAAAACATTGTCAATAATATTTCCTTTATTACCAACCTTTAACACCAAACACACAAACAACACATGAGACCGAACATTTTAATGATCGTGGCGGATCAGCACCGCCGTGACTGCGTCGGCGTGAACGGACATCCGTTCCTGCAGACGCCGAATCTGGACAAACTAGCGGCAAGTGGTGTGAATTTCACACACGCATTCACGTCCGCGCCAATTTGTGTTCCCGCCCGCAACAGTTTGCTGCACGGCGTATGGTCGTGCAAACATCTGGCCATCGCGAATGCGGATACGGAGGCATGCCGTCCCGCAGCGGATATTCCATCGTTCCCGCAGGCCATCCGCGACGCGGGCTACCATCTAAGCTTCATCGGCAAATGGCTCGGCGGCAAGGCGAAATCGCCACTGGAATACGGCTTCCATGACTACATTCCGGAATCCGACTATGGCAAATGGCGCGCCGCGCAAGGCTTGCCGCCGCGGCCGTCTGGCATGCCATTCTTCGGTTTCGACGAAGCCATCACGCCCGAACAGTCGCGTCTCTATTGGGGTGCATCACAGACGATTGAAACGTTGAAGAAACAGGCCAATAGCGACACACCGTTTTTGATTCGTTGGGATCCTTCCGAGCCGCATCTGCCTAACGTTGTTCCGCAGCCGTATGCGGACATGTACAAGCCGTCGGACATCCCGCCATGGCCGAGTTTCGGCGACACATTCAAAAACAAGCCATACATCCAAGCCCAACAGCTCCGTTCATGGAATCTCGACGGATGGACGTGGGAGCAATGGGCGCCGCTCGTCGGCCGCTATCTCGGTGAAATCTCCCTGCTGGATGCGCAGATCGGCCGCATTCTCAAGGCTTTGGACGATCTGAAACTGGCTGACAACACAATTGTCGTCTATACCTGCGACCACGGCGACATGTGCGGTGCCCATGGCATGATCGACAAGCATTACATCATGTATGAAGACGTGACGCGCGTACCGTTCATTGTCCGCTGGCCGGGCGTCGCAAAAGCGGGCACAAGCTGTGATGATTTCGTCGTCCACACGATTGATTTGGCCCGTTCGCTCTGTGAAATGGCGGGTGCGGAAGTGCCCGAAACGTTCCAAGGGAAGAGCATCCTGCCGATGCTGAAAGGCGAAGGCCACAACGGCCGCGCAGACGTCCATTGCATGTACCACGGCAATCAGTTCGGCTTGTACAGCCAGCGGATGGTACGCGACCGCCGTTGGAAATACGTCTGGAATGGAACGGCGGAAGACGAACTGTACGATTTGGAAACGGATCCCGGCGAACTCGTCAACCGCGCGACGGATCCCGCCTGCCAAGAGCGTATCATCGCCATGCGTAAACGCTTGCACGAGTGGATGGTAGAAACAGGCGACCCGTTGAACAACGGCTGGGTTCGCAACCAATTGCTCAACAACAAGAAAATCTGATGCCCGCAATCAAAGCATTGAATAGGAACCACGAAAGACACTAAAGGCACGAAAATTCAGTCCACAAAACACTCAAAACACTCAAAAAAGCCTCGCAGACGTCGGCCATGATGCTGATGGATCCGTCCCCAAAAGGACATGCGGAATGAAAATCATCAAGGTGGCCTCCGTCTGCTCGGCGGTTTGAAAAAGCGCTTCGCGCAGGAAAATGTCATACGAAATTTCTTCGCAAAAAATCAAGAAAAAATAAACAATAATAGCACAAAAAAACGCTGGAAGCCATTGATTTCCAGCGTTTTCTGTATCAGACTAAAGGGTTCGGCTTATTCGTTCTTGTCATTGTCGTTCCACTTAAACCAATGGACGACGTTCTTCGTATTGACGTTTGGACCGAAGGCTTCCCATTTCTGATGGTCAACATGTCCATCCAGCCACAGCATGTTGGCGGTATGGTTGTGATGAGTGCCGACGCAGTTCCAATAGTTCTGTTTGGAAAGATTAATGCCAGCGGCGGTTCCGGGAGCGAAACTACGGCGCTCTTTGGCGGCAACATCCTGTGAATAGCCGTAGTTGCCGTCACAGACCACCAGCTGTTCGCTGGGGCTGTCTTTCATGTCAGACAATTTGCGCGGTTCGCAAGTTCCGGCAGGCGTCGGAATATCGCTCCATTGAGTGCGGTTCGTATACCAGTTGACAACGTAGTTGTTCATGCACTGACCGAAATTGGAGGTGTAAGCGTAGGTGAATTCCTGCGCAGGGCAGAAGTTGTTCAGGCCGAGGGCTTTTTCAAGCTGGGCACGGTTATTCACATCCAGATCAATACCGCTGTCCATGGCCGACAGTATGTGGAACCAGCGGAGGCCGGAGTTGATGCCAGTGGCACCAGCGGGCTGGGCCTTGAAGAAAGTGGGGACGAGATAGTTGTTGTAGTCGCCTGCGTACATCATGTAGCGGAGGCCGATCTGCTTCAGATTGTTCGTGCAGGAGATGGAATGGGCCTTCTGCTGGGCCTTCGTCAGCGCGGGCAGCAACATGGCCGCCAAAATGGCGATGATGGCGACGACGACCAGCAGTTCGATCAATGTAAACTGTAGATGTTTTCTCATGATGGACCTCATATTGTTATGAAATGTTTCCATGGGCGATACGATGGCGGTTCGGCCTATTCGTAGTTATCGTCGTCGTTGAAGTTGAACCATCTGGTGCACTGTTCGGTCTTGGCATCCGCACCAAACGCCGACCAAGAGATGGAGGAACTGTGACCATCCAACCACGTGACATTAGCCTTGGTGTCATGATGCGTACCGACGCCATACCAGTAATTGAGGTTGCTAGCCGTGCGGCCGCAACGGTTGCATGGCGCGAAATTGCGGCGTTCCTGCCAGGAGGCGTCTTCGCCGTAGGAGTAGTTGCCGTCCAAAATGATCAGCTGCTCGGAGGGGCCATGCTGCAACCATGTAACAATTCGCGGGATACTCATGCCGTTCGGCGCGGGCGGAATGCTGTACTGCGAGCGGCTGTTGTACCAATTGGCCACGTAGTTGTTTTTGCACTGGCCGGGGTTGCGGTTGAAAGCATAGGTATTCTGCTGCAGAGGGCAGTGCCATGACTTGTCCATGGACTTTTCGATGGAAGCGCGGTTGTTCACGTCCAGTGAGATGCCGGCTTCGCTCGCGGCGATGATGTGGAACCAACGGAGACCCGTCGTGATGTCCGTGGCGGATCCAGGAGACGCCTGGAAGAAGTTCGGAACGAGGCGGCCGCCGTTGTCGCTCATGTAGAGAGCGAAGCGTGTGCCGATCTGTTTCAGATTGTTTGTGCAACTGATGGATTGCGCTTTCTGACGCGCTTTGGCGAGCGCCGGCAGCAGCATGGCCGCGAGGATGGCTATGATGGCGATCACAACCAGCAGCTCAATCAATGTAAACCGTTTTTGCTTTTTCATTTCGACCTCATGTTAATTGGATTATATCTTAACGAAAACCTTTCTGATCATTAATGAGTAGTTGCCGCACCATGGTGTGTGACAAGAAGGGAGTTGCCTCCATTACACTTTCATAACAGTAAAAATAATGTAATTTTAATATTTTGCAACCTATTATTGTATTTTTTTGTGTGTTGGAAAGGCGTTATTTGCGTAAGTCGAGTTGATGGGCTTGTAAATATCATACAAATTTTTGTTTTAGGTGTTGATCTGTTGTCATATGCGGATGGAGCTGTATTTCTCTATAGATGATAGATAGACATCTATGGAGTAAAAAAGACTATGACTTTTTTGGTCGGTTGAATGGCAAATCGTCCTTCATGTCTTATATTTGGGAAAAATTACCGAACGAGATTGGGAAAAATCACCGAACGGAATTGGGAAAAATCACCGAACAGAATTGGGAAAAATAACCGAATGAAATTGAGAAAAATCACCGAATAGACCTGATAAGGAGTTCAGATAAATGCCACCTGCGAAAAAAAAATATCGTCCAAGAATTGCTGATGAAGTGTTGAAACTTAAGCTTTCAGCGATGGGCGCTGTATTGGTTGAAGGCGCAAAATGGTGCGGTAAGACAACCACATGTGAACAGCAGTCAAAAAGTGTCCTTTACATGGCAGCTCCAGATAAACGAAAGGAGTATCTCCAATTGGCCGAGATAGATATTGGAAAACTTCTGAAAGGTGCCAAGCCACGACTCATTGACGAATGGCAGGATGCTCCGCAGTTTTGGGATGCAATTCGTTTCGTGGTTGATCATGAAGATGGAGTTGGTCAGTTCATATTGACTGGCAGTGCTGTTCCACCGGATATTGGTAAAATATCGCATTCGGGAACAGGCCGTTTTGCACGGATCAAAATGCGTCCGATGAGTCTCTGGGAATCAGGGGAATCATCGGGCGGAGTATCTCTGGCTTCGCTTTTTGATGAAAAAGCCTTTGATGCCGCGATAGCCCGGAAGTTGACATTAGATGAAGTCGCCTTTCTAATCTGTCGTGGCGGATGGCCGCAGACGATTGGACGGACAGGGGAGAGGGCTCTTGTCACGGCTCAGGAATACGTGGAAGGCGTGGCTGAAAGCGATATTTCACGAGCCGACAACATTCCGCGCAATCCAGAACGCGTGCGGCGGTTGCTCAGGTCTTGTGCACGATTGCAAGGAACGCAGTCAACTCTTTCTGTCATTCATCGAGATATGATGGCGAATGATATTCGCGGACTTGATGAAGATACGATAAATTCCTACATGAACGCACTAAAGAAAATATTCGTCATTGAGAATCTTCAAGCATGGTGTCCAAGCCTTAGGGCGAAAGGATCCATTAGAACAACGGATACGCTCTACTTTGTCGATCCGTCGATTGCGGCGGCGGCAATGGGCGTTGGGCCAGGCAATCTGATTAATGATTTAAGATCGTTCGGTCTCTTTTTCGAAGCGATGGCAATTCGCGATCTTCGTGTGTATATGGATGCGCTACGTGGTCATGTTGAGAAATACCATGACAAAACAGGATTGGAATGCGATGCCGTTCTACATCTGCCGAATGGACAGTATGCATTGGTGGAAATCAAGCTAGGCGGGGAAACTCTTATAAAAGAAGGGATTACTACTCTTGGTAATTTAGATGCTTTGATTCGTGAAAAGGGCATTCCAAAGCCGTCTTTCAAGATGGTGTTGACAGCCATTGGCAGTTTTGCCTATCTAAAAGATGAAACCATCATCTGTCCGATCGGCTGTCTTAAACAGTAGTTGGAAAAAGAGATAAAGCTTATAAAACGTAAAAAGCCGCAACGCTTTCGTGTTGCGGCTTTTAAGATGGCGTTCCAGGCGGGGTTCGAACCCACGACCTATTGCTCCGGAGGCAATCGCTCTATCCAACTGAGCTACTGGAACTTT
>JAEEGJ010027900.1_pt1 | contig 11286 bp, 8 predicted proteins | sample 8958761 | NCBI WGS metagenome assembly JAEEGJ01 (sample SAMN16246546, study PRJNA631951) | gut metagenome | biome: gut microbiome; feature: rumen; material: RS-attached | host: Bos | place: Iran: Karaj | collected 2018-10
AGAAATTTGCAGCATAAGTCTTAAATGTTGTGTCTATTGCCCTATATGCTGCCGCATCCCAGACATACCACTGATTTACATCAGCAGCAAGATCAGACGGATACAGTCCCTTAGTATACATACTGCTCATCCTCTGCGCTGCGAGATCCTTTGCTTCAACCTCCGTAAGCCTGCATGAAGACGGATCGACGGTTGTAATCTCACTTTCCCAGATTCCGGTAACAAGCTGCAGATTCTCATAATCTGAAAGCTGTCTTGACGAATTAACTATAACAGCTTCCGAAGCTCCCGCATAATATTCAGCAGGAACATCGCGAAGATCAGCAACTTCCTTCTTATTCAGGTAATCAAGGATTATTCCGGGCAGAATAATAGATACAACTGCAATAATTAAGGCTGCTGCGACAAATATTATATTTTTAAGAGTTCCTCTTTTCATATAATTATTATCATCCTCGTACCTTTACCAAGTTCACTTTCTATCTCAAGTTTAAAGCCATGTTCACGCATGATAGCACTTACAAGCGACATACCAAGTCCTGCACCGCCTTCCTTACGGGAACGGGATTTATCTACCATATAGAACTCATCGCATATCTTTCCGATATCCTCTTCGGATATTCCGATACCATGATCCTCTACAACAAAACGGTATGACTCTCCATCCTTCTTTCCTGTAAATGATATAACACTTCCCTTAGAAGAAGCTTTCCTTGCATTATCCAGAAGATTTACAAATGCAGTGGTAAGAAGTGCACTGTCACCTGTAATCGTGAAATCATCAAACTCATATTCGAGCTTCAGCTCTGCCTTATCTATGGCCGGCTTTACAGTCTGTATAACCGCTTCTCCAAGAGCAACACTATTTACAGGCAGCTTAGGTATACTGCCATCCTTAAGATATATAAGATCAAAAAGATGGGAAGCCATCTGCTCCAGTCTTCGTCCCTCTGAATATATATAGCTGGCAGCTTTAACCTGTTCCTCTCTTGGAAGATCCACGGACCGTATGATATCTGCATAACCTATAATGGTTGTCATAGGTGTTTTGATCTCATGAGTAAAGTCTGCAACAAACTGGTCTCTTCTATGGATCATATCTCCCAGTTCATCAATATGCTCTTCTACGGAATCAGCCATGTGGTTAAATTTCTCAGAGAGAAGTCCGACTTCATCTCTTGAAGCAACATCACTTCGGGTACCAAACTCACCCTCTGCAAATCTGTCTGTAACTGTATTAAGTTTTTCAAGGGGTCTTGTAAGAAGTTTTGTGATAAAGTATACGATAAGACCTGAGAGAAGCAGCATGACAATAAGAAAAATACGAAAACGGTCCTGCATATTTTTCATCAGCTTTACCGTATCCGTAATGTCTCTTCTTGTGATAATACTCAGTGTTCTCTGATCAGGTTTGCTTGTTGCTGAAACGTAAACATAGGACTTTCCATTACGTTCATCAATGATATATCTTTTGCCCATTACATCTGTATCCGGAATCGGAACAGTCACATTATCTCCCTCTTCAGTAGAATATATAAGTTCAGAATTGAAAGATATATAGAGATCAGATTTATCCGTCAAAAGCCCCACTGATACTCTGTCTGCTATTCCGGGAATTTCATCTATTATATCCTCAGCAGCTGAATTGATCACATCCAGCATGGAATATTCCATAACAGTCTGCGCAAGATTATTCTCGGTAACTGCGTTCTTAACCTCCGCATCCATCATCATACGGTTCTGTCTGAACAGCATAATAAAACCCGATACAGAAAGGGTCAGCGATATGAATATTATGTTTATTAGAAGTACCTTGTATCTGAATTTCATATTGTGCTCCGGGTTTGTTTTTCAGCAGATCAATGTCACTTATCAACATTTCTGCTTACTTATCCACGAGTCTGTAGCCTGCGTTATATACGGTTATTAACTCATCCTTAAGTCCCAGCTTTTTACGAAGCCTCTGGACATTCAGGTCGATTATTCTTGATTCAGGCTGCCACTCGCCCTCCCATATAGTTTCATATATTCTGTCCTTAAATAGAGTAATATTAACATTTCTAACAAACAGCACAAAAAGGTCAAACTCTCTTGGCGAAAGCTTGACTTCCTCATCACCACGTGTGACTACTCTATTATCAACATCAATGGATATGTTTTTATAAGCAAGAAGTGTATCGGACTTATTGAAACGTCTGAGAACTATATTTATACGTGCTCTCAGTTCCACCATATCAAATGGCTTAATGATATAGTCCTCTGCTCCTGATGTGAGGCCTTTGATACGATCATCTAAAGATGCCTTTGCGGTTATAAAGATTACCGGGATTCCCATAGGACGAATATATTCCATAAGCTCATAGCCATTTATCTCCGGCAGCATGATATCCAGAAGTATAAGATCAAAATTCTGATCTTCTTCCAGAAGATTCGCAGCATCCATTCCATTATATAATGCTGTACACTCATAGCCCATGAGTTTCAGGCTCATGACCATCATATCGGATATCGGCTTTTCATCTTCAACTATAAGAATCTTGATCATATTCGTCGCCCCCTGATTCTCTATAAGAATAGTACCACAGTAAAACTTTATACGCAAAGACCGTATTTTCATTTATAATAATCGTATTTAGATGTATCAAAAATGTATCAATACTGATACACCATTGATACATGCCCATAGTAAAGTGAGGACAGTTAAATAATTCATGCTGTTTTCAGAAGGGGGATAAAAGTATGATTAAGCACGGATTTAAAAATAAACTTATATCACTTTTACTTATCGGTGCAATGGGTGCATCTCTTACAGGATGTGGTAATAAGGAAACGGAAGATATTGCTGACTATGGAACTCTTCCTGAAGCAACAGAAAGTGTTGTGAGCCTTCCTGTTGAGAATCTGAGTGAAGTCTCACGCAACACAACCAGTATGTCCCTTCAGGAGATTTATGGTGATCCTATCAATTTACAGCTGGATCTTAAATCCAGTGGTACTGACATAAAGGCAAATATCTCAAAGCCTCTCCCTGAAGGTGTTGACCATCTGAATGTATATGATTTAAAAAACAGCCGTGACTGGTGGGCTGATGAAGAATCTTATGCAGATGGTTTCTTTGATGGTGAAGCAAAGAAGGTTGTAAGCTTTGATTTCGAAAGTGAAACAAAATACATATCACTTATGCATAAGTATAGGGATATTGTAAATATTATGGAGAATAATCCTCATGATGTTTTTCTTATTAAACCTGATACAGATATGCAGTTTGCCTGGGTTGATAATGAGAACTACAGTATCCATCTATATGAAGGTTCCTATAACGGAACCGCGTATGGTCTCATTCTGGCACATAATGTAAATGATGGCATGTCATACATATCCTTTAATCCGCTTGATATAGACGAATACTTTCCGGACGGCAACTATTCAACTCTTATGCTGGAAGAAGCTCAGACTCCATACACTGAGCCTATAGAGAATAAATGCCCTCTCGATGAAGATTCACTGTTTAGTACAGCAAAAGATTTTCTGTCTGAGCGCGTAGGTCTTTCTGATGTTGAAAATCAGCTGACTCTGGACTATGAACCTTATGCAAATATATTTGATAATTATTACTTCTTAAAAGGATATCTGGTAAAAAATCACGATACAATAACCGCTCTTTCATTCTCAGATTCTGATTATGTAAGTACTATGCACTACTACAACACAGCATATAGAGGTATCGAAATACTTAGAGATCAGCCTGATCAGTTTGCAGAATTTATGCAGACTCATGATATCAAATATATTTCAGATGGTTTTGGAAGAGTCACAAGTTATTCAGACACCGATCTTGGAACAAATATTACTACTGATGGTTATGCTGTATACCTCAAATCGCAGTTCACCGTCGACGAGCCAAATGATGACAATATATTTGTAACAAAGAAATACGAGAATACAGGAATCATAAAGATCACAAGCAAAGGTATCTACGGTGTAGATCTTATGCTTACAGGACAGATAGAAAATGTCACAGAGCGCGTGGATCTTCTCGATATTGATAATCTTAAAGAATCCTTAGTCAGTTACTTAGAAAATTATCCTTCTAGAATTGAACACATGAGCGGTGCCACTATAACTGATATGCTGATCGATTATGTAAAGATGGAGGATGCTAATGATCCTAACCATATAATCATGGTACCAATCTGGAGATTCGTGGTATCTTCCATCTATCAGGATGGCTCTATCATATATAGTAGTGACATTTTGATAAATGCTATGGATGGCTCTATACTCGAAGAGGAAGAAGAACTGCTTCCGGGATATCAGTCCCTATATGATGAAGCGCTGCAAGGAATAGAAGGAGCCGGTGAATAAATATGAGAAAACATAGAAAATCACATAGATTAATATCTTTCCTTCTTATCGGATCACTATGTGTGTCTCTCTATGGCTGTGGCACGACGGATCCGGAGGAAATTAAAGAATATGGTACTCTTCCGGAAGAATCACAGACTACGGAAGCTTCTCCCGTAGAAAAAATCGAAGAAACCGACAGAAAAACAACCGCCCGAAGCTTGCATGAAATATACGGAGATCCGATTAATTTCCAGACTGATTTTTTCACAGATTCAACTGAGGTTATTGCAGATATCTCCAAACCTCTTCCTGAAAATGTGAATTATCTGAATATATATGATCTCTCCCGAAGCCGTGACTGGTGGTATGATGATAAGTCTTATGCCGATGGATTCTTTGACGGAGACGCGAGTAAGGTTGTCAGTTTCGATTATGCAAGTGAAACAAAATATATATCTCTGATGCATAAATACAGAGACCTTGTCAACATCCTTGAACAGAATCCTACTGATGGTTCAATCATAAAACCTGACACAGATATGACGTTTGGATGGGTTGACAATGATGACTACAGTATCCATCTTTACGAAGGAACATATAACGGAACGCCTTACGGGCTCATCCTTGCACATGATGAAAATGAGGCCGTATCCTATATATACTTTGAACCACTTGATATCGATGAATACTTTCCGGGCTGTAATTATACAACCCTTATGCTGGAGCAGGCCGAGGCCCCTTACATGGAACCTTTAGAGAATAAATGTACCATGGATAAGGATGAGCTGTTTGATACAGCAAGTGAATTTCTGTCAGAACGTGTCGGTCTATCCGAAGAAGAAAACCGGTTAACACTTGATTTTGACCCATATCTCTCTGAGTTTGATGATTATTACTTTTATGCCGCTTTTACTACTGTCGAGCATAATGACCTGACTGCCCTATCCTTCTCAGACTCTGACTTTATAAGCACTCTGCATCATTGTAAGTTTGATTTCAGAGGAATAGATATACTTCGTGATCAGCCTGATCAGCTTAAGGAATACACTGAAACTCATGATGAAATACATCCTTCAAATAATTTTTATAAAGCCAGATCACTTGTGGAATATGATAAGGGTGCGAATATTACCACCGACGGTTATGCCGTATTCCTCAGATCTCAGTTTCAGGTTGATGATACATCTGATGACAGACTGTATAAGAAACTGAGATATGAGAATTCCGGAATAATAAAGATTACAAGCCGTGGAATATACGGTGTGGACCTTAAGCTTACAGGACAGATAAAAGGTGTCACAGAAAACATCGATCTTCTGGAACTGGATGAGCTTAAGGAGCCTTTCAAAAATGGTTTTGAAGACCAGTCATATCTGAATAATAATACAAAAGAGGTCCATGTTGATAATATGCTCATTGATTATTTACCGGTTGAAGATAAGGAACATCCCGAGCATATAACCATGATCCCTGTATGGAGATTTCAGATGACTGCTTATGATTCCAGTGATGCCGCATGCTTCTATGATGACATCCTGATAAATGCAATCGACGGATCCTCCATTGAAGAAACTGAAAAATACATCAATAATTTTCAAACACTTTATGACGACTAGTTATTTCTAACTTTCACTGCGAGGGCATGTGCTCTCATACCCTCTGCCTCTGCAAGAAGAGTGATATAGTCTGCATTTTCCTTAAGTGCATTCTCAGGGTACTTTATCACGCTGTAACCTCGCATGAACTCATTAACTGACATTCCTGAAGAGAATCTGGCTGTACCACAGGTTGGCAGAATGTGGTTTGTTCCACAGAAGTAGTCACCTACCGGTTCAGTGCTGTATTCTCCAATGAATACCGCGCCGGCATTAGTAAGCTTCTGAAGCTCGTCTTCATAATTCTCCACAAGAAGCTCAACGTGTTCCGGCGCAATTTCATTTGCAGCCTTTACTGCTTCATCTATAGAATCAACTATAAAGATATCTCCATAATTATCAAAGGTCTTCTTAGTTGCATCAACCAGATTATTTTCCTTACAGAGACGGTTGATCTCACTTCTTATCTCTTCTGCCTGCTTTTCTGACAGACAAAAGGCTGTACTTGCTTCGAAGCCTGTTCCGTGTTCTGCCTGAGACATCATGTCTGCCGCTATGAATGTAGGATTCGCCGTCTCATCTGCTATAACTACAATCTCTGACGGACCTGCTATTGAATCAATCTTAACCTCACCGAAGAGAAGCTTCTTAGCCATCTGAGTATAATTGTTTCCAGGACCTGTTATAGCATCTACCTTCTTTACGGTTTCTGTTCCATATGCTACTGCTGCAAGTCCCTGGGAACCTGAAATCTTATAATAATTCTTAACACCAAGATAATCAGCTACATAGAGAAGTCTCTCATCTATGCTTCCATCACGTCTAGGCTTTGTAAGAATATAGATGTTTGGAACTCCTGCAACCACTGCAGGAACAAGGTTCATACAAAGAGTTGAGATAAGTGGTGCCATATCTCCCGGAACTGTTACCGCTACGCTGTTAAGCGGTGTATACTTACGTTCCAGAACTGTGCCATTCTCATATTCCTCTGTGAAGCCCGTTGGGAGCTGTCTTCTGTGGAATCTGAACAGGTTGTCACAGGCACGCTTTATAGCTTCCTTAAACTCCTCTGATACCTTTGCCTTTGCAGCCTCAAATTCCTCTTCTGTAACCATCAGTCCGATCTCGTTAATATCAACTCCATCGAACTTCTTCATGTAAGAATGTAAGGCCTCATCGCCTTTTTCTTTGACGTCCTTAAGTACTTCTTTTACAGTGATTTCCACTGTTTCAGGTATGCTGCTTCTTCTTGATAAAAGATTCTGATACCTTGGGTTATCAAAACTGAATCTGCTGATCTTGACCATTACATTATCCTCCTTTGAGATTTATAAGAAATTTTTTGCCGCCGCGGCGCGGGTAAAAAAAAACGTTTGTTAGGGACGAATCTTCCCTAACAAACGTGGATCAAGCTTCTCGCTTAATATGTTGTGATAATATCAGCATGGAATATTTTTGTCAAGATTCATTTTTAAATTTTTTATTTCTGACCGGTAAACTCATCTATCAGTTTAGCTATAACTGCGGGATTATAATATATAACATATGGATTACCATCCACTATAGTTATAGACTGCATATCCGGATTGGATATGATCTTGTTATACTCATTCTCCCAGTTAAGTCCGTAGTATTCATTTTCTCTTATAAGGTTATCCAGGAGGAATGCTGCATGAAAGTCTGACGGGAACTTATACCCTTCCACAGCCATACAGTTATCGTATACATTTCCTATCTCATCCAGATGGCCTGGCTGACTGTAACGTCTGATATGCATTTCCTCCATAACAGGATAATACTCCTTCATCCCACTTCCATAGAACATATAGTCATACACCGGAAGCTGGAAGCTTATATATCCTGTTCTGATAAGCAATTTCTGCCGGATGAGATCATATCTCTTCATCCTCTTCATAAACCATCTGTACTCATCAACCGAACTGTAATTACCATCCATAAATCGCGGTGCTATTGCAGGAACTACTGCATCCACACCTACGAAGCCGGCCAATCCCTCCGGATATTTCTCTATATATCTATATGCATAAATTGCCGACAGCTGAATCGGAACTATTATTATATTATCAGTAACACCAAGGCCTTCCAGTGTTTCATGAATCATATCTGCGAAGTATTCTGTGGTTCTCTCCGCATCCGCTTCTCCACTGTATCCCTTACCCGGATAATCGATGATCACAACACGATAGGTGTCCGTCAGCTTATCAGCAAGCGGTCTCAGATACAGTGTTGAACATGGATCATCATCTGCTCCAAGAAGTACTACTGTATAGTCTCCGTCCCCTGCCATGTATGCTGCAACATCCGTTCCGCCCGCTGTAACATAAGTAAGTTCTGCCTTATACTCCTCCAGCTTCGGCTCCGCCTCTTTAGAACTCTTATGGCGGTTATATCCATATAGCACCGTAAAGACAGCCAGTATTATAAGCACTATCTTTCCAATCTTCTTCTGGTCTCTGCAGAACTTTCTGAATCCCTCTGAACGGCCGTATAGATTCGAAAGTATATCTCCCACTTTTTTGATGATATAAGCACAGGCAGTTGAAATTGCAAATACCACAATCACGTAAAGCAGTACATTTTTTATATAGCATACCGGTGGTATTGAATCATTTATAAAATGATGTCCGAAGGCCTGAACAAATAGTCCGTGGATAAGATAAAATTCCAGGGTCATTCCGCCATAGAAATCAAGGATCTTCTGAATGATCGTATCTCCCGGATGTCTATTTCCCATTGATGCAAGATAATAGATGATCAGACTGAAGCATGCCCCCGCTATTATCTGGAGAATTACGATCACCATGTTGATCAGTGAGTAATTCGTCATATGAAGCAGATTATAAATCTTTGCACCGTTTTCAGATATTATAAAGGCGGCAATCAGGATCACTGCCGGAACCGCCAGCTTTATAATATTTTTCTTTCTGCCTGTCTGAGTTTTCCCGGTCTCTTGCTCCTCCGGGAAATCCTTCTCATGATCAGCCATATAGATTCCCAGCAGGAATATCGGGGCCGAATTATACCACCAGTTACCTGTTATCAGAATATAGCAGATAACACTGTATCCAAGTATCCAAAGCGCCATCAGTGCAAAAGACGCTTTGCTCTCTTTACGATAGATTAAGAAAAATCCGACATAAAGAATAATTATCGTATAGATAAACCATGAATATGGATTAATCGAAAGCCACACAGCTTCCTTTGATATTCTTGCGAACAGCCATACTATCTCTGTAACAAGAAATGCAAACAATATTCTGTTAAGTCTCTTAACAAGAAATCCTTTAAAGTAATCTTCCTTTGCTCTCATGCTCTTTGTCAGTCCATAGCCTGAGCAGAAGAAGAAAAATGAAACCAGCAGATACCCTATCGGAACAAAAACTTCCAGTCCGTGCTGTCTGACTGTTGCCGGAACCCAGAAAGCTGAAGTTTTCTGTCCCAGATGGTGCATCATAATAAGTACTGCAAAAAACCCCAGAATTCTTTTTGATTTTTTTACACTCATCCCCGTGCCTCCTCCTGATGTCCTGTAACAAGTTCAATAGTTATATACCTTTTGCGAGTGTTCACTCGTCATTCAGAATATATATTATCGGCAGGTTTGAATATATCAAAATCTTTATATCATTATCATAATCTTTTTATATGTCGTAAACGATATGAATCCCCTTTTCCAATGCAGCTATTCTATAATTATCGCAGCAGGCCGCCATGGAACACGCATTCATAGACCTTCACATCATTCAGATATATCTCTTCATAACCCTGGAACCATGTAAAGTCTCCGGTCACCTTGCATCTATAGGTATATTCACCTGACTGATAAATCTCAGGCCCTCTATACGGCATGTTCTTATCCGCTGCACGTAGAGCTTCTTTCAGAAAATCTCCGCTGAACCGGTCATCCAGAACTCTTCCCATATAGTTCATAGCATATACTGCTGTTCCCTTCTTCCAGACAGCTTCCTCTCCTGCAAACTCTTCACCGCCCACATAGGTATCGTGATACATATAGTCGCCGCTCTCGTATCTGAAATCATGGGATGCAGGTCTGGTGGCATCCACCTCATTCATAAAGGCTGCATAAGTATTTACATTTGCCTCTAAGCGAAATACTATCAGCTCATCCAGATCAGTCGCATCATGTGGTGCAATATTCACCGCACAGTCCTGATCCTTCACCAGATAATCTACACTCACATTCATGAGATTACTTATCTGGATAAGATTGTAGATATCAGGATAGACCTGTCCTGACTCCCACTTTGCAACAGCCTGTCTTGATACTCCCAGCTTCTCAGCCAGCTCCTCCTGAGTAAGTCCCTTATTCTTTCTGAGTATCTGTAATTTTTCGGAAAAAACCATTTTTCTCACCTCCGAAATTACTATACAATAGGTCCCTGACTTATAGTATAAACCAGTGATTGCTATCATGCTACTTTCATTATACAAAGCAAAAGTGAGCCTGTTTTACAACAGACTCACTCATTACATTCCATTTTTTAATTCAGCATTATTTCTTTTTAAAAACTGCATATCAACCGGCTTCTCTCTCAGATCTTATGATTCTTCGAATGCTCTTCTCTGAAAGAAAATACTCCTCGGCCAGTATTACTGTCGAAACACCACGTCTGCTCTTATCACAGATTTCCTTGTTTCTGTTCCTGTAATACTTCTTAGTCTCAGTCTGGCTTCCCCAGTCCTTCTTCTCTACACATGGAATATATATATTTTCACCACTGATATACTGCTGAATAGCTTCTATTAATTCTTTAGGCAGAACCTCTTCTGCTCTAATATAGCTCATGTATCCTCCTCTTAAGATTAAATGCCTCATGGACATTCCACGCTGTGAGTAGACTTCACTCACTGCGCCTCCGGGGATTCATCCGAGCTTACTATTCATCTTTTATTTAAGCTCAGACTACTGAGCGATAACATATCTTCTCATACGAAATGTACTCCTTTTTCTAAATCCAAATATCAACTGCTCCTAACTTCAGACTATATAATAAGTTCCACCAAATAGCAAGGACAAACTTATTTATAAAAATGTGTGAGCTAAAATCCGATAACCTTGTATATACCTTCAATGAACGGTGCTTTATACTCTATGTAGCTGTCGATGTCTTCCGGATAAAGCTTTGCGCCCTCAGTCTTTACCCTGCTGTATTCCTTAACTGCTTCCGGATGGCTCCTCAGATAATCTCTAAAAGCCATATGCCTTTTCAGTTCATTGGCATCCTCCGCACAGACATACAGATGATGCTTCATACGATGCTCTTTATCCTCATACTTAAAGGCTTCTCTTCCCGGGATTCCC
>JAEEGJ010027901.1_pt1 | contig 11284 bp, 7 predicted proteins | sample 8958761 | NCBI WGS metagenome assembly JAEEGJ01 (sample SAMN16246546, study PRJNA631951) | gut metagenome | biome: gut microbiome; feature: rumen; material: RS-attached | host: Bos | place: Iran: Karaj | collected 2018-10
TACCGTCATCCACATCGGGGCTATCCCTTCTATGGGCTTCTATTTCTCAGGCTGGCAGGACGGCAACGTGGACAACCCGCGTAGCATAGTGGTGACAGGCGATGCCGAATACATCGCATCGTTCTCGCCCAATCCCGTTGAGACTTACACCGTCACAGTGATTTATGACGAGACTCAAGGCTTCATCTTAGGTGCAGGCACCTACCTCGCCGGAGCCACGGCCACCATCGCCGCCATTCCTGCCGACGGCTTCTATTTCAAGAAATGGAGCGACAACACCACCGACAATCCCAAAGAAGTCTATGTCGACCACGACATCGTGTTGACAGCCTTCTTCGATCCTACCGGCGTGGATGAGAATGGAAACACCTTGATCCACCTCTATCCTAACCCCGCCAACGACATGATTCGTATCGAAGGTCTTGATGCCGCCTGCGAGGTCAGCATTTACAACAACATGGGCATCAAGGTCAAGACCGTGAACCTGCAAGGCGACTACGAAATCAGTGTCAACGAGCTCCCCGCAGGCCTCTACCTCATCAGAATCGACGGATGGCACACAATGAAGTTCGTCAAGAGATAAGCTTCAGGAACAGCAGCCAAAAACAAAGGTGAGCCTCCCGACAGAGACTCACCTTTGTAATATGATGAACAGAAACTTTACTTTGCCATCACCAATTTCACCGTCTGGCTGCCCAGTTCAGAAGCAACCTTGATGAAATACACGCCCGAGTTCAGGTCGTTCAAATAGCGCTCCAACGTAGTATGGTTCAGCCCATTAAAGCTGTAGGTGTACAATTGGACTCCCATGAAGTCGTACACCGTGACCTCAGCCTTGGCACCTTCTTTCAAAGCCACATGCACCTCGCCTTGCGAAGGATTGGGATACACATTGATGATTTCGCTCTTTTGCGCTGGAGCCTCTTCCACATGAAGCACCTCCAAAGCCTGGGAGAAATCCGGGATGCCATAGCCATACTTGTTGTCGGGGTTCTCTGCATGGTCACCGCAAGCACGGATGCCATCGCAGATCTCCTGGACCGTAGCGTAAGGCAGCGCCTGACGCAAGCATGCCACAGCGCCAGCCAGCACAGGCGTGGCAAACGAAGTGCCGTCGCCATTGTAATAAGGCCACCAGCCGCCATAACCGGAAGCGACATAAGTGCCTTCGCCCATGGCCATCACATCGGGCTTGATACGGCCGTCGTAGGTCGGGCCGACCGAGCTGAATGAAGCACGAATGCCAGCGGAATTGACGGCACCGACGGTCAGGATATGCTCGGCATCGGCAGGGATACCCAGGGTGCAGAAGCCGTCACCTTCATTGCCGGCTGCATTCATGCAAATCATGCCACGGCTGGCCGCAATCTCGGCGCCAATCGTCATCGGTGCGGTATGGCCATCGAAATGCTCAAACGGATGGTCCCACTGGCTTATGTCGAAGTCAATATAACCCAAGGAGGTGGAACACACATCCACGCCCAAACTGTCGGCATATTCAGCACCGGACACCCAGTTGTATTCCTCAATGATGTTCTCGCTGTCGCCATCTTCGGTATGGAACAAGTAATAGGAAGCCTTCGGAGCCGTTCCCACCATTTGGTTGGGGTCGTAGGCAGCCATAGTGCTCAAACAGGAAGTGCCGTGTGAGCTTTGCGTATAGACCGAGTTGGAGCCATAGACAAAATCGCGGGTGCCCAACAAACGGCCTTCCTCGCGCATGTTGTCGAAACAGGATGCGTTTTCAGTCCCGACAAAACCGCCATCGAGGATGGCAATCACCACACCGGTGCCATCAAACCCCATGTCATGCAACAAATTGACTTTCAGCTGCGTCACCTGAGCTTCGGCGCCACCGTAATAACCATTCATGGCACGGTTCACTGACGCAGGCTTCATCTCGTTGGCCAGCCAACGTTCTTTCATCTCTTGGGCCTTGGGGTCGTTGGGGCAGTTGCGCACCGTTGAGACACAGTCAAGGGCATGGATGGCATCGATCACAGCAGGATCGGTGGTACGGACCGAAACGCCGTTCAGCCATTTCGAGGGATTGAGTATCTCTGCACCGCAATCGGCCACTGCCTGAAGATATTGAGGATTGACGGGGATGTCGTAATCATCAATGGCAATTCCCTGATTGGCACGACGTTGCAATGCCCTTGGGCTCAGATATTCTTCCGGATTGTCGATGGAATAAGGTGAGTTGTTCTTGTCCTTGAACTGCACCCAATAGATGTTAGTCGCGACTTGTGCCTCGGCAAACAAAGAGGCCACAAAAAGCAGCAATAAGAAGGATAGTTTTTTCATAGCTATTAGAAATTTGAATATTTACGTTGGTATTAGGTGTATAAAACCGCGCAAAAATAATGTTTTTTTCACAAGTGCAATGTAAATTCCAATAATTCTACATTCTGCATTCAGCATTCCTCATTCAACATTCCTCATTCAGCATTCAGCATTCAGCATTCAAAATAATTCCCTACTTTTGCAAAAAATTTGAAAAACCCAGACCCATGCGCATCGACATCATCGCCGTTTTTCCTGAAATGTTTGAAGGGCCCTTTACGGAATCCATCATCAAACGCGCTGTAAACAAGGGCATTGTGGAGATTGGGCTACACAACCTTCGCGACTATAGCACCGACAAGCACCACAAGGTGGACGACTACAGCTTCGCTGCTGGCGCCGGCATGGTGATGATGATTGAGCCTGTCGACAACTGCATCAGCCACCTGAAAAGCCAACGCGACTATGACGAAGTCATCTATATGAGTCCCGACGGTGAGCTGTTGGACCAGCCTTTGTGCAACCAACTCTCCATGAAGGAGAACATCATCATTCTTTGCGGCCATTACAAAGGCATTGATGAGCGCATCCGTGAACATCTGATTACCAAGGAAATATCCATCGGCAACTATGTTCTTTCAGGCGGAGAACTCGGCGCTGCCGTGCTCGTCGACAGTCTGGTGCGCCTCATCCCAGGGGCTTTGGGCGACGAAACCTCAGCCCTCTCCGACTCCTTCCAGGACGGTTTGGTGTCGCCTCCGGTCTACACCCGGCCGAGAAACTACAAAGGCTGGGAAGTCCCAGAGATCCTTCTGTCGGGAAACGACCTTAAAATCAACGAATGGAAGCTTGAACAGGCCATTCAACGCACTAAAGAACGTCGACCCGAGATGTACGAAAATTTCAAAAAAAGCTGAGAAACTTCGCTACATATTGAATTATTTTGTATTTTTGCACCCACTTTTTGGAGAAAAATATACAAAAATCATATAAAATGAGCAAACAAGCGTTAATCCAATTCGTTGAAGATCAAATTGTTGTAAAAGATTTTCCGAAGTTCAAGACAGGCGACACCATCACGGTGACCTACAAGATTGTTGAAGGACAAAAAGAGCGTCTGCAGCGTTTCCAGGGCATCGTCCTGAAGCGTAGCGGTCATGGCAAGACCGGCACTTTCACCATCCGTAAGATTTCGAACAACATCGGTGTTGAAAGATGCTTCCCGATTGCTTCCCCCATGATTGAGAACATCGAGCTCAACAAGCAGGGTGCAGTCCGCAAGTCACGCATTTACTACCTCCGTGGTCTGCGCGGCAAGAAAGCCAAGATCAAGGAACTCAAGAAGTGATTCCTTCATTTACAACAAAAGAAGCTCCGAGCAATCGGAGCTTTTTTTTATACCCTATCACCATTGGTTCAACCTTTTCTTTTGAATTGCTCCGCCAAAAGCTTGAACTTCCGCCCACGCTCCTCGAAGTTCTTGTATTGGTCGTAGCTGGAGGCCGCGGGCGACAACAGGCAGACATCGCCTGGTTGGGCATGGGCAGCGAGGTAGGCAAAGGCCTCTTCCATGGTAGAATAATAGAATATGGACGGCCCTTCGGCCTTTCTATTGGCCTCAGAGACTGTAGGCTCAGAGTCCTTAATTAGTTGCATCATCCTCTCACCTGCCTTGCCAGTAAACAACAGGTGCGGCATAGGATGCACTTTCAGATAGTTCGCCAAAGGCTGGTAGTCAATGCCGCGGTCGAAGCCACCCAAAAGCAAGAAATCGACACGGCCCAAAGCCTGACACGCCGAAACGGCGGCTTGCGGGATGGTGGAGATGCTGTCGTTGACAAAAGTAACCCCGTCGAAGGTACCGACAGGCTCCAAACGGTGCTCCAGAGGTTTGAAGGTATATAAATAAGGTATCAGCTCCCTAATATCCACGCCGTAGGCATAACAAGCCAACAAAGCAGCCTTGACATTCAACAGGTTATGCTCGCCTTTCAGCGGCAAAGCCATGCGGTCGACCAAATCATCGACGTCAAATAAGGAAAACACAATGTTGTTGACGAACAGCCGCCAAGCCTCCTCCATCAAGCTCTCATGGATGACGGCGGTATCGTCCTCGCCCATATAGCGCATGATATTCAGTTTGGCCTCCGCATAGCGTTGCATCGTGCCGAAATGGTCGAGGTGTTCCTCAAAGATATTGAGCAGCACACCCACACGGGGACTGTTGTGCACATACTCCAATTGATGTGCCGAAAGCTCATACACCACGATACTCTCCGGCTTGATGTCTTCCATGATGTCAAAACAAGGGATGCCGATATTGCCTGTGAGGATGGCATCGCGTCCCGAGGATTTCAGCAGATGATAGATAAGACTCGTCGTGGTGCTCTTGCCCTTGGTGCCTGTAATGCCTATGGTCTGTGCGTGGAACTGACTGAGAAACAGGTCAGTCTGTGAGGTTATTTCAACATCTTTCACATCAAAACCCATGAGTGAAATCCCAGGGGTCTTAATGACGATGTCGTAGTCGTACATGGCCTCAAGATACTTTTCCCCTGAATAAGTCACGCCCGCCATCGCGTTTTTGTCGGCCACGGCAACGACGGCATCAGGTAGGTGTTTGTTCAGAAAACGCAATGTCGACCTGCCCTCGCGCCCGAAACCGAGAATGAGGATGCGTTTGCCACGTAATCTATTCAGTATCAATTCAAACATAGAGTTTCGATTTAAGGATTTGCTCAAACCGTGGAGGCAGGAAATGGTTCGTGTTGAAGCGATGCAATAATTCTTGTATAGTCGGCCCTTCGACAGGCTCAGGGACCTTCGTGGTTGCATTCAAACAAGCCCGCACCTCCTCCACCGTGCCGACACACTCGAAAGGTTTCACTGCAGCCGTGCCGTTCAATTCTTCATATATGGGACGCAGACTCTTGTCTGCCATCAGGTCCTTGCCAAAGATGGCAATCAGCATCTCTTTCGAAAGGAACGGCGACAAGATAATCCATGTAAACAGACACTTTGGGCATTTTCCACACCAAGAGTCGGTCTTGCTACCCGCATTGCAGCTGCGGAACACAGGGTGATAAGCCTCACATTGGGAGAACAGCTTCGCAATCTGCAGTTCGCTCAATGGACGCAAGAAACTGAAATACTGCACGTCTTTGTTCAAGTTCTCAGCTACATAGCTTCTGAAATCACTCTCAAACTCGATGGATTTGCTGTATTGATGGTTGATGTTGGTCCCCGGAACCGTCGACTCATTGGCACTGTTCTCATTCGACAGGGCGATATACCTTGAATGGCTGCCAAAAGCCACCAATACACTGATAAACGCCAGTAACGCAGAGAATGGCGTATGTCCATTCAGATAGCCTTCCGCATTGAGCTGCAACATCGTCGGGTCGAGCGTGCGGTTGATGACGATGAACGCATCGTCTTTGTAGCCCGCCGTTTTCACACAATTCAAAGTGGCACCACGGGGATTGACAATCAAAGGAATGACAGGCATCTCGTTGCGCAGGCATTCCAGTGTGACCACAGAGTCTTTACCACCGCCCACGGGAACCAAGGTCTTCTCTTCTAAAGGTATTCCCACTTTCGTAAACGTCTTCTCACCTACTGCTATAATCTCCATCAACTCCGTTTCCGAAACCGAAATACTGTTCAGATAAAGAAACTCACCCAAGCCATTGTAATACAACTTCTTCCAAAACGCTTTCTGCGACTCAGTCAAGGCAAATGGCTTCACCACTACCCTTTTGGGACAAGCGATTTTCCAATAGCTCACCAACTCCGTCATGCCGATTTGGAAGGCCAAAGCCTGCAACTGCTCTTCGGGGATGTCGTCCCAATCAAAGAAAGCTCGGGCTGGAATCTCCAAGGTCGGGCAAAAGGTATAACGGCCATCAAGATTGAACTCAAAGACTATCGATAGCTTACCTTCAACCTGGGTCACCGTCTGACTTTCAAAGCTGAAAGTGGAGAATTCTTGTCTGAGTGCATCGAACTTGGCTTGGTTGTCGGAACGTTTCACAACTTTTCGTTTTTATGCCACAAAATTACGAATTATCGTATGAATATCGGTCAAAAATTCTATTTTTGCGGTATGGATTTAGGAGAAAAGTTCATCATACGGAGCAACTCATTGGAGCCGAAGCAGGGTAAAATCCTGATTTCCGAGCCTTTAATGAACGACTTCCATTTCGGGAGATCGGTGATACTGCTTATCGACCACGAGGAATCGGAAGGCAGCTTCGGCATCATCATCAACAAGAAGTTGGAGGTGTATGTCAACCATATCGTCGACGAGTTCCCCGACTTCGAAGCGCCCGTGTACCTAGGTGGTCCCGTGGCCGACGACCAGCTCTTCTTCATCCACACCTTAGGCGATTTGATTCCTGAATCCTTCCCCATCACCGACGGCTTGTATTGGGGTGGCGACCATGAGACGCTGGCCAAACTGATCCACACGGGTATAGCCAACGAAGAAAATGTGCGTTTCTATCTGGGTTATTCAGGCTGGGAAGCCGGACAGCTAGTCTCAGAATTGGTGCGCAACACATGGCTTATCAGCGACATCACCACCGAGCAGTACCTCCATACTCCCACCGACAAGATGTGGCAGACTTTCGTCGAAAAGATGGGCAACCCATACGAGATGTGGAACCGTTTCCCGAAGAACTTTGAGGACAATTAGCACCTGAAGACAACGAACTCAACCCTTTGCAAAACATAAAACTCACACCTATGAAAAAGCTTCTCACGCTACTCTTTGTGACGGTCGCGATGACGGCCATCGCACAACCGAATCATTACATCACCTTTAACGGTACCGACCAATATATGGTCATTCCCCACCATGAGGATTTCAACATCGCAGCCGATGCAAGTTTCACTATGACCGGCTGGGTGCGCAACGAGACCTACACTAACAGTCCGCGTTACGTCTGCAAACGCGACATGACCGTGCAAAATGCGGGCAGCGAACGCACTGGATATGAATTCTTCGGTACCGGCAACGCTGGGCAATCCTTAGGTCTCAACACACCTACTGCGACCACAGGTCACGCCCTTTCCATCTATACTGGCGTCACCGTGCCTGCCGGCGAGTGGATGCACTTTGCCTTGGTGGTAGACCGCCCCAACAACGAAATCCGGATTTACCATAACGGCGCGACCAACAGCAGTTGGGCGGCTGCGGTGAACGACTGGGCGGTCACCAACACGCATGACGTCTTTATCGGCGCTGGTAACAACGGCGGCGCTCCTGCCTATTACTGCAACGGCTCTTTCGGCAATGTGCGTTTCTACGACATGGCATTAGATGCGGATGAGATGGGCATCGATTTGAATAATAGTGATTTAAACAACCTTTTACCGTCCATGCAGGAACACCTTCTGGCGGCTTACGATTTCTCAACTGAAAACATCAACGGCAACCAACTCGCCGACCTTTCGGGTCACGGACATAACGGTACCATGGTCAATTTCAGTTTCGGCGGTGCCGAGATTCTGAATGTCACCTTGACCCAAGACACCCGCAAGACCGGTCGTGGCAATCCCAACGATGTGTTGCTCAAGGCGGCAGTCAGTTATGGCGGAGACAATGCCATGGTTGACTTGCAGTCCATGTCATTGAACTTGGAAGGAACAACTGAGATTTCTGACGTTGAACAGATTAAGGTTTATTCCACTGGTACCGTCAATGCTTTCGATTGGCGCACACTACAAGGCGCGACCTTGATTGGCAGTGTCGACCCCGTTTCGGGTGACATGACTTGTAACTTGCAAGGCACCCTTGTCTCAGGCACCAACTATCTCTGGATCACGGCACAAGTCTCGGAACAAGCCACCGAAGGCCATCTCATCGATGCATCGCTGAAGTCCATCACGACTACAGATGAGACTTACGATCTCACCAATCCATCGCCTGCGGGCAGCCGTGAGATCATCCTTGCCCACACCTTGATTTACCAGCCTGGTGATTACAACTCAGCCAACTACCGCATCCCTGCCGTCATCACGGCTAAAGATGGCTCCATTGTAGCGGTCACTGACAAACGCAAATACAACGAAGGCGACCTTCCCGAGGATATCGATATCGTCTGCAACCGCAGCACCGACGAAGGTCATAGTTGGAGCGAGCCAGTCACCATCGCACAAGGCACGGGTGTCAACCACGGCTTCGGCGACTGCGCCTTGGCTTGGAGCAACGACGAAAACGGTCTCATCGCTGGCTTCGTGGGCGGTCCCGGGCTATGGAGTTCAACCCCATCGAATCCCATCCGTTCCTATATCTCAAGAAGTTACGACAACGGTCAGACCTGGACCGAACCTGAAGACATCACCCACTTCATCTTCGGCGACAACTGCATCGTGCCCGAACACCAGACTTGGCGTGCCTCGTTCTTCGGCTCAGGCAACGGTCTGCGCACCTCCACAGGACGTATCATGTTTGTTGCTGCCATCCGCGAGACAACGGCACAATCACTGAACAACTATGCGGTTTATTCCGATGACAACGGTGTGACATGGCAGGTGTCGGGTCGCGCCTCGGTGGGGGGCGACGAAGCCAAGGTGACCGAACTCGCCGACGGTCGCATCTTGATGAGCATACGTCATTCGGGCAAACGCTGGTACAACATTTCGGAAGACGGCGGCGAGACTTGGCAGCCCACCACTTCCACATGGAACGACATCACCGCACCTGCCTGCAACGGCGACATGATCCGTTTCACTTCCGAGAACCAAGGCCACGACAGAAACCGTCTGCTGCATTCGGTGCCTTACGGAAACTCTCGCACTGATGTGTCGGTGTATGTCAGCTATGATGAAGGTGAGACTTGGCCTGTCCGCAAGTGCATCGTGCCCTACAGCTCCGCCTATTCCTCACTTTGCATCCTTCCCGATGGCACTATCGGACTCTATGTCGAGGAAGCCTATGCAGGCGCCTCTGGCTATTCCACCGTGTTCTACAACTTCAGCCTTGAATGGCTCACCGACGGCAACGACACCTTCGACCCGACAACAGTAGCCGAGTTCCAAATGGCAAAGGAAGCGTTGGTGATTTATCCCGTTCCCGCCTCGACAACGATTACTGTCGAGACTGCTGAGATAATGACACTCCATGTCTATGCCGCTACCGGACAGCTGATAAAAACAATGTCGGTCGATGGAAAGCCACAGACCGACATTGACATTTCAGTGTTCCCTTCGGGATTGTACTTTGTTGAAGGCGTTGACCATGCAGGTCTCCGACACATCGGGAAGTTCGTGAAGTAAGCTTACTCCAGACTGTCGCCCGACTCGCTCTCGCCTTCCTTGGCTTTTTGTTCGAGTTCCATCTTACCGAAACGCAACGTGAAGCCAGCCGAGATATAACGGCTGTTGAGCATCTTACGCGTGCTGTCGCTAAGATAGTACGGGTTGGTGTTGCTCGAGCCCGAACCGATCTTGGCGCCCCAATTGAAGATGTCCTGCACATTGACGAACACCGACAAACGACGTTTGAAGAAGTCGCTGCGCAGACCCATGTTGAGGAAATAACGCGCCTTGCGCTCACTCATCAAGCTGATGGTCGGTGAGTTGTAGTTGGCCGAAGCTGTGACCTGCAAACGGTCAAACAGCTTTGCCCAAGTGTTGACGCGCACGCTCCACGACCACTTTTCGTTTTCGTTGATCTGGTGCTCGATGTTACCGAACTCATCGACGCGGTCGTACTCCATGCGATAGCCGTAATTGTAAAGGTTGGCAAAAAGACGCACGTTGAAGAATCCGCTCGGGCGATAGGTCATGTTGAGTGAGGTGCCATAACGCCACGATGTACCCATGTTGTAAGGCATCGAATAACTGACAATACGCTCCAGATAGTTGTCGTACTCAGCATCGGTGAGTGAGCTGATTTCGTTGGTGCTCCAGCGACCGTAGGCTTCCCATCCGATGTTGCCGAAACGCTCGAAGAATTTCTGCCAGCCTGCCTCCACATTGTGGGTGAAGCCGTCTTTCAGTCCGTTGGGGTTACCGACGGAATAGCTGTTCTCGCCATAACGGCGGAAGGTGCTGACTTGGCTTTCCCGAGGATGCGACATACGCATCGAATAGTTGAGTTTCCAGTTGTGCATGCTTTCGGTGCGGTAGGTCAAGTGGATGGATGGGCGGTAATGCAGGTGCGTATACGTACTGTCGTCAGCAAAAGGCATTTCACTGAAATAAGCATAACCTGTGCGTTCGGTTTCAACGCCCAAACCTGTACTGAGGGTGAAGCCGCCCCAACGGTGCGTCCAGTTGACATCAGCGTTGACGCTCGACTCGGCACCTTTGAATTGATAGGTGCGCAAGGTGTCGATCAACACCCCTATCGTGTCGTTGTAGCGATCGTAGGTATTGTTGTCTTGCTGATGGTCGACGCGAAGGCCATAGCTCAGCTCACCATCCTGACTATAGGGACGATTATAACGGGCATCAAGGCTGACACCATAGCCAGAGGTATTGGAAAGCATATAACGATGCTCGTCGAGATCGGTGTAGACATCATAGAAACGGTTGTAAAACTCCTCTGTGTTGTTGTGATTGAGACGTGTGTTCAACCCAATTCGGAGGTTGTGACCCTCGTTGTCGAACTTCTTGGTGTAGTCGGCACCAGCATGACCGAACAGCATCCTACTGTCGCTATTATCGCGGGTGTTGTCTGCATAGAGTTGCGAAAAGGCAGGCATAGAGTCTAGATAATAATAGGTCTGCCGTTGCAAACGGGCCATGTTGTTGCGGTTGTCGTTATAGAAGCCGCCTGCATCGAAGGAAATGTCGCTGGTGGAGTCAATCTCATAGTCGATATTCATAAACACGTTACCACTCATGCTACGGCTGTCATCCGTCTGGGAGATAGTATCTGCCCATGTGACTTCGTATTCGCCAGGAACGGCAGCATCACGGCGACGTTGCGACCACTCGTCGGTAGTATTATGGCGGTCACTGAAACGCCCCGAGGCAAAGCGGTTAA
>JAEEGJ010027907.1_pt1 | contig 11283 bp, 9 predicted proteins | sample 8958761 | NCBI WGS metagenome assembly JAEEGJ01 (sample SAMN16246546, study PRJNA631951) | gut metagenome | biome: gut microbiome; feature: rumen; material: RS-attached | host: Bos | place: Iran: Karaj | collected 2018-10
AAAATATTTGTATATTCGAAAGCGTGTGGCGAGCAAGCTGACGAGCACTTATGTGGACGTGTACTCGGACGATCTGTATGCGGCGCTCCTTCGCTATGCCAAAGAAGCCAGAGAACTGAAAAAGGAAATACGCCGCGCAGAAAAACGTCTCGCGCAGCTCGGCTACGCAACGGAAGAATTGTCCGACCGCGTACTGCTGAATATTGATTTCGCGCGGGCGAATATGAAAGCCAACATCTATGACCAGGCGGTGCTGGAGGGCGTGGCGACGTCTTTCCCGCAGACGGAGGATATTATCGAGAATGGGCGTGTCAGCGGCGTTTCCGCCAACGACGTGCAGAAAATCCTGAACCTGAAGCACGCGTGGGAATTCGTGATGGATCGGGACGTAATCGCGACGAAAACGGATTATTATATCCTTTGCCATATCGCAAAGCTCGTGAATGAAGGGTTCTATAACGAAGGAGGCCGGATTCGCGGCGTGCCGGTCACGATCGGCGGGACTTCCTATGCCCCCCCGATACCGATCGAGCTTGACGTCAAAGAGCGCATTGCGCAAATTGCCGCAGACGGCGGCGAACCTGTCGAGGCTGCCATTCGCTTGTGCCTTTATTGTATGAAGACGCAGGTCTTCAACGACGGAAATAAACGTGCGGCGGTAATCTTCGCCAACCATTACCTGATCGGACAAGCCGCAGGGCTTCTTGTGATTCCGGAAAAGGACGTGCCGGAGTTCAAACGCTTGCTTGTTGCGTATTATGAGGGGCGTGATAACGGCAGGATTGCGGCGTTCATGAAAGAGAAATGCTGGAGAAGGATGGACGACAGCGGCGCATTGAAAGTATAAATGCGGATAGCAACTTGTCCGAGTTTAATGGATTGAGGTGCAGGAAATAAGGCGATACAGCAGTCGTTAATGTGAGAAATATAGAAAAAATGAGCCGCCCTTTCACGGAAAATTTCTGTGGAAGGGCGGTTTTTGTGCAATCAGTTTTGGGAAATAAACAGAGCAAAAGCTGCCCGCTTTTGAGCAGGCAGCTTTCGGAGCGCTTTCTGGGAGATGTTTCCTTAACACAATGCAGGCATGAACTTTGCAAACAGGTATAAGCCGTTTTCATCTGCACGAACTTCGTGGTGAACCTTGGACGGCATGATGGAGATTACTCCCGGCACATACTGGATTTCATGCCCATCGTTGACACATGTGCCGCTTCCGGCGATTACCTCGTGGGTTTCCAACTGCGGGTCGTGGATGTGGTCGAGAATGGCCTTGTTTGGCGCAATCCGCACAAGATGGAAGCTGTACGCGCCTCCGGTCTCTTTGGCCGTCAAGATATGCTTGAGTTCCACACCCTCAAACGTGGGATGCTTCGACCAGGGAATATCCTTGAACGCCGTCGTTTTTCCCGGGATCTCGAACCGCCCCGTGTCAAATGCCTCGAATACTTTGTTTTCCATAATGATTACCTCCAATTCGTTTTGATGAGGCAATCATAACAAAAACCTTTTACCGTGCATTGGATAAAATTGCGGAGTTTGCAAATTGGTTCGGGGATATGCCCACCTGCTTTTTGAATACCCGGTCCAGATGGCTTTGGTCGCAAAATCCGACCATATGGGCGACGTCGACGACTTTGTAGCCTTGCCGCAGGAGCTCCTGCGCTTTCCGCACGCGGCACTGCATCTGGAACTGATGCGGCGTGAGCCCGTTTTCTGCGGCAAACTTGCGAATCATATGGTAGGAACTGATATTCACCTTTTCCGACATCGTCGCGACGCTGATTTCCATCGCCGGATTTCCGATAATTTCCTTTTTTATAATATCCAGCTCCTTGGAAACGTCGTCGCGCCTCGGAATGCAGGTGGTAATCATGGAATAGAAATCGGAAGCGGGCTGGATGGAGTGGCGGACGTCCGGGAACACCGAGAAATATTCCCCCGCGTTGCATGTGAACCGTTCGTCTTCAATACGGATAGAAACACTCCCTTCCGTGACGATGCCCAGCACATAATGCCCCGTATGCGTATGCGGCGGATAAGAGAACTGTGCGCGTTCAAGGCTCACAATTTCTATTCCTGTCGATTTGTCCTCGATAAAATCGAGCTTTCCCGTCTCGGGTTTTGCTTTCATGTCCGCCGTCCTCTTTCTTCGATCGCGCTGCTTTTCGTTTCCTAAATATTATATCACACGACGAATAATTTTAACTCCAGAGCCCTTTGCGGCAAAGCGATTTTTATTGACAGTTTCTTGTTTCAGGTGTATTCTGACCGTAAGACAACGGCGTCAGGAATGATTTCCTGCGCCGTTTTTCTTTTGGGATGAAGACGGGAGGCGTTGTTATGGCTGCATTCGAGAAAGTGAACTCCGGCATAGACAAAATGGATTCGGCGCTGGACTATATCCGCATGGGCGACAACGTGGTCTGGCAGGTCTCGTCTCTCGACGAATTCCGCGTTTTCGCCGGAGCATTTGCCGCCCAGGCGGTCAAAGACCACAGGAATCTCATTTATATCCGTTTCGCCGGTCATGATCCCATCCTTGCGCCTATGCCCGGTCTCAAAATCGTAAACATGGAACTGTCTCATCTGTTTGAGACGTTCACGATCAATATTCACAATCTGATTGCCGACGAAGGAAAAGATGCCTTTTACGTTTTCGACTGCCTTTCCGAACTGGAGGAGGCATGGGCCACTGATTTGCTGATGGGCGATTTTTTCCATTTGACCTGCCCGTTCCTCTTCGAGCTCGATACGGTGGCGTACTTCCCGGTAATCCGCGGTCGCCACTCCTTTGACGCCATCGCGAAAATACGCGACACCACGCAGCTCTTTCTTGACGTCTATCCGAAAGCGGATGACGGGAACGAACTCTTTGTCCGTCCCGTGAAGGTCTGGAACCGCTATTCGCAGACCATGTTCAACCCGCACAAATACGACCTGCGTACCGGGGAATTCTCCCCCGTTTCCGAAAGCGTCGAAATCAGCCGATTTTATCAAAGGATGAATCAGGCCGGAGCGGAAACGGCCGACCAGAATATGGACAGCTGGGAGCGTTTTTTCCGCCAGACAAAACTCAAATACAAGAGCGGAGACGACGTCTCGGAAGAATGCAGCCGAATCTGCGATATCATGCTGACCCGCGACAAGAGGATGCGCGAGCTCATAAAAGAAAATTTCAACCCGCAGGATTATTTTGAAATCCATTCCCGTATGGTGGGCACGGGAATGATTGGGGGCAAAGCCTGCGGCATGCTCTTGGCCAGAAAAATCGTGGAAAATAAGAGCCCCGATATTTTTGGCCGTATAGAACCCCACGATTCTTTCTATATCGGTTCCGACGTCTTTTATTCCTTTATCGTGGACAACGGATTCTGGGATCTGAAAATCAGGCAGAAAACCGAGGAGGAATATTTTTCGCTGTCCGGGGAATTATCCGAGAAAATCATGAACGGGAAATTCTCGCCCACGATGGAAGCCGAGTTTCGCAGGATCTTGGAATACTATGGCAGCGACCCGATCATCGTCCGGTCCAGTTCGATTTTAGAGGACGGCTTCGGAAACGCCTTCGCGGGAAAATATGACTCTGTCTTCTGCGGCGGAATCGGCACGCCCGAGGAACGTCTCGCCGCCTTCGAGCAGGCGATACGTATCGTCTACGCAAGCGCGGTCAGCACATCGGCGCTGGATTACAGAAAGCGGCGGGGACTTGAGAAAAACGACGAACAGATGGCGCTGCTCGTCCAGCGGGTTTCCGGCTCAAGATACGACCATTTTTTCATGCCCAGCGCTGCGGGCGTCGGGTATTCCGTAAGCCCGTATCGACTTGGTTCCGAGCGCTCGGAAGACGGAATGCTCCGCCTTGTGGCGGGGCTCGGCACAGCGGCGGTAGACAGGAGGACCGGTTCATATCCGCGCATCGTATCTTTGGATAATCCGTCAAAGGTCATGCTGACTTCGTTTTCCGACAGACATCGTTTCTCCCAACGGCTGATCGATGCCGTCAGCAGCGAGACCGGCAAGGAGGAAAGTTTTGACGCCGAAAACATCCGGACTTCCCTTCCGGACTATCTCGTAAAGACGCTGTTTTCCCACGACAGGGACGCCGAGCGGATGATGGAGGAGCGGGGGCAGCGGCGGCAGATCCTTTTCGTGTCCTGCGAGGAACTCGTGGAAAACGAGGCTATCATGGAGGATATGCGCGGCATATTGCGAATGCTCCAGTCGGCGTATAAGAATCCGGTGGATATCGAATACACGATCAACATTTCACCGCACATGGAATATGTAATCGACATTCTCCAATGCCGTCCGCTTCAAACGGCAGGCGACGGTCAGCGCGTAACCATACCGGCAAAAGAGACTTTTGAAAAAGTCCTGATAGAGACAAAAGGCGTATCGATGGGATTCTCGCGGAGCTTTTCCATCGACGTGCTCGTTTATATCGACGCCGTCGCCTATTATGAAATGCCGTACAATGAAAAGTACGAGGTCAAATCGGCTTTGGCGGCCGTCAACTGGAAACTTCGCGGGCAAAACAAAAGAATGACGCTGGTGACGCCGGGCAGGATCTGCACTTCTTCTCCCGAGCTTGGCGTCCCCTCGGCTTTTTCCGACATCAGCGAATTTGACGCCATCATTGAAGTGTCCGAATCGAGCGTCGGCTTCATGCCGGAGCTGAGCTACGGCAGCCACGTCTTCCAGGATTTGGTGGAGGCCAGCATCCTCTATTCCGCCATTTTCGAGGACGACACCACGCTTTCCTTTGAGTCGGACTCCTTCCGCTCCATGCCAAATTCACTGGAGAAATATTACGGCTCTGCTGAAAAACTGCAAAACGTTGTCTATGTGTACGAGGCCCCTCCCGATGAAATCATGCTGTACTACGATATGTCCTCCGAGCATCTCCTGATTGGAAAATCAGAGACGCCCTGATAAAGCACGCCCTTTCAAGCCGATTTTCCGCCTGACGCACAAAAAATGCGAGCATGACGCACAATGCTCGCATTTTTATTTTGCAGAAACAAGAGAACGTTCCTAAATAATATCTTCCAATCAGCGCGACTGACATCATATCCGCACGCTGTTGAAAAGCAATCTTCGGAATCAGAAAAGGAAATTCAGCTCCCCGAAGAAGGTGGAAGCATCCACATCCTTATCTCCCTGCGCGATACCCATGGTCTTGCCGTCAAAGTACATCAAAGACCCGACCACGTTCCTGGCAAAAGCGTAATCGACGCCAATCTCACGGCCCTTTTGACCGAGGCCCAACGCCGTATCGGTGGGAGCCCATGCGGCAAAGCGGCCCAACATGCGAAGCCGGAACCAAATGCCGTAAGAACCGGGCTTTTGAGGATCCACGCCCTTGTAGTTGATTTGGAAGGTCCAAGCCCGCCGCTGTCCTTTCTTTGCGAGATTCCCGGTGCCGCTATTCACACGGTCGGGGGCAGTGTTCCAATCGATGGCAAAATCCGCGGATAGGTTCTTGCTGAATTTATATCCTACCCCTACGCTCCAAATGTTGGCTGCATCCTTATTATAAAGGAAGTTCATCACTTCCTCGTTTTGGAAACGGTGCCAGCCCACGCCCCATGTCCATTTCGAGGCACGGTCATTGTAGATTTCCACGCCCTGATAGCTGGCGGTGTAATTCTCCGGCTCCGCGGCATTCCCCGGGAATCTTATCACCGGGAATCTTGCCATGCCGTTGGGATAGCGGTTGGTCCTGCCGGCGGTAAGGCCGACTTTAACCTCCTTGCCGAATACGATCTGCCCTCCGGCCAAACTGTCGTCGGCAATCATTCCGCTGTCCACTGCGGTGTAAAAGGGGATTTTTCCAAGCCTTATAGACGTATTGCCGTAACTCCCCTGCACCCATACGCGGTCCACGCAGAACTCAGGATCCGCGTCCATGGTGGCGGAAGCCGCTCCCCCTGCGGAGTTCTTTGCCGTGTTCATGTCGGTGTTGTAGTCCATCCGAGCCTTGGCAGTCCAGTTTTCGTTGATCTTCATTTCCGGCTCGAAACGCAGCGTCACATATTGGGACGTAATCCTGTCCATTCCGTCGGAGTGGACATTCTTATAACGGTAACGAACCTTGCCGCCCCATTTCACGTTGTCCACCTTTTTTTCCAGCGCGGACACCCGCACGCCGAGGCTGTTCAGCTCCTCGGCGAACTCCGCCGCCAGCTTGTCGATCAGCGCCTTATCGCCGCCGCCTTTCGCCATTGCCCGTGCGACCATCTGAGCCATTTCATATCGGGTGATTTCCTGTTCCCCGCGGTAAGTGCCGTCGCCGTATCCCTCTATGACGCCGTCGGCGGCCAGTTGAGACACTGCATCATACGCCCAGTGATCTCCGGGAACGTCCTCGAAAGGATTCGCCGAGACGGCGGATGGATTTGCAGCGCCGAAAACGACGGCGGCCAAAACCATGAATGAAATTTTATTCCTCATCTGCTTCATACAATTCCACTCCAATATAATAGATTGTCAGAAATCACGAAGGCGCTTCCACCCGTCTTTTTTCCGACAGACAATCCTTTTACGGCAGCACGCCCAAGGTTTGAGCGAGAAGGATCGTTTGCCCGTCCTGCAAATGGGCCGCCTCGCTGAACGCAGCATGATCGACGGAAGCGCGCACGCAAGTCCCGATTCCCTCGGCTGCGGCCACCAGCGCTACGCTTTGCGCCATCGTTCCGGCGGCGATACTGTCGAAAAGCACCTGTTTCTCGCCGGAGGGACCACGACCGGCATTCTCCCAAGCAGCAGAATTTCCTACATAGACCAAGTTCAGCGGCGCCTCCCCCACGAAAGGCTGCCCCGTGGTTGTGGTCATGCGGAAATCTCCCTCGGCGATTGACTGCAAGGTATGGGTTTGGGGCTGGTAAAGAAAAATCCCTTCGGCGGTCACGGCATAAACCTCCACGCTGTGAACACCCAAAGCGGCAGGATTGGTACGGCCGTCGGAGTCCGGACGATTGACGCCGTTTGCCGCCCATAAAATATGGGAAAGCTGCGAAGGAGTGAGCTCTTCCCCGGAAAAGCTGCGGCTCGTCTGCCGTTTCGCCAGCGCCTGCATAACGGACATGCCGGCTTCCATTTGCGGATTGGGCAATGAAATATCAGCAGCCTTCGCCACGCTCGGCGCTACGGGGGTGAAAAGCACACATGATGCGACGCAAACGCTCGAAAGAGCAAATTTGATTCTTGAACGTACGGAATCAGACTTCACTACACTCATCTCCAGTTCTTACTATTAGTAATATTACGCCACGGATTCCACAGACCGACTCGCGGGACACGCATCCGCATCCACAACGATTCGCGTTCGCAATCACCTCCACGGACTTAATAATTCGGCGCAGGCCCTGATATTCCTTCCTTTTCTTCCAAGAATAACGAGGAACCGTCTTCCTGTTTCCGCTTCACATTTTCACTACCATAAATATACTGAAAAAGGGGGCATTTGTCATCCCCGTTTTGAGGAACAACTTCCGCAAAGTAATATGCGCTGAAATATGGTATAATATGAAGTAGTGTGAAAGGCAGGGTGATATCATGTTTCGTTTTTTGCTGACCATACTGTTCGCGCTGTTGACGGTAAGCGGGCCGTGTCTGGCCTCTTCGGCTGCCGAGCAGGAGAAACCTGCGCCGGAAAAACCCAAGCAGCATATCCTGTTGCCCCACGAACATAAAGAAAGCTGCGAACTGACCACGGCCGAACCGGTGCAGATTATCTGCATCCTGGATCGGTCGGGCTCCATGCAAAGACTCACAGGCGACGTCATCGGCGGATATAATTCCTTCCTGGCACAGCAGCGGAAGGAACCCGGCACGGCAGAAGTAACGACAGTGCTGTTTGATAACAAATATGAAACAATCGCAACGGCCGTTGATTTACAGGAAGCGCCGGAACTGACCTCGAAAACGTATTACGCCCGCGGCACAACCGCTTTGCTGGACGCCATCGGCCGGACCATCATGGAAACAGTCGGCCGAATGGAAAAGAACGACATTTGCCCCTTGAAGCGGCGCGTCTTGTTCATGATCATGACCGACGGGCTGGAAAACGCCAGCCATGAATATGACAAAGCCTCTGTAAAGGCCTTGATCGAAGCGACCACGAACGACTATCACTGGAATTACATCTTCATGGGCGCCAACATCGACTCCGTCGCCGAGGCGGGCGCATTAGGCATCCGTGCCGACCACGCAATGGACTACGCCCATGACAGCGAAGGCGTCCAAGAGTCCTTCTCCCGCATGAACGAAGCCGCGAAAGAAGCACGCGAAAGCGGGAACGTCGGCGAGAATTGGAAAACGGGGCAGTAAGTTCTCTCCTATAAAGCCATCAGGCGGGGTTTTCCCCGCCTTTTTATATAACGAAATGAGAAAGCAAAGCGGGACACTGAGCGATTTACAGATTTTATGGCATTTTAATCCTGCGCTCAGCATCTTCCAATTTCCCTTCGGTATGATACAGCCAAGAAGAATAGGTTGGTTCAAAAGACAGGAGGGATTAACATGTTCGCATGGAAGAATCGAAAGAAGCTTGCAGGAGCTGTCGCCCTTTTCGCAGTGTGCGGATTGCTCGCCGGCTGCGACGACGGTCATCACCGTCCGCCGCCCCATCATCCACCGGGTCCTCCGCACGAAGGTCATCGCGGCGGCCACTACAGACCTGATCATCACGGCCATCGCCCGCCTCCGCGGGGCGGCCATCACCGGAGATACGCTTCCTTGGAGGGCGCCTATTTAGCCTATGCGCTGAACGACGCAGTGATGCCTAAGGGAACCGAGATTTCCCTGAACGTCGTACAAGGAGAGGACGAGTCCCTGCGTCTCGTCGATCCCACCGGGAAGAAGTATCCCATCCAATTCGACGCGGAAACAGGCGCCGGCTGCGTCGCGGGCGGCAGCCTCTCCCTGCGGGACGACGGCAATTTCGTTTACAAGGACGCCTGCGGCGGCGTATGGCTCGTGGTGCGTCAATAGCCAAAAGAATACCGGGAGGCAAAAAGAGCCGAGGCATATCAGCGTTCGATATGCTTCGGCTCTTCCTTTTTCCCGACGTATCTGTCAGATTCGTTCCAGCCGGTCCGTCGTCTGTCTTCGTGCCAGGAACAGGGGCACGTATTCGACGATGACGTTGGACGTTTCCAGCCCGAACCACTGGATGGGATTCCCGGCGAGGCGGCGGATAAAGTACTTCGCATGAATCAGCATATTATCCCAGAAATCAATATCGCCTTCCTGGGGCATCATCTTCCGAATCATACAGAATTTGAACGAACCTACATTCGACGGCTCATAAATCGAGTGCCGCCGGGTCTGCTTCGGCAGCTCTCCCGTCTCCAAAAGATCGTGCACGATCTGACGGAGATAGATATTGACGCTCGGCTTCACTTTGAACCCGAGATACAGATTCACGCGGAAAATATAATCCGTGCCGAAGGATTCCACTTTATAATGCTTCTGGTTCGGATCGTCGGTGGTGTTGACGCTGATGAACCAATAGGCGTCCGACCGCTTCGGTTCTTTATCCAGGATCGAATAGAGGATATCCCGGTCGATTTCTTCCGTCTCGTCCCCTTTGACCAGATAGACCATATTGTTGCTGCACAACGGAATGGACTCGTCGTTCTGCAGGTGCTTGATGGCCTGCAGATGCTCCCGCATCTTCAGGAAGATATTCTGCGCCTGCTCGATCTGCGTGCCGCGATACCAACTGATCATGATAAAGAGAATCGCCACGGAGATGATAATCGCGACGTAGCCGCCGATCACGAATTTTCCGAGGCTCGATACGAAGAATACGCCTTCGAGCGCGAAGAACGTCACGGCGAACAGCACCGCGGCAATCCATTGTTTGTGAATCGATCCGATATATACGCTGAACAGGATCGTCATCATCAGCATACTGATCGTAATGGCCAGGCCGTATGCATTCTCCATCCGGGAGCCGCTCTGGAAGTACAGGATGACCGCCACGCAGAAGAACCACAGGATATTGTTCACGGAAGGAATATAGATCTGTCCTTTTGTGTCCGACGGATACCGCACGTTCAAGTGGGGCATGAGATCGAGGCTGGCAGCCTCATGCACCAAGGTATAGCTTCCGCTGATCAGGGCCTGGCTGGCGATAATCGCCGCCATCGCGCTCAGCAGGATCGCCGCCGGCCGCAGCGATTCCGGAAGCATCACATAAAACGGATTGATGCTCTGGATAGCTTGCATGGCAGGGTTTTCATGATTTTGGATGATCCAGACGCATTGGCCCATATAGTTCAGGATCAGGCAAAGCTTGACAAACGGCCAGCTGATGAAGATGTTGGATCGTCCGACATGGCCCATATCCGTATACAAGGCTTCCGCGCCGGTCGTGCACAGGAACACGCTTCCGAGGATCATCAAGCCTTCTTTGTTGTCAGGACTGACCAGGACGTGCAGGGCATATATCGGATTCAGGGCGCGCAAAATCGAAAGGTCGCCGAGCGTCAGCCATAATCCGGTGACGCCCAGGAACAAAAACCACACCAACATGACCGGCCCGAACATTTTTCCGATGGAGCTGGTTCCGCTCCGTTGGATCATAAACAGGAGGCTGATGATTGCCAGCGTTATCAGTACAACGATAATCTGCCCGCTTCCGAGGAAATCATTCACGACATCGATGCTGCGCAGACCTTCTACGGCAGTCGTGACGGTCACGGCAGGAGTCAGCACGCCGTCGGCCAGCATAGTGCAGCCGCCGATCATCGTGGGGATGATCAGCCATTTCCCGCAATGTCGGACCAGGCTGTAAAGCGCGAAGATTCCGCCCTCGCCATGATTATCCGCTCTGAGCGCGATCAGCACATGCTTGATCGTTGTCAGCAATGTGATGGTCCAGATGACCAGCGACAGCGAGCCGACGATAAAATCGGGATCCACGTGAGCGATTCCGCCGTTTCCCTCGATGATGGATTTCATGACGTACATGGGGGAGGTGCCGATGTCGCCGTACACGATGCCGAGCGCGACAAGGAACATCCCCATGCTGAGTTTCTGCTTGTAATCGGTCTGGTTCTCTTGCATATTCCCCACCCAATCAAAAAATATAGCATTCAGCTATTTCATTTTAACACACTTTTTACGTATGGAATACCAAATACTTTTTTGCCAGTCTGCGGCGACTCATATTCGCAATCATTTTCATCAATTTCAATTACACCTGGGAATAATTCGTCGTTCATAAAATAATTCCTGCATCGTTTTTTTATTTGTTCGTTTCCGATGATCTTC
>JAEEGJ010027914.1_pt1 | contig 11281 bp, 7 predicted proteins | sample 8958761 | NCBI WGS metagenome assembly JAEEGJ01 (sample SAMN16246546, study PRJNA631951) | gut metagenome | biome: gut microbiome; feature: rumen; material: RS-attached | host: Bos | place: Iran: Karaj | collected 2018-10
TTTCATGAGTGATCTCGCGGCAACCCGCACAAAGCAACTCAGCGAGGAAATGAGTGTCCCCAGGGAGATCATGGAAGGGCTGATGCTCGCAGCCGGAGGCAGGGGAGGTGCCAACATAGGCGGTGGTGGTTCTAACAATGAACTCACCAACTGGGACGGCACGAAGAGAAACAATGGTTGGGGTAGAAACAGGTAGGTCAAATCGAATAGGAAAAGAAACTGCCGCCACCCAACAGTGACGGCAGTTTTGTCATATCAAGGCAAAAAACCGAAGAATCTACTTGGTATACAGTCCCATCCTCCGGAACGTCACATCGCCCTCAATCAGGTTCGGCCCGTCCACATTCACCTCTTCGCGCGAGAGCACCAGCTTGTCCTTGCTGCACTCCTTCACATAGTACCGTGCTGCGGGCGTATAGGCCGCTTTCCGGTCCTCCTGCCTGAAGTCGTGGTCAAGCTCAAAGAGGTAGATTTCCGGCGTGGAACTGCCAATGCCCGGATAACCGTTCTGATGCTGCTGATAGATATATTTCTCCTCTGAATCTCCGGAGAACACATCGGACACATAGATGCTTAGAGTCCACGTTTGAGGATCCGCGTCGCCCGCTTTGAAATCCCATATCACCAGCCCCGCATCCTGTACTCCTTCCGGATACACTTTCTCCCAGCTTCCTTCCAGATTATCTGCAAGATTAATCTCGGGAATCAGTTGTTTCAGTTGTTTCTCACACCCGCTCAGCCCTGCCACCAGCAGCACCGCGCAAATCACTGTCTTCAAAATCTTCATTGCTTTCGTTTTCCTATAAAACACAGAAAAGTACGAAATCTTGCGTATAAAAGTTCTTTTTTCTCCCTCCGCCAGACGGAACCTTCCCAGGCTCCGCCTGGCATCAGGGGTCTTGTTTATGTTTAACTAAAGTGCTTATGAGAAGCCAACTTATTCATTCTTCAGCGTCGTTGCAGGATTCATCCTGGCGGTCTTGAGATAGTGATACAGCACCACGGCGGCGCACAGCAGACCCACGATCACCAGCGCCAGCAGGAACACCGACGGCATAAAGCCCACCCGGTGCGCAAACTGCTGCAGATAATACTTCACCACCAGCCAGCCAACGGGCGCCGCAATCACGTAACAGACGGCCACCGTCCGCAGATACAGCATCAGGCCCTCCGAAGTGATCTGGCCCATATCGGCCCCAAACACCCGTTTTACGGAAATCTCCATCCGTTTGTACTGCACGTCCATCAGCACCTGGCCCCAAATGCCCACCAGCGACAGCAACACCGCCAGCAGGGAAAACAGCCACACGGCCAGCCGCAGGCGCTCCTCGCCGCTGTACAGGTTCTTGCCGATGGCATCGTAGAACTGAACCTCGAACGGCATCGTAGGGTCCATATCCCGGAGGATGGTCTGGATCTTTTCGGTGGCAGCCAGGCGGTCGGAGCCTTCCGTCAGCCGGAGATAAGCGAACGGCATGGTGTGCCCCTTCTCGGTATGCACCTGGAACGCCACCGGAGAATCTGCCTTGCGCATGGAAGTGATGTTCACATTCTTGATGAATCCAACAATCGGTGCACCGTCGCCGAATTCATCGGCATATACCTCCATCTCGGCGCCGTGCGCCTTGAGATCCTGCGTGAACAGAATCGGGCCGAACTCGCCTTCATTGAAATCCCTTCCTTCGAGGAGTTCCAGCCCCAGCACCTGCGGCAGATTCCAGCTGCAGTAGATCATGCTCATCGACACCTGGCCGTCACCGAAATCCGCACCTTCCGTCATATAAGTATCCGAGCCGCCGATGAGATCATTCGCGTAGGCTACGTCCTTCACTTCAGGAAGCGCACACAGCTGTTCCCGCAGCCAGTCGGACTTCGCTCGGCCGTTCTCGCCGCCAATATTCACCACCGCCAGGTTATTCTTGTTGTAGCCGCATGGATACTCCTGCATGAACTTGCTCTGACGCTGGACGAACAGCACGAAGATGAGCAGCGCCGTAGAAATAACGAACTGCACGCCTACCAGAATGGTCCGCAGGTTCTTTCCGGAGGCCGACAGGCCATAGTTGCCCCGCAGGATCATCGCCGGCTGGCCACTCGTGGAATAGATGCCCGGCCAGATGCCGGCAATAATACCGGTAGCCACGGCAACCGTACCGACGAACAGCAGCAGGCCCCAATGCTTCCCGAAGGTAAAAGACTGCATCAGCACGCCCCGGGTCAGCAGCGCATCGGAAACCGGCCACAGCAGCAGGGCAGCCACCACAAAAGCGCAGATGCACCAGATTACCGCCTCCGCCACGACCAGAGCACGCAGCCGCTTGGTCGAGGAGCCCAGTATCTTCTGCAGGTTCACGCTCCGGATGCGCAGCGGCGTCAGCGCCACATAGAAATTGGTAAAGTTGATCAGGCCGATGCCCAGAATCAGGATTGCAATCGCGATGAGCAGAAGCAGCTGCGAGCGGCTGCCGCTCTTATAGACATTACCCTCGTTCCGGAAATAGATGCTGGTAAGTGGTACCAGTTCGATGGGCGTAAGCCAGTCTCCCTGCGGAGGAAAGTCGAAATGGGCGTTGAACTCATCGGCCACAGCCTGCGAATTGCTGGCATCATCCAGCAGCAGATAACAGACGAAGTTGGCTCCGCCGTATTGCCCTTTCTGGACATCGCCTATGGTCAGGTACAGATCATTCCCAAGCTGCGTGTTTGTCGGGAAGTCTTCATAAACGCCCGTCACGGTGATTTCACGGGGAATCTCCATATACTTGGCGTCCGTCCTCAGCAGCTTGCCAATCGCCCGCTCACCAGGAAACAGGTTTTCCGCCAGCGACCGGGGAATAATCACGGAATTGGGCCCTTCCAGCGCATGGGAATCGCCTTCGACCATCTTGATGCCGAATACGTCGATGAACCTCTCCGACACGAAGATCAGGTCCCGCTTGTAGCCTGCAGGGGCCTTGCCGTCCTCTGCCACGGAAAAATAGATTTCTCCCATGAAAGGCATGAACGTACATCCCGCCTCGATATGGGCCGATGAACTGATGATATCATCGGCAAATCCTCTCGGGAGGATATTCCTGAACAACGATTCATCGCCCTTCTTATCGGCCCGGAACACCCGGTCGGCCGTCGGATGGCACTTATCAAATGACAGCTCATAGTCTGCCTGCAGGAATATCAGGGCAAAGGCGATGAACGCTGCCACCAGCCCCGTGAAGTTCAATACCACTGCCACCGGGTACCGGCGGATAAGACTCTTTAGACTCTTGAAAATCATCGTACTGTTTTTACACTATTCTCTATCACGTCCAATCACAAAACAAACTCTGAGCCAATTGAGTTAATTCGTTAATACACAGTTGTTTAATAAATAATAGAGAGTGTAAATATTGTAAAGGACTTTACACAAAGTGTAAATATGGGTTTACACTACTTAAACCGCCCCGTATCCACCGCCTCTCGCCGTTTCTCCGTGTAGCCGCCGAACTTCCAGGTGAGGGCGACCCCGGCCCTGCGCCAGCACTTGTAGCCGGAGCGCATATACTGCCCGCCATAGTCAATGACCGGCGAAATCATGCTGGTCTGGAAGATGTCGGAGCAGAAGATGTTGAGCAGTCCCCGGCCGTCGGCGAAGCCCCAGCGCAGCGAAGCGTCCAGATTCCCGGAGGCCGGCAGGTCGTAGTTGCCCTGGATGCCCTTGGAGCGGATCATGCCGTTCACCAGCAGCTTCAAGTTGTGCTTCTTGGAAAGGGTAAATGTATTGTTCATAATCACCATCCCGAAGAAGATATTCCGGTCGAAGGGAATGTCGTAGAAATCGCTGTCCTTCTCCCGCTGCCACGCGCCGATGAACCGTGTCTGCGCATTCCACCAATCGCCCACGTTAAAGGGAATCGTCGCTTGCATGCCGCCCTGCTGCATAAAATCCTCGTTCAGCGAGCGGTAGGTCTGCACCAGCCGGTCCGGGTTCTGATACAGCAGCTGGATGAAATAGTCCTTGCAGTGGCTGAAATAAGCAGTAAACACGTATTTGCTCTTCAGGATGTAGGACAGCGCCACCTGATACTCCTTCTTCGGGCGCAGCGAAGGATTGCCCACAATCTCGGTATAGGCGTTGGAATGGGTCGTGGTGCTCTGCAGGGACCAGTAGTCCGGGTAACCCTTGTCAGAGGAAAGCCCCAGCTGGACGATATGCCCGGCGGCTGGAAGCCAGGTCAGGTTCAGCGTCGGATACACGGACCAGTCGTTCCAGGCCGCGTTCTTGAAATGCTCCACCGCCAGCGAGCCGTCCATCTGCCATTTCTCGGAGAAGGCCTTGCTGAATCCGGCATAAACATTCTGCGACTGCTCGTCCAGCAGGGAGCTGAAACCGCCGTCACCTGCAACATGGATTTTCTGCCCGGTAGCCGGGTCGTAGTACCACTGGAAGCTCTTGTCCCGGGCCCATTCCAGATCCACGCCGTAATTCAATTCCCAGCCGCTTCCCAGACTGTGCTCCTGTCCGGCAAACACTTTCCAGCGGTCAATTGTCTGCCGGTCCTCCGTCCGGAAGTGCCAGTCCGCCCCTTCGAAGGTGCTCTTCAGCAGCTGGTTGGAGGGCTTGCTGTAGTGTGTATATTCCGCACCGACGGAAAGCCCGAAAGGCGCCATGTAATCTGCGCGGACGTTATGCAACTGCTTGTTTCTGTCTATCCGGGCGGTAGAGATTTCGGTCCCTGTTGTATTTAGGTCTGTACCTGACTTGCCGAAATTCCCGTTATATACAAGGCTGACCCTGTGATTCTCTGCAAAGAAATAATCGGCTCCCCAGCGAACTTGATGCGACTTTTCACGGGTATCCACCAGCTCATTTTGTGAAATATTGTGAATACTTCCATCATTGAGCCTATGCCGCGCCTCCATTGTATTGTCATTGTGTATCTGGTTAAAACCATAACTATAAATCAAGTCCGTCGAGAACTTCCCTTTGGTATAGAGCAGGGAACCCCGTCCCTGGGCGCTGCCGGCGTACTCGTTCGCATACTTCCCGTAAATCTCGCCCTGCAGCTTGCCCCGGTCCTCGGCGTTGTGGTTCAGGACAATGTTGATGAGGGCGCCACGCACCTGGTACTTCGCCGTGGCATTGGGAATCACCTCCGCTTTGGCAATCCGGCTCACCGGTGTCGAGCGCAGCAGCGCATTCACCTGGTCGGCCGACAGCGTCGAGACTTTCCCGTCAATGACCACCGTCGCACCCCGGCCCGCTACGGAGAACCCGTCTCCCTGAGGTATCACGCCGGGGAGTTTGCCGATGGCCTCCAGCGCATTGTCGGCCGGAGTCTTCTCCAAAATTCGGGGCAGGTCATAAACCAGCGCCCCCTTGTCCACCTTCACGACCGGCCTTTCCGCCGTCACCGTCGCAGATGTCAGTTCAAGATACAGGCTATCCGCCGCCGCGATGGCGAGCGAATCCGGCTCCTGCGCAGCCAGTCCGACGGCAGCGAGAGCCATGCAAAACATCAAAACTATTTTCTTCATCTTATCTGTTTTTGTCATCCTGAGGCCTCAGGTCGAAGGATCTGATTTCACGCTGCAAAATTGCTTCGAATCCCAGAGAAACTATGTTAAAGCAATGTTAAGAAGTGTTAAATAGTGTTAAAACGCCCTGTAAATGAGGAAAATCGGCTAATTTTGCACCATGAAACTTCCGTCCTGTCATATCATTATCCTGTTGATCGTATCGCTGACAGCCCTCTTCGGCTACCAGGTCTATTGGCTGTCCGGACTTTACAAATCCCGTTACCAGTCCGACGAATCACTCATCAATGTCTCTTTGCAGATGGCGGACTTCGCGGAAATCATGGAGCGGGTGAAGACACTCCGTTCTGAAGGCGACCTCCACGGAAGCGTGACCATCGCCCAAGGCTGGTCGAACGCCGGAAAACAAACCAAGGTACGGACGGACTCTGTCGTCGTAAACAATGACGGAACCCGCACCATCAAAGTAACCACCATCAAAACCGAGAAATCCGAAGACTCCATCAGCGCTTCGGCATCCTCCTATGCGGTAAGCAGCCCCGGCGAAATGTCCTCCGCTTACCAAATTGGCCTGCACCAGGGAATAGACAACATCTCCAAGCCCAATCCCGCCGTGCTGGACAGCATTCTCATGGAACGGCTTGCCTCCTACGAAGTCAATGCGCCGCACCGCTTGTTGATGCTCTCCGGAGCAGATACCCTGGCGGTCGTATCCACCCAAGGATATACACCCTCTTCCCGCGCAAAAGACTTTGACCTTTCCTATGGAGAAGAGGGTGAAGGCAAGATATACCGGCTCACTATGGAGCCGCTCACTTTGGCCATTCTCCGGAAAATGGCCGGCATCATCGCCGCCTCGCTCATCCTATTCTTTATCCTCGCATTCTCCTTCTGGTTCCTGATCCATACCATGCTCAAGCAGAAGAGCCTGGAAGAAATGAAGAGCGACTTCACCAACAACATCACCCATGAGCTCAAGACCCCGGTGGCCGTGGCCTACGCCGCCAATGACGCCCTGCTCAACTTCGATGCGGGCAATGATCCGGAGAAACGCCGCGAATACCTGGAAATCAGCCAGGGCCAGTTGGAGAAGTTGGAAGGAATGATCGAGCAGATCCTCTCGATGAGTATGGAAAGCCGCAAATCCTTCGAGCTCAAACGCGAAACCATTGAGCTGGAGCCGCTGCTGCAGAAGTTGGCCGACCAGCACACTCTTTCCGCCGGAAAGACCTGCGACATCAAAATCAATGTAGATAGCGGCCTGGTGCTCGACGCGGACCGTTTCCACCTTTCAAACATCGTCAGCAACCTCATCGACAACGCCATCAAATACTCCGGAGACTCAGTCCACATCGACATCACTGCGAAAGCCACCGATGAAGGAGTCGAAATCCGTGTCCGGGACAACGGTATCGGAATAGCGCCGGAGAAGCAGAAGCACATCTTCGACAAATTCTATCGCGTTCCCACCGGCAATATCCACGATGTCAAGGGCTATGGCCTTGGACTCTATTACGCCAAAACGATGGTCGAGAAGCACGGCGGCACCATAGAAGTCTCCAGCACTCCCGGCAAGGGCAGTGAATTCATCCTGACACTCTGAATCTATGCCGACAATCAAGATACTCCTCGTCGAAGACGAAAAGACCCTCGTACAAATCGTCAGTGAGACCCTTCGCAGCAAGGGCTTCACGGTGGAGACCGCATACGACGGAGCCGAAGGCCTCAAACGATTCTTCGAGACTCATCCGGACGTCCTCATTGCCGATGTCATGATGCCCCGGCTGGACGGCTTCGAGATGGTCCGCCGCATCCGCAAGGCCGACGACCATACCCCCGTCCTCTTCCTCACGGCCAAATCCACCCCTGACGATGTCGTAACCGGTTTCGAACTGGGCGCTAACGACTACCTAAAGAAACCCTTCGCCATCCAGGAACTCATCGTCCGCATCAAGGCTCTGATGGGCAAGGCTTATATGACTGAAAGACTTGAACCGGAGCAGAACGAATACACCCTGGGTGATTACCGCTTTACGCCCTCATCCCAAATGCTGAAATACCTCCCGAAAGGCGAGACCACGAGCCTGTCCCATCGGGAAGCCGAAATCCTCCGCCGCCTCTGCCGTGCCCACGGAGAAGTCGTTCCCATGCAGAACCTCCTCCTCGACCTCTGGGGCGACGACGACTTCTTCAACGCCCGCAGCTTCCAGGTCTTCATCACCCGCCTGCGCCGTGCACTTTCCAAAGATCCGCGTATCCGCATCGTCAATGTCAGGGGGACAGGGTATAAGCTGATTGCAGAGTAACGCCCCTACCACCCCGGAATCTGAAAGCACAGACCGAAGTTAATTCCCAGATTCGGAATTATCGTAGTGTGATAATTGTTCTTGGTGCCGTCGAGAACATTAACCAGGTATCCGTCATAACTCACCGATGCCATCAGGCCGATATGCGAAGTGAGATGGACCTTGACCCCGGCGCCGGGTGAAACATACAAACTGAAGCCAGGCTGGTTCCCCGAAATGGATAACTCCTGATTAGTATCTATATTTTTCGGCGCCAGCTTCCAATAAATGCCCGCCTTGAGGTTCACAAACGGGGAGAACCTGCTGTCTGCGAAGAAATAGTGCGTGCTGAAATACACAGGAATCGCAGAAAACTGGTACTGCTGGTGGTAGCTGTAACCAGCACCCACCCCAACGCTGAACTGTTCGTTAATAAACCTCTCATGAAGATAATTGGCTCCTATAAGCCTGTCACCCAAAGCTCCCAAACCAGGCCCTGCAGTAAATTCAACCACATTGAGGCATCCTTCTCCCGGATCGAAAGAAACCTGGGCTCTCAAAACTTGTGGAAGCAATATAACAGCTATCAGGATGGCGCGTAATACTCTCATACAGTAATAAGGTTCAGTAACGGCTGATGCAGATTTCAAAAATCAAGCCTTGACGGGAATCGTGCACGGATCTTCACTCTACCTGTCTTTAACGTGGATGACAGGTAATCAAAGGTCCAAGCAAAACCTCACCACAACCTCCCTCGGCCTCAAATACGTCAAAGTATAGGACTGTACCGCCGAGGAGATGTGTACCCGTTCATATTGAGAAGTCCCCACCAGGTTGCGGCCCGAGAGCGACAATTCCCACCGGTCCGCCTTGTAGCTGAGCGATGCATCACAGAACCAATTTACGCCGAATTCCTTCTCGCTGCTGTGGTACAATTCGTTGTGCAGGGAAACCATCCATCTCTTGGTCGGCAGGAAGTTCAGTTGCATCCGATGCTCCCAGTCATTCACGCTGGCCGTCGCTTTCCCTTCCACGCTTCGCCTGGTCATCTCAAGCAGAGAGCCGCCCTCCACTGTAATCCACCGGGCAGGCCTGAAAGAGTAATCCAGGGATACTGTGTATGCGGCTGTCCTGGCATCCGCCACCTTACCGGCCGACAGATAGCCGTAGTCACTCAGCAAGGCCGATCCGGAAAGCCCGATCACCGTCCTGCACCAGGATAATGATTTGGAGATCCTTCCGTCCAACAAATATGTGTTTGCGTCATACTTCTGGCCGCTTGCCTGTTGTATATAAATGCCGGAATTGATGGCATTGGCATAAAGCAGATTACCCTTGCTCCGGGTAAACACCGGGTTGATGCTGAAGAATAGGCCATAAACCGGATTCCTGTAAGAGTACGTCCCGGAAACGGTATGGGACAGCTGGACATCCGGAATGCCCGTGCCGACATACTGACTTCTGTAGGAAGTATAGACCGGTGCGTCCACAACCTTCGTCCCTTGTATCGGGCTGGCGGATAGCCGGTAATAAACCAACATCGAGGACGTGGGAGAGAGCTTCCAGTTCCAACGGACAGTCGGCTCGAAACAGACTCCCTGCTGCACGTTCCGGTCATACTGCCTGCGCTGGTAGCTTATCCTCAGGAGGCCGTCCAACTTGTGGCTCCCGAACTCGCGCTGCAGGGCCGGTTCGGCATAGGGCATCAGCAGGTTCCAGAGGTGGCCGTTGATTTGCTGCCGCCTGGCATCCATGCCCATTTTTCCGCTGAGCATCCATTTGCCGATGCGATGCGACACGCTGGCATAATTGCGTGTAGAAAACAGCCCCAGGTCAATCATCTCCTGCTTCCCATCGAGCGTGAGCAGCTGCCCGGGAAGCCAGGTATAACCAGTGGAAGAGAACAGTCTCCAAATGTGTCCGTCCTTTGTCGTATGCGACATCGAGAGGTCTTCCGACACGCTCCGCTTCCAAGGCCGTACCATCAAATCCGTCGCTTTGCCGTCCAGGTTCATCACGCCGGAGCTGGCATTCCAGTCCGCATAGACCTTGGTTCGGCTGTTCAGATAGGTCTTCGCGGAGTTCAGGGTATATTCCACTTCTCCCTTGACTTCCCGGCGGCGCCCGGTCACATCCCAATCCTCCACGACAACCGGCATCCCGGCGATGGTCAGGTAAGTGGTCCGGCTGCAGCTCTGCTGATGCTCCCGATCCAGAAGCCCGCTCACCTGCAGGCGCAGTTGGGAATCGGGCCCGGTCTTCAGCAACCAGTTCCCGGCCAGCAGATGACTGGAATTGAAAGTATATCTTTCCCGTTCAAACTCCGGCCCGCTAAGGGAAATCATATCCAGCAGGCCGTTTTCCATCCTGTAGCCGGTCAAATCCGTCAGGTCCACCACCTCAGCGCCGATATCCTTGCCGGTATCATTGTTCTTGTATAGCATCAAGGTCTGGAAACGTTTATTGAACTGCATCCCCATCAGACGGTTGTCGTAAAGCCACTCCTTTCCGTATCCAACGCCCAAATCGGCCAGCCCGGACCAGGTGGATTTTGCCTCATCCTTCAGTACCAGGTTGATGGCCGCCTGTTCGCTGAAGCTCACATCCCGGAGCGACTTGATAGCCTGATGATTCTCCAGCACCTGCACCTCCTTTACCTTGTCGGCCGAGAGGTTCTCACTGGCCAGCGCATACTGGCTCCCCATCAGATCCATTCCCTCGATGTAGAACTTGTTGATGGGTTTGCCCTGATACTCGATGGCCCCGCTGGCCTTCACCTCCAGCCCCGGCATCTTGCCGATGACATCGGCGATGGACCGGTCCTGCGCCTGCTTGAAGGCACCCACCGAGTAGGTCAGTGTATCTCCGCTTTCCTTGATGCGTTCCGCCGTGACAGCTACTTCCTTTATCTGAAATCCTCCGGCCTCCATCCGAATCTGCTGACCGTCCTTGAACTGCCCTGCAGGAATGCTGACAGTCTTGAACCCCATAAAACTGGCGGTAATCCTCTCCAGCCCTGCCGTTTTCTTCAACTGAAAGGTCCCGTCTGCACCTGTGACGGCAAAGCTGAGCACCTTCCCGTCCGGGCCGTAAGCCATCACATTGGCTCCGGCAAGCGCCTTGCCGGCATCGTCCACGACAATGCCGGAGAGCGGTTCCTGAGCGAAAGCCAAAACCGCTGAAAGCAGCAGGAAGAGAACAATTGTCAGTCGTTTCATCCTACTCCAGATCCAGGTAGTTCTGCTTGGGACGGCTTTCATTGAGGTCGATATCCTTGCCGTCTTCCGACACGACTTTCACCACCGTTCTGCTATCGACACCCATTTCCCGGAGTTTGTCAGCGTACGATTGCCCGTTGGCTTTATCCCGGAGCTCCATGTATTTCTTCCTGGTGCATTTGACGGCTTTGTCCTTGCGGGAAAGCTCCACAACCGCATCGGCAGGATTCTGCTCAAGACCTACGGCGGTAAAGTGGAACAGCC
>JAEEGJ010027917.1_pt1 | contig 11281 bp, 8 predicted proteins | sample 8958761 | NCBI WGS metagenome assembly JAEEGJ01 (sample SAMN16246546, study PRJNA631951) | gut metagenome | biome: gut microbiome; feature: rumen; material: RS-attached | host: Bos | place: Iran: Karaj | collected 2018-10
TGCCTGAAGATGATGACACGCTGCTGGAATTCATACAGCAGGCTGACGCGGAGATGTATCAGGTTAAAAAGACAAAGAAAAACCATAGATGATACAAGGATATATCGCAATTTTCCTGACAAAGATCATGGTCTCGGAACATAGTTTCCGGGACCTTTTTCTATCCTAAGATATTAGAAATGAATGATATTAAGGAAGAACTTGAAGTCCTATTCTTAGGAGCCAATAAGTGATCCGTTATTTCATTAACTCCATAAGCTCGTTTTTCTTTTCTGTAATGGTCTTAAGATACGGCGAATAGTCGATCTTCCTATTTGCTCTGAGGAGTTCCGTTATTTCAGCGACAGGATCATAGATAGGAGTCAGGGAAAGATTTCCCAGTGCTCCTTTCAGTGTGTGCGCGGCTTCAAACGCCTTATCAAGATTTCCGGCAGAGACAGCTTCCTCCAGAAGATCGAAGTTCGGGTCTTCAACGACTTTTCCGATCATCCTGAAGTAGAACGCTTCATTGCCCATGCAGCGTGTAAGAGCATCATCCGTATTCGCGCCAAAAGATTTAAGAGCATCAATTGTCAGCATGGCTTTCTCCTTTCAGATCAGGAAATGCTTTCCTGAAGCTTCGCTTCGAATTCTTCCGCAGGGAGAGGCTTGGAGAAATAGTATCCCTGGATGATATTACAACCGAGCTTCTTGAGCGCCAGATACTGTTCTTCTGTCTCCACGCCTTCCGCGATGACCGGCACGCCAAGGTATTCCGCGATGTCGATAACGATACTGATCATGCGTGTGTCCTTCTGCTTTTCGAAGGCGTTTCGGATGAACTTCATATCGAGTTTCAGCGCGTCGATCGGAAGCTCGGAGATCATGTTGAGCGATGAATAACCGGAACCGAAGTCATCCATTTCGATGAAGAATCCGTGTTCTCTTAACTGGGAGACCCGGTCAACGATCTGGCTGGAATCCCGAACATAAGCGGATTCGGTGATCTCAAGATAGAGGTCCTTCGCGGTAATGCCTGTATCACTAACGATCTTCTCGAATGTGTTTACCAGCTCCGGATCGTACATTTCCGCGCGGGAAAGGTTTACGGATACGGGAACGGATCTTCCGAAGCGTTCTTTCCACTCCGCGATCCTCTCGGCGGATCTTCTCCATACATATTCATCAAGCTGGGCGATGAGTCCGTTGCCTTCAAATAATGGTATAAAAGCACCCGGCGAGATCATTCCGAGCTCAGGATGGAACCAGCGTACCAGAGCCTCTGCACTGGACAGGACAGGTGTGTCTCCCGTGATATCGTACTTCGGCTGGAAGAATACTTTGAACTGCTTTTCTGCCAGTGCTTTCGGGAACTCATCCACCAGCTGTTCGGAGAAGAGTTCTTCCTTCAGAAGTGTCTCGTCAAAGGTGCTGACGAAGACGGAATAATTATTGCGGATCTTGTCGGCAGCGATCTTCGCTCTGACAAAGCGGGACTGGACATCCAGCTTCTTATCACATGAAGCATAGACACCGGCGCGCATCTTGATCATGGTGGACATGCCTTCGCAACCGGAAGAGATCTTCTCGATGATCCTGGAATAGTCATCACGGTGAGGGCAGTAGACCAGGAAAGTATCATCCGTCATTCTGCACAGGACGCTGTCGGTAAAAGTGAAGACGCTTGCGAGACAATCGGCAAGACTTCTGAGGATCTCGGCCACTTTCGTCATTCCGAAGCGCTCGTTCAGGATATGGAAGTGATTGACGTCGAAGCATACCGCATCCATGTCTGCCGTAGGATGGAACTTATCAAACTGCTCGACATAGCGGTAGAAGTATTCGCTTGTGAAAAGCCCCGTAAGTTCGTCTCTTTCCGTCGCGCTGATGATCTGGCGGTCCTCGGCAAGCTCGATGGAGCGCGAGATGCGTGCTTTAATTACATCCGGTTCCGGATAGGGCTTCGGGATAAAATCCGCGGCGCCCTTGCGAAGGCTCTCGACTTCTGATGCCTGATCGGAAGTAAGAACGATGACAGGAATGTTCTTAATGTCAGGATCTCCCTTCAGCTTCGCGAGAAGTTCAAGACCCGAGAGTTTCGGCATCATGAGATCCAGAAGAATGAGCGAGAGTGTATTGCAGTTCTGCTTCGTCAGCTCGTATGCCATTTCGCCGTCTTCGGCCTTGAGAACATCGTACTCATCACACAGGATGTTCTCGAGCATCTCGCGATTGATGAACTCGTCGTCAGCAACGAGGATATGTCTTTTTCCGTCTACAAGATTATCAGTTGAGCGTGTCATATTTGATCCCCTTCCCCCCGGTTACGGATCTTATCTGTATGCTAGAATTATATCATAGAAAATTAATAAAATGCTATGGATGGGGCTTTTCGGGCTTCGGCAGGGGATTTTATTTCAGTTTTCTTACACCTGGTTCAGATTTCCTGATTATTTCTATTATGTCACTTGCGGGATTTTTCCTCTGTGTATAATCCGAAGTAATAACAGGAAGGTGGGGTTTTTGTTATGGTAAGATCACAGAAAGTCGGATGCGCTATTTTGGCAGGCGTTCTTATCCTTGAGGGATTCTTAGGATCCGCCTGTTCGCGAAAAGAAAAAACGGAGAGCACAACTTCTTCGACTGAAACAATAGAGAGTGAGAGCGAAGATCCGAGCAGTATAAGCTCGGAGGAGACTTCGAGCGCGGTTCCGCAGGCACCGGTCGATCCGGTCAAGGAAGAGGCACTGGCGCTGGCCGCCGACCTCGGCATGAAAGAAGAGGAACTTCGCGGGAAGTATGACCTCTTTCTTAAGTATGCCGACTGCGTGGTGAACGACCCGAAGACGGGTGTTTTCAGAGCATACGCTCTTCACCAGTTCCCGATCGTTGCCGACCATCTTTCCCCGGAGAACGAAGAGTTCTTCCTTGAGAAGGTAAGAGATCTCCGCTTCAGTTCCCAGGTACTGACCGACGCGAGCGGTGACTTTAACGCGCCGGGCGATATCATCCGCTTCTCAAACGACGGTATCAATTACGATGACGACTTCACATTCACAGTGCTTTTCCATGAGCTGACCCACTTCGTGGATGCATTCATCAGCGGTCCGGACGAAGCGGATCTTTTCTATACCGGTAAGAGATTTGCCTACCAGGATGATTTTACTTCGGACGAGTGGAACAACACTCCGGAGGGTTTCTATCCGTGCGTGGCTTCCAGCTTCATCACTGAGGGCGGTGCTGAGCTCTATATGGCGAAGTACCATGCGAAGGTCACTAGCACGTACCTCTGCGAAGTGCATTTCCTTACGGGCTTTGAGTGGATCTACGGAAGCGATGCGCTCGACGAGCTTTTCTTCTCGCCGGAATCGTCCGTGAAGTTCGTCAAGATCCTGCAGGACATCGGCTACACCGACGAGCAGATCTGCAAGGTCGCCGCATCCTTCAACTACGAGACCTACCACCGTATCGATGAGCCACAGGATTTTTACCGCTTCGAGGATGTGCTCATCGATATGTACGAGCACGAAAAGGGTGCCGGCTGGAAGGATGATAAGGTCTTCCTTCACATCCTGCAGGCGATAAGCTGTAATTACGCCGGTGACCATGAATACCGTCATGACGGCCTTGCATCGCTCCTTACTCCGTATAACGAGTTCCTCGACTGGACTAACGTTCTGATCGACCGCGCTTTCCCCGGAGAGGAAGTGCCGTATCTGGGCACACTGAACGTGATCATCCTGGACGGAAAGCCGTACCTTTCGGTGCCGGTCGTGTACTGCAACGATGTCGGAGTTAACCCGTCGGCCATCGTGATCGACTTCGATTTCGATAAAGACGAGATCCGCTCGAAGGAGAAGATCTACTACGACAGCCTGAAGTCGATTCCGGAGGCGCTTCCTTCCGGAAAAGCACTCGACGACCGCCTTGCATCTTTCAAGCACGACAACTCCAAAGCACACAGCCAGAGTGCTTTTCAGGGGGCTGAACCGAAGATGCAGGAGATCTATGACCGTGCCGCAGAGATCGGCAACAAGTACGGCGTCTACATCTATCTCGGTGAGAACATCCCCGAGTATGTGCAGTATTCCAACAGGGATATTACCATCGCAACATATAAGGACATGCTCGATCGAATCGAGAAAGTCCTCGCGAAGTTCCCGGACGGATACTTCGACCAGTTCAACTATGGCTACTATTCCGGATTCGAGATCGATCTGGTGAACTGGGCGGTCTGGGACGAGCTTTGCGTCTATCACACCGACAAGGGTTACGTCATGAATATCTCGCTCGACTGCAAGAACGAGAAGGTCAGAAGTAAGATGGAAGACCTTCTCATCGAAGCGATCTTCTCCGCGACCGACTATAAGATCCTCAACTACAGTGAGAACTTCGAGACGCCGCCGTTTTCCGAATCGCGCTGGAAGGAACTGAACCCGACCGGATTCTACTATATCGGATTCCGCGATGAGGATTATACGAACGAGACGTTCAAGGAGTGGAAAGAATACGTCACCACACCGGAAGGCCTGCGCTATGCGCCGAAGGACCGCTCCCAGCTCATGCTGTCCCTCATCAGGGGAGACGAGCTTCCGGAAGGCTGCATCGTAAAGGCGGACCTCTACTGCGAGACCATCCGCGAAGCCTTTGACACCGATGGCTGGCCAGAGAAGACCACCTGGGAAGAAGCGCTCGCGAAGCTTAAGGGAGAAAGCGAACAGAAGGCTGCCTGATTCCGAAGGAATGCTGAACCGGGCGTGCAGAAGACAGGCTTTCGGAGTTGTCTAGCTACTGGAACAACCCCTTCTTATATCAGATCGTTACCTCGATGATGTTACTGACGCGTAGATAGATGTCATCGACATACGCCTCCAGGTATATTCTGTAGTCGCCTTTACCGCGGTATGCATACCAGCTGCGCTCAAATGTTATTTCGTTCGTATTCGGATCGGGCTCGTCCGGACCGCCACTCAGTACAGTTTCGCCATTTCTTTCGACATGGAACTGCAGGTTCATATATCCCGGGACATAGACACACTTGATATTGTTATCCGCATCGAGCGTGAGCGTAAAGACCTCGTTGATGCCGAGCTCTGCTGCCTTCTTCTCCGGATAGGTCAGATAGGAGAAAACTTCCGACCCGCCGTCGATCGTATAAGACGCCGAGCAGTTCTCAAATTTCAGGTCCGTCACCCATCCGACGAGTCCGCCCGAGTGATCGGATGAAAGATTTCCTTCGGCGTGTACATTCTCCCATGTTCCATTACCGATGACCTCCCCGGCGCAGATGCCCGTGTTCCAGTACCCGGAGACCTCCGCACCGGTAAAGGTAATGTTCTTCATGGTGAGGTTTGTGCTGTATCCGACAAAACCGCAGTCCCCGTGCCCGCCATCCAGATGCAGGCCCTTGATGGTATGTCCCTGTCCGTCGATCACACCAGCGAATTCATGGGCGTCACCGCTTTTCTCCGAGATCCATCCCATCGGCATCCAGTCATATCCCGTAAGGTCGATATCCGCCTCGAGATAGATCGTGTTATAGGGGAATAACTCGCCATTCACATGGTACACCACAGCGGCCAGCTGCTCGGGTGTCGATACGTGAAAAGCACCTGTATTCGTTTTTAGCCACTCAAGGTCCGCGATCTCCATGATGCTTCCCGTGTCGAATTCTTTCTCCCAGGCGGACATATTCTTGATGTCATCCGGCAGGTCATACTTATACTTCGAAGCATCCTTGCCCTGACTCTTATAGTATTCATAAGCGTCCGCCAGCAGGAAGTTACTTTCCTTCAGGTCCGTGACCTCCGCTGTGAAACAGTTCTTCTTAAGATCATGTTCTGCGCCCGGTACCTCGATACACTCAAACGAGTCATCGCGGGCAGCCAGAAGAAGAAGATTCTCTTCCGGAACACCCCGCAGGTATTCTTCTTCGTAGAAGATCTTGATCGTGACTTTCTCTGCTTTCGGAATGGGATGCGCAGCCATATAATCCGGATCGCCGGTTAAGAGAACGTTATTGGGCATCCAGTAAACGCATACCGCGCAGCCGATAACACCGGCGACCCGATCGCTGTTTGTGTTCTCAAAAGCATTGATAGAGAAATCCGCATCTGCCGTCAGTTTCACTTCCACAGAGGAGATCCCGCGGCGATTCTTCTCCTTGCAGGTATATTCGAAAGACTTTTTCTTCTTGCTCTTACAGCCCGCCAATCCCATGAGCATCGCAAGAGCCATCACTAAAGCCAAACCACGTCTCTTCATAAGAACGTCCTCCTTAACCAAACAACCCCTGCCTTCATTATATGTGCAGAAACCGAAGATTAAAAGATGGACTTCAGAGCGTGATTCTTACCCCTTCACAGACCCCAGTGCAATTCCGCTGACAATATACTTCGACAGCAGAAGATAAATCACGATCAGAGGAAGTGCCGTCAGCGAAAGACCGACATAGATACAGCCATACTCCGTGTTATAGTTACCCTCATTTAAGATCGCCACCATGATCGGCATGGTGTAATTCTTATGCTTATTAAAGAGGATCATCGGCAGGAAGTAGTTGTTCCATGATCCGACAAAAGCGAAGATCGCCTGGGTCGCCATAGCCGGCTTCATGATCGGGATGATGATCGAGTTAAACGTACGGAATTCCCCCGCACCGTCGATTCGCGCCGACTCGACGATCTCCATCGAGAGCGCGCCTTCGAGATACTGCTTCATGAAGAACACCGTCATCGGAGCTGCCATCGCAGGAAGGATGAGCATGAGCTTGTTATCGGTCAGGTGCAGCTGGTAGCAAGCACGGTAGAAACCGATCATGGTAACGGTGCCGGGGAGCATCATGATGCCCAGGATCAGTCCGAAGAAAGCCTTTTTCAGTTTCCATTTATACGTATGGATCGCATATGCAGTGAGAGAAGAGAAGTACACATTCAGAACAGTGACACAGACAGAGATGATGAAGGAATTCTTCATACCGATCAGCGGCTGGAATTCTTCCTTCGTCTTAAGGATCTTCAGGTTATGCATGAAGCTGCTGCCGGGAATAAAAGACAGCGCCGAGTTCTGGATCTGCGGTGTAGATCTCGTCGCATTAACGAGCATGATGACGAACGGGACCAGGCTGATGAACGCGAGGATGGAACACACGATATAGATCACGATCTTAAATGACAGATCGGATCTCATCTTCGAATGCATGCCGGAACCCTTGGCCGGTTTCCTCTCAGCACTTTTCTCTTCGCGGATTTCTACTTCATTCGATGCCATGCTGTCCCTCTAATCAACGAAATACACACCCATTATACCCCAGATGGATGCATCACGAATCACGGCATCACAAAAACCACGTCCTCTTTCGAACTTCGAACGCGTACGGGAGATTCAAAATCATATCTTAGCGGATGATAGCGGAGATTTATGGATCTTTCTGGAATTTGAAGTCTTGCTTAAACTCCGGTCCGACCATCGTAACCTGAACGGTAATACCGATGGAGAACAGGGCATCCAGGATCAATGCGAGTATTCCTGCATATAGAAGCGGATGGAAAAAGAAACTTCCGATCATGAGAACTGCTCCGACAATGAGCAGATACCGGAAATACGCAAAAAACGACAGCAAAAAACAGGCCAGAGCACTTCTCAGTCGATTCTTCATAACACCCTCCTAAACAAAAATACTTTTAGTGCGAGAATCGTTGGTAAATGTACCTCTGTAACAATGTTAACACTCTTTTTTCCATTTTGTGCAACACTTTTCCGAAAATTTTCGTCTATTTTTGTAGAAAAGCACTAATCCCGACCGCCTTGACGATTGGAAAAGACGGCCGGAACCATTGAAAATACAGCATTTCGGGGGGATTTGCACATGAAGAAGGACAGTATCGTTATCATCTCACTAGGCTCACTCGCCGTCGTTCTAAGCGTTTTCTCAACCATTCTGATCGTAAGACAAACAGGTAAGAAAGCAAAACCGGACGATTCTTCCGGGGAGAAGATCGAAAGAAAGGTAAAAGATAAGGACGATGATGACGTTACCGATAAGAAAGTCAGAAACGACATCAAGGAATTTGATCACGTGATCCTGAAGATGTACAATTCCTCTTCCGGCGATTCCGCCGAATACAGGATCTTCTGTAAGGGCGATATCTGCAATGTCTACATCTATAAGTACGAAGGAAGCACCCATCAGCTGATCTACACCGGAACCGCAGATACGAAGGATGCGCTCGAGCTCCTGAACGAGTGCGAGATCCTCTCCTGGGGCGGCATCAAGACCCCGCGGGGAAAGCAGAACTTCGAGTTTGACGCCAATGTCAATGGGCAGGACCTGTCGTCCAAGGGTTCGCTTCTCGATGTCCCGAAGAATAAGGATATCTTCACCGAGAAGCTCCAGGAATGGACGACCCTGATGGGTGACTGATCCGGAAGGGATGCTGTACTGAACTTGTAACGGCCCGAAGTTTTAGGAGGCTTTCCCATGAAACTGAAAAAAGATTCCGTACTTATCATCGTTCTCTCCGTAGTCGCCGTGCTTCTTTTCTCTTTCACGGCCTACATCTTCATTGCCCGGCCGGCGTCAAAGGATTCATCCGCTAAAGCGAAGCAGGAGAAGGAAATCGAGGAGAAAGAGGAGACCGAGGTCACGGAGTTTGCGTTCCTGAAACTCAAGTTTGCCGATGAGAAAAAGAAGACATCGTCCGAGTTCACGGTATTCGCCAAGGGCGATGCCTGTGAAGTCACCTGGGATGAGTACATCGCTCCCACGAATCACCCGGTCTACGAGGGTGGAATCAACACGCCGTACATGATCCAGATCCTGAACAGCTGTGATGTCCTTTCCTGGGACGGTCTGGAAACCGAGAAAACGCATAAGTACTTCGAGTTCGTTGCGAAGGTCAACGGCCGGACAATTCACGCCGAAGGTTCGCAGGATGACTGCCCGGAAAAGATGGACGTACTGACGGCCATGCTGAAGAACTTTACCGCCATGATCGTATTCTGATCCCGTGAGATTCTAAAGGATCTGCCGTTTTATGCCGCTATTTAAAAAGCACTTATACTTTGGTTACTGTTCCAGCCGCTCCGTCCACGATTACGCGATCGCCTGTCTTAAGGACAGTCGTTGCATTCCCGCAACCGACAACTGCCGGGATACCGAACTCACGTGCCACGATTGCCGCGTGTGACAGAGGTGCTCCGATATCTGTTACGATCGCAGACACCCGCGGGAACACCAGCGTCCATCCGATATTTGTAGAGACAGTCACCAGGATATCTCCCTGCTCGATTTCATCGATCTTATCCGCATCCGTCACGACACGTACTACACCCGTGACCTTACCTGCCGCTCCCGGGAATCCTTTAACGTCCGATGACGCCGCAGAAGCCGCGGAAGCACTTCCCATAGCAGCTGCCCGCTCCGCCTCAGCGGTCGCATCCAGATAGACATCGCTTCTTCTTTCCGGATCCTGAATCCACGCCTGCGGATCAAATCTTCCGACGATCAGCATCGGGAACGACGGCTGTGTCAGATATCTCGAATAAGTTTCCTTACGCTTGCTGATCCGCTCACTAACAGGAAGTGTCTTCCCTTCCGTCAGTGCAAATGCTTCGTCGATGGTGAGCATGAAGACATCGTCTCCGAGCCCGTTGACCACACCGATCCTTCTCAGATATTCTCTAAACACACTGAAGATCCATACGCCTTTGCTCCTGAGGTCTTCGCGGAAGAGGTTCGCCTGAGCGAATTTACTGATCTTCTTATCGATCCATTTCTTCTTCGAAGGATACGAAGTCTTAAACTCGCTCAAAGCCTCTTGAAAGGCTTTCTCCTGGTTTTCTCTCATGGCGTGAAGATCCATGCCGCTCGCCTTATGCTGCTCCAGCCTCTCGTCGAGGAACGACGGGTCTTCGTACGGCCGGGGAGCGGCGAGCTCCATCTCATCCACAGACCTGTGTCCGCAGGTCTGAATATATTCTTCCTTGCTGATTTTCCCGTTAAGTACATCTTCCAGAAGGAGCAGAGGCTTCATGCAGTCGAGCGTGCCGACGCATCCGCCGCAGAGACGGTTCGACATCTCTTCGCCCGCGACCTTCGTGATCTTCTTTCGGGTCCCGAACAGAGGCGCCAGCGATGTTCCGCTCGCTCCCATGATCGCCGACAGCCCGTCGTTTAACTTCGGCAGGAGGTTGTTATCCCAGTAGTCCTTCAGCGCCGGATTACTGTCGAGCTTCCGGATCTCGGTCATAAGAGACCGGCAGATTGAAGGCAGTTCCTCGACCATCTTCTTCTTTTCTTTCTTACTGAGCTTGGACTTGTTCTTCGGGAATATGATCTTCTTGATATGCTTCCAGAAATCTCTCTTGCTGAATGGAGAGATCGGGACTGAAACGCCCGGAGGGATCGTTCCGACCAGGTCCGTGATGGCGCTGACGGCTTTCTTCTCGGAGACCCCAAAGCTCATGAGCGCCGAGCAGATCACGGAGATATTCATGTACGGCTGACCGTCGATGTTATCGAGCCAGTCCGGGAATCCCAGAAGATCGTTGATCTTCTCGAGAGCACTAAAAGTCATGGGCGTGACCGGCTTTTGAAAGATCTCGCCGACGTTGGTCCTCGTCAGCATCTTATATCTCGAGAGTGTGCCGTTGACCGAATACGTCTCCATGTCCATCCGCTTCAGGGTCGTGATCGGACGTGCCTGCAGGATATAGACCTTCTTCTTTGAGACGGCCCACTCGATATCCATCGGCACCCCGTAGGCCCGACGGATCTTCCTGCAGTAGCTGCCTAGTTCCTTCGCATAGCGCTTGATTTCAGAGGGTCCGTCGTAGCTGTACTTGATGGCTCCGATCCTAAATTCCGAAGCGTTCTCCGCGCCCGAAACGAGCTTCTCGCCCTCTCCGCGTACATAGTTGCCAACAAAATGATCGTCCTTTCCCGTGATGACATCTGACGTGAAGAGCACGCCCGCAAACTCCGGCTTCACGAACCGTTGTATGACGACCGCGATCTTCGATTCCGAAGAGTTTCCGTTCCCGGACTCCCCCTCAGAACCGCCGCCGATATGATCTGTATAACCTTCGACTCTGGCACTGTTCGCTGAATCCGCGACGTCCATGACGGCATTGCAGATGCCCTCAACAGGAACATCCGTGAGTGTCTCGTACTGTCCGGCAAAAGAAGCCGATGCTCCGTCCTCGTTCAAGGCAGAAGAGCGCACGGCATAGGTATGTCGAGGGCTCAAGCGAGTAATCAAGTCCGAGATCTCAGCGAGAGCATCCTCGCAAACGATTCCGC
>JAEEGJ010027922.1_pt1 | contig 11280 bp, 5 predicted proteins | sample 8958761 | NCBI WGS metagenome assembly JAEEGJ01 (sample SAMN16246546, study PRJNA631951) | gut metagenome | biome: gut microbiome; feature: rumen; material: RS-attached | host: Bos | place: Iran: Karaj | collected 2018-10
GAATGCCAGTTCCTCCTGTGGCGTCACCGTCTCGTGGTCGAGGTGCGACAGCGTATAGCGATACACCTTCGATAGGTTCATCAGATAGCTGGATGCCCGCTTGGGATCTACCTCTATCAGTTCGGCCAGGATGCTGAAGTTATTGAATACGAAGTGCGGACTCAACTGGTTCTCTAATGCCTGCAGACGGAACTTGTCACGTTCCCGCTCGGCCTTCTCGCGCGACCGCCAATAGTAGAGCGTCACCACCGTCGTAAACAGACAGCAAGCGGCGTAATCCACCAACATCTCCCACGATTGCCAAGGCCATCCGTGCTTGAACATCTCCCTGAAATCCTCATCGGTAATCAGCCACAACGCATAGTAGAACAGCAGTCCCAGCACCGAGAGCCCCAGCACCAGCAATACTCCATGTATGATTCGTTTCAGTTTCATGCGGCAAATATACAAATTATTTTTGATATGTGAATGGCGGCAGCAAACTTTTCACTTTTCACTCTTCACTCTTCATTACCATCCGCCGCCCCAGTCACCCCAGTCGCCGTCCCATTCCTCGTGCTCTTTCTTTTCCTTGAGGTTGTTCTTGCCGCCCAGGATGTTGAAGCGATAGACGACGCGGAGCATGCCGTACTGATAGATGGCGTTATGGCGCGAGTCGGTGCGCATGAGGGCGTCGATGGTTCGGCTGATGTTGGTCTGCTGCCCCAGGATGTCGTTGACTTCGAGCATCACGGTGAGGGCGCGGCCACGGAGGAATGAATGTGACACCTGCGCGTTCCACAGCAGTTCGTTGGTGTTCATCTCACTTTGAGCATACCCCCGTCGGCTGCTCATACCGATGTCCGTCGAGAGCGACGTGCCCCACGGTGCGGTCCATTCCAACTCGGCACCGTATGAGAAGTCGTAGGTGTTCATGTTCCCCATCGGGTTCAGGTCGTTTTTTGAGTTCGCATAGTCGAGCCGTCCGTTGAGCGCGATGCTGATCTGGTCTTTACGGTAGGAGAGGTCGAGGCCTGAGTTGAGGTTCATGCTCCGCGTGACGGATTTTAAGTCTGCATCGCCGCCCTCAAAGTCGTTGTTGTAGAATCCCACGTGGCGTGAGTAGTCGCCGCCCAGGTCGATGCCGATGTTGAAGAGCTTCTGCTTGCCCAGCCCCGTGTTGAAGCCCACGCCGCCACCGCCGTTCCAGTTGCCGTTGATGTTCATCGGCATCGTGGTGCGCACGCCTGTCGTATTGTCGTAGGTGGTCTTGTTGTCGATGCTGTTGCGGGTGGCGCTGAACCATAGCCAGGAGTAGATGCCCCGCTGCTGTTCGGCCTTGTAGCTGTTGAAGTTGGCGAAGACGCTGTGCGTGAACGAAGGTTTCAGGCCTGGATTTCCCTTGGTGATGACGAGCGGGTTTGAGTCGTCGGTGATGTCGAGCAGGTTGGTCATGCTCGGCTGACGTGTCCGTCCGTTGTAGCGCACGTGCAGATTAGTCTGTTTGTCAAAGTTCCAGCGCAGGTTCACGCGTGGTGCGACGTTGAAGACGTTTCGCGTGACCTCGGGATACTCCTTGCCCATGTACTTGTAGTTGAGCGTGGTGCGCTGGGGTAGGAAGTCAAGGCCGATACTGAAGTTGTACTTCTCGCGCACCCGACGGAAACTGAGGTTGATGGTCTGGTTGTAGTTGCGGTATTCCGAGAACTGGCTCAGGCGGTTGGCTATGGAATCGCTGCCGTTTAGCACATACTTCATCTCTTCCATGAACCGCAGCACGGCATCGATGTCGTAGCGGTTTGCCGTCATGCTCTCGGCGAGCGTCTGGTAGGCATCGCTGTCGTAGATAAAGGCGCGGCGGTCGTTGCGGCTGTAGCTGTAGTCGTAGGTATAGCTCAGCTGCAGGTAGGTGCGGTCGGCGAAGGGCTCGCTGTAGGCCAGCTGTCCGCTCATGCCGAAGTTTCGCGAGGGTGTGTCGTAGTAACGGTTGTTCTGCTGGGTAGTGCCCTGCGAATTGTAAGTGATGTTGGCCGCCGAGAGTTGTTGGCTGCTGCCGCTTCCGTAGTTGCCCTTTACGAGCAGGGTCAGGTTGCGGCCCTTGTTGCCGAACTTACGGTTCAGCTGCAACTCGCCGTTGAGGTTGGTGTTGGTGTTGATGCTCATGTTGCGGCTGGTGTTGGTATTGACAATCATCTCCATCAGCTGGTCGCTGTACGAACCCGACGATGAGTAGCCGCGGCCACGGTTGCGCTGATAGGTCAGGTTGGGGCGGAAGATGATGTTGGTCATCGTGTCGGGTTTCCACTCGAAGCGGAAATTGCTCGTCAGCCGGCGATTCGACGTCAGGTTCTTCGAGAAGTCCTTCGCATATTTTGCCAACGATGCGTTGAAGTACTCGGTTGTCGAGGAGTTCTCGTTGTCGCTGCCGTCGTAGCGATAGCGGATGCTGCCGCCCGTCTCCAGTTTCGGCTTGGCTGTGGCGAAGTTGCCGCCAATCTCCTTGCTGCTGCGCAGGCCCTCGTTGCCCCATCCCCAGCGACCGCCACCGCCGCCGAAGCCCATGTCGGCCACGTTGTTGGCGCTGCCGATGACGGTGGCCTGGAAGTCGTCTTTAAATCGGTTCACGTTCATGCGCTCCGAATAGCGGTGCTTGGTGCCTGCGCCCAGGTTCACGTTGCCGAACCAGCCGTTTTTCATGCCTTTCTTCACCGTCAGGTCTAGCACCGTCTCCTCCTCGCCGTCGTCGATGCCCGTCACACGCGACCGGTCGCTTTTCCGTTCGTAGGTCTTCAGCTTGTCAATCATGTCCGTGGGAATGTTCTTCATCGCGACCTCCTTGTCGTTCAGGAAGAACTCTTTGCCATCGACGAGAATCTTGCTCACCGTCTTGCCGTTTATCTTGATGGTACCGTCCTTATCCACCTTCGCGCCGGGCAACTGCTTCACCAGCGCCTCCAGCGTCGAACCCTCGGGCACCCGATAGGCCGCCGCATTGTAAACCAGTGAGTCGCCCAGTACCTTCACCTTCACGGCATGCGACTTCACTACTACGCCCTCCAGTTCGAGGCTCTTCCACACCGCGGTGTCTGCTGCCACCGAGTCCTTCACGCCATCCTTACTCTGTGCCATCATGCCGACGCTCGCCAGCATCATCACGGCCATCATCAAAACTGATTTCTTTTGCTCGTTCATATTTTTCTATATCTCGATTTTCGGATGCAAAATTATCATCCTTATGCGCGAAATAGAAAAAGAAAATAGGTGAAACGGGAAAAGTCGGGGGTGAATCATCACCCATTCACCTTATTTTAATAGTGGAACGAGCTGCCGCCGAGGAACTCGCGGAGCAGCGAGGTGGGCGGTATCTGCTTGTCGGGCACCGGACTGATGTAGTGCAGGAACTGGCGCAGGCGGTAGGCCTCGGAGTATTCGTCGCAGTTCTCGGGCACCTGTTCGAGCAGCGGGAGTGCCTGTTCGCGAATGACGGCCAGTTCGAAGAACATGGCGGTGTTGAACATCATGTCGGCATTTTCCTGATAGGGGAAAATCCATTTCTTCTCGCCCGCGCGCACCGAAGGCCATCGGCGGATGGTTTCCTGAGCCGAGCAGCCGCGGTATTTATGGTCGCGCACGATGCGGCGCAGCAGCCGGTTGTCGGTGGTGGGGATGTAGTTGTGGTCGTCGAGCAGGATGGTGGTCAGTGCCGAGGCGTAGATGCGGAACTTCATTTCCTCGGGAATCTCTGCCGTCAGCAGGGGGTTGAGCGCATGGATGCCTTCCACCACGAGCACCTCTTTCTCTCCTAGGTGTAGTTTCTTACCCCCGTTTTTCTCGCTCTGGCCCGTCTGGAAGTTGTATTTCGGAAGCTGCACCTCGCGACCTTCGAGCAGCTGCTTGAGCTGCTGGTTGAGCAAATCCAGGTCGAGTGCATACAGGCTTTCGTAGTCGTAGTCGCCTTTTTCGTCGCGCGGTGTCATGTGCCGGTCCACGAAATAGTCGTCGAGCGACATCATCACGGGCGTCAGTCCGTTGGTCATGAGCTGCACCGAGAGTCGTTTGCAGAAGGTGGTCTTGCCCGACGAGGAGGGTCCTGATATGAGTACGATTCTCGGATGTTTGGGCGATTCGTAGATAGTGTCGGCAATGCGCGAGATTTTCTTCTCCTGCAAGGCCTCCGAGACGTTGATGAGCTGGGTGGAATAGCCTTTCTGCACGGCATCGTTGAAGTCGCCCATGGTGCGTATTTTCAGGATGCTCTGCCAGCGGTGGTGCTCCTGGAATATTTCGAACATCATGTCTTGCTTGATCATCGGGCCCAGCTGGCTGGGGTCGCTTCTTGCGGGAATGCGCAGCAGCACCCCGTCGTAGTATTTCTCCAGTCCGAAGAGATACAACTGCGAGGTGTTGGTGAGCAGTGTTCCGTAGTAGTAGTCGTAGTAGCCGCCCAGTTCGTAGTAGCATGAATAGAGGCTTCCCGACGAGCGCAGCAGCTTGGCCTTCGACACGTCGCCCAGCCGCTGGAACAGCTCTACGGCCTCGTCGGTGGGGCATTCGTGGCGGGTGATGGGCACTTTGGCGTTGATGATTTCCTTCATGCGGGTTCTCAGCCGTGCCACGTCGTCGTCGGTGACGGGGCGGCCCAGGTGCAGGTCGCAGTAGAAGCCGTTGCTCACGGGAATGTCGATAACCACGAGTGCCAGTCCGAAGAGGTCTTTCACGGCTTTGCACAGCACGAAGAACAGGGTGCGCGTGTAGGCTCTCGAACCCGATGGGGTGGTCATGTCGAGGTATTCCACGTCTTTGTTGTGGTACACCCGGAAGTTGAGTCCTTCCACTTTGTTGTTGACCTTGGCCGAAACGGGTCCGTACTCCATGTTAAGGTCGAAACCTGAATAAATCTCGCCGAGCGTGCTCCCGATGGGGAACTCTCTGCTCTCTTTATTGTTTTTGCAACGGATTTTTATGGTCTGCTTCATAGTAGTAATAGATGTTAGTAATTTTGCTGCAAAGGTATAAAAAAAAGTGAAGAGTGAAGAATGAAGAGTGAAAAAAACTTTGGAAATCATAACTCTACACTCTACATTCTACACTCTACACTAAAAAAAAGTATCAGAACGACAACCTTATTCCTAATGGGAACATCAGGGTGAATGGGTGCTCGGTGCACCATGTCTTTATTCCGTCGGAACTGTGGAAATAGTATTGCAGACTGGGCTCGGCGAAGATACCGATGGTTGGAGTCAGGTTGTATTGCAGTCCGAGGCCTAAGCCTAAGGAGAACTGGGCATTGGGCGAGAGCTTGTATTGCTCTGAGTCTATTAACAAACCATCACGCCAATAATAAGACTCTCCGCTACTCTTCAGGGGCAGTTCGCAGACGACCGACCCTATGGTGTAGAGATTCCAGTGTTGGCGCTGCCAAAGGTTATAGCCAGCTCCTAAGGAGATTCCCAAGTAACGGATGCGCTGTTGCTGTTCCATGTATAAATAGGTGTTGCCCACACGAGTCTCTGCGGAGAGCAGCGTATAGCGGAGTCCGCCGTCGAGCCACCAATTCGAGCCTATGGGGTAACGGGCATTCAGCGCAACAGTAATCGGCATGCGGTGGTGGGTCACGGAGTCAATGTCACTGTTTGCTCCCTCAATTCCGTATGGCAGCTGACTGGCGTTGCCATTGGGCAGACCGCTGTAGGCAAGCGACAAGTCGAGGTTGGAGTGGGTGTTGGGTGTTGGGTGATGGGTGTTAGGTATTGGGCGTTGGGTGATGGTGGATAGATTATCCCCAAGGTTCCCACTATTATTAGCAGTGTCGGTCTTCTCTATATTCTGAGCGGTCTCTTTTTCTTGTACAGGCTCAATGGCAATTGCTGTGCTGTCGGTTTCCTCCCTTTCCTCTGCTTTGATTCTTACCGCTAATACTGGTTTCGGCAAGGTGACGGGCATTTTGTCTCTCGTAATGATTTTGACAGGCATGGAAACTGTATCTCCTGAGTGTTCATCTTTCGGATTCTCTTTCGCCATCTTTCTCGTGTCTGTCGGTGTGCTTTCAGAATCGTTAGCCGCTTCGGGCTGGTTGTTCTGTGACGACCAGAAATAGTAGCCCCCAAATGGTAAGGCTGCGAGAAGAAACAATACAAGCATCTTCAGCAGTTGCCGCAGTTGCCTTTTAGCCCGCAGAAGTTGCGATGAAGAAGTGTGGGGTTCGATACCTAACAGGTCTGCTATCTGCTGGTGAGTCATTCCGTCAAGCACCGAAAGTCTAAAAACCTGACGGTAGCCACGGGGCAAACGGTCGATGGCATTCTGTAATTCGTCGTAGGTGACGGGCACGACGGGCTCGGCGACTTGTGCCGCTTCTCTTGCTTCGTCAACGGGAACCAACGGGCGGTTTTGCCGTTGTTGCACATAGAGCAGGCATACGTTTTTCACCACCTTGTGCATCCATCGCCGTCCTTTCTCCGGTGAGTGCAGTTTGTCGATATTGCTGAAGATGAGCAGGAAGGCATCATGAAGGAGGTCTCTGGCCGTGTCGTCGTTGACAGCGTACTTACGGCAATGGGCTAACAGTTCGTCATGCATGGCAGTGTAGAGCTGTCCCATTGCCTCACTGTCACCCTGTTGACATCGACGAATCATTTTCTCCATTCCCGTTTCTGTTTTTACCACTGTCGTTTATTTCACCACTTTGGTATCTCCTACGATGTAGATGCCTTTGCCCGCCCGACTGCCTAAGACTTGTCGTCCTGACAGGTCATAGCATTTTTGGGGTGAGCTTTGGTGGGTGTTCGTGATGTTGGTACTGAAATCATCAACAATGGTATATCCTAATATGTGGTTTTGAGATGGATTTTCTCCGCCTTGAGAACCATGTTCCCCTCCTTCACCCTGTTGTCCCTGTTCGCCTTGAGCTCCGCCTGGTTGGCCTTCTTGTTGGGCGTAGCCATATACGATGAAACATCTGAACGGCTCCATCAGCTGGCTGAAGCCGGTTTGGATGAAGTATGGTTCTTCCCCTCTATGATAGCGGTATTTTTCGGGGTAATCAAACTGATCTGTTGTGGTTCCAATGAAAATGTAAGATTCTTGGTTAGTAGAGGATGGCTTCGTCTGCTCCACGGTCTTGTTTTGTCCGCAGAAAAGTATTTGGGTGCCGTATGCGCCGTAGGAGAACTGAACCAGATAAGGTGTGTTGGCATTCAGGAGTGTAGCGTCAGCCTGGCGGAATGTCAGCTCATCGTTATCATAGCCGCTATATATTGCCGCCTGAAGCCACCCTTTTGGCATTGGCCCGTTGGCATCTTCTGGAATCACCAAATCGGCCTCGAAGGGCAGCAAGACGGTCTCGTGGCAAGGTTGGCTGAATGTCGGTTCGTTACCATTATCGTCCCATTTTGGCGTAAGCTTTAGCATGGCATCGGTGGCTGTGAAGGCCATGGGACAATAGAAATAGGAAAGATCGGTGAGCAGCAGACCATCGCAGACGCCGTTGCACACCACATTGGCGTTGGGCAGTCCCTCAACGTCTGTTGTACTGTCGGTATAGAAGAGACAGTTGGGACTGGCTGAAGAACAGTCCAGCGTGACAGCCTTGACGCCGCGCAGGTCGATGGCGGCAATCGTATTGGGTATCTCTATGGCAGTTTCTTCAACGGTCAGGCTGGTGTACAGGCCTTTTGTCGTCCAGCAGTTCAGCGCTGTGGATTGTGCCTGTGCCGCAAAGGGCAGGCAGACAAACATCATTACTAAGAAAGTCTTCACTGTTTTCATCTGCTTTGAGGGTATATTATTATGATAGGCGAAGGCCGGAAAGACTGCTTCGCATTAGGTTTTTTTAAATATTTTCTTTCTGCATCCAGAGGTGCTGCTACGGCCCGCCCAAGCAGGTCGTAGTATTTGTAGTCTCTCTCCTCTTTACTCTCCACCCAGCTTTCGCTGATGCCGTTTGCCAAATGTTTTGAGAGCGACCACTGTTCGCCCAGTGCCAATGGCGTGGAACTGTATTGCGGGGTCTCTTCCCTGCGGTCGTGCTGCCGAGCATAGCTGAAGGCTTCCGACATGGTGACATAACCGTCGCCGTCGGTGTCGGCACTGACGGCATTGCCGTCGGGGTCGTGGCCGGCAATGGCGCACGTCCAGTGATAGACGAACTCATCGTAGGGCTTGTCACGGCAGGCCCACGACTGTTCGTTGTCGGCACAACTGGCGACGATGACACGGTTGTCGGCTTGCAGTTCTTCGATGAATCCTCCTGAATAGCACATGCCCACAACGATGCCTATGGATGCCACGTGGAAGTTGTCGAGCAGTTGTGCCAGCCGCGTGTCGTAGAGCCGCTCGCCGCCCCACACCCAGGCATACGACTGCTGATTGTCGTCGCGGCCGCCATGATCCATCAGAAAAACGAAAAGGTGGTCGTTGGTGGTGAGTTGTGCTGCCAATTCATTTAACGAAGATTCAATCTGCGCTATTGTGGCTGGCAGCCAGACATCACGTTCACTATCACCGTCGAGGTCTGCCGGTGATGTGGCAAAGCCGCTGCCTTCGGCAAGGAGCATGTCGCGTTCGGGTTCACCGCCGTCGCTTATCAGCAGGGTGATATCCTGGCGCGCGAAGCGACAGTCCTGCCGAAGCGTGCGATAGAGAAAGGCGCAGTCGTTCCAATAGCGCTCGTGGTTCATCAGTTTGTTCATGCCACCACTGATGATGACAGCATGGACACGACCCGTGGTCTCCTGTGCGCTGAGAGCGCAACAGAAGACCACGAAATACATACCGACGACGAACGTCCTTTTTAAGAAATCAGTCTTCAATTTACTCTGACCTTGGGCATACTGCCCAATTCTTCTCTCACTTAATCATAACTTTATTTCCACCAATGATGTATATTCCTGGCTTCAACGAGGACTTGCTTGTCCCTACCTTGCGGCCCTGCAGGTCGTAGATGACAGTATTCTCCGTTTTTTGTCCTTCTTTTTCTATTTGAGGTATGCCAGCCGTAACGCTGCCCAAAAATTGTCCGATAAAGAAGATGGTTCCCGTGGAACGCTCGCTGATGATATAGAAGAACGGGCGGTTGGCATGGAAGGTGACGGTGCGAGGCTCGTATCCTGACGATTCCCCCATTTCCGCAACAGTAATAGCCGCAGCCGTGGTTCCTTCCTCATCGAGGTCGATGACGGCCTTTTGGAATATGTTGCTGATGGATACAGGGCGGTTGCCGAAGTAGGGGAACTCGGCTGCAACAGAGAATGCCGTTGGCATGCCCATATTAATCAATATCTTCACTAAATTCAGACAGGCTTCGGTCTTGAAGCGCGGCATTTTCAGGTCGACCAGATACGTGCCGTCACCATGCAACTGATTCCAGTTCTTGCCGTCGATGGCAGCAAGTGCATCGTCGATGGACTTGCCTTCGCGGGGCAGAAAAAGCGTCATCTTGTAGGCTTCGTTGCCGTAGGGCAGGCGCACGGCCTGATAAATATCGTTCTCGAAGTATTCAAAATATTCTCTTTGTCTCATCATCGGCACTTCGCCTTGACCATTGAATGGCTCGTTGCGAGTTTCCTGTTTTTCGAACTTGTTGGTCCAGGTTCCTTTGAAATAGATGGCATTTAGCAGATAGCTGTCGGCATCGCGGTTGAATGATTCTTCGTTCACTATCTCGGGAATCATGCCGTGTGTATGATTGCTGGCCCACTGGTTGATGATGCCAATCGTTGAGCCGTCGTAGAAATCGAGCGCCTCGGGCGTGGCATCGTAGAATTTGTAGGCCTTGTCCACGAAGCCCTGCTGCAGTTCATAGCCCATTCCGCTGTTCACGTAAATGGTGTTGGCAATCTCGGCGGTGGTTTCCTCGTCGAGTGTAGGTGCCTCAGTGAGCATCTTGCGGCAGAACTGGTTGATGCCGTCGGCACCGGCATCGCCAAAGCCCAGCACGTCGCAGATTTCCTTCTGCGTTTGTCCAGCAGCACCATTGTTGATCATGCCTAAGGCATAGGTGACGCTCAGGGGCGACATGATGCAGCTCTCGTCGCCGCGCGCCTTGCTGAAGAGTCGGAAGGCAAAATCGTTGTTGCCCTTGACCAGTTCTTTTTCTTCGGCAGTAAGGCTGACGTCATGGCGCTGGTTCTTCAGGGGGTCGCCCATATATTGACCGATGAAGAAGATGCTGCCCGTGGAGCGTTCGCTGATGATGTAGAGGAATGGGTGGTTGGCATTGAACACATCATATTGGTAAAATGATGATCTGGCCATACCAATGGCAGTGGCTGCGGCAGCCTCGGTGCCCTTCTCGTCGAGTTTCAGGTGGGCTTTCTGTCTCATCATGCTGATTAAGCATTGGTAGGAGTCATCCTCATTATTGCCAAAGTAGCAGAAATCCATGAAACCATGACCATTGAAAGCATTCCCCATGCCGAGTGCCGACATGATTTCCATCAGGTCTTGGGTGGTGTCGGTTTCGATGCGGGGCAAGTGAAGACCGACCCGATAGTTGCTGTATTTGGCAGCATTCCAGTTGGTGCCGTTTATGGCTTCCACCACGTCGTCGAGCGTCTTTCCATTGCGGGGCAGGAAAATAGTCATCTGGTAGGAACCGTTGCCGTAGGGCAGTATGATAGATTCGTAGAGGTCTGTCATGGCAATCTTGAACTCACCTAACTGCCACATCATCATGGCCGTGCGCTTCGTGCCGTCGAAGTAACTGTACCGAGTGTCCCTTTCGTCGAACTGGTTTGCCCATGCGCCTTTGAAACAGATGGCGTTCAGCAGGAAGCTCACCAGATTGGGGTCTTCCATGTCACTTTCTTTCAGCAGGTCATGAATCATACCGTCGGTATGGTCGGTAGCCCATTGGTTGATGATGCCCAGCGTAGCCTTGTCGCTAAAGCTGAGCACAGACGGCGTAGCGTCGTAGTAGGCGGCTGCCGCATTCTTGAAAGCCGTTTTTAGCGACAGTTCCTTCCTGTCGCCGTTGAAATAGATGGTGTTGGCAATGGCCACTCGGGTATCTTCATCGAGCAGATTGCTCTCGGTGAGCATCTTACGGCAGAAGGCGTTCATTGTGGCTATGTCAGCATATCCGGTTTCTTGTCCGCCCGACAGCACGCGGCAAATTTCCTCGCGGGTGACGCCGTCGGCACCGTTGTTGAGCATGCCGAGGGCGTAGGTGATGCTTAGGGGTGAGATGACGTGGTTATCTGTGCCGCGTGTCTTGCGGAACAGGTTGAAGGCGAAGTCGCTGTTCTGTTCCACCAGCCTGCGCTCGGCGTCGGTCAGCGTTATTGTCTTCGGCTCATAGTC
>JAEEGJ010027924.1_pt1 | contig 11279 bp, 10 predicted proteins | sample 8958761 | NCBI WGS metagenome assembly JAEEGJ01 (sample SAMN16246546, study PRJNA631951) | gut metagenome | biome: gut microbiome; feature: rumen; material: RS-attached | host: Bos | place: Iran: Karaj | collected 2018-10
CGTACCAGACCATATTGATGAACATCGCCTGCGCGTTGGTCAGGCTGAAAAGGGTCTGCATATACGGAATCAGAATGTTGTTCATTGTGGTTACAAACCCGAACGAGAAGAACATAAACGTCAGGGTGCTCATTCCGGTGATGCTGGTGCGTTCTGAAGTATTCATTTTTAGCTGTTTTAAACTTTATGCAAACATAAATAAAAACGGCCCGCCGCAAAAGCAGCGAGCCGCAATTATTATAATGTGTATTTAAAAACTCACGCGTTCAAACTCTGCTCGCGCATATTGGCGCGCTTGCGTTCGGTTTCGTCGAGAATAATCTTGCGCAGACGCATTGAGTGCGGCGTAATTTCCACATATTCATCTTTTTGGATGTACTCAAGCGCCTCTTCGAGCGAGAATTTCACCGGCGGTGCAATGCTCACTTTCTCATCAGAGCCCGAAGCACGCATGTTGGTGAGTTTCTTTGTCTTGGTCACGTTTATTACGATGTCGCCCGGGCGGGTGCTCTCGCCGATAACCTGACCGGCGTAAACTTCCTCCATCGGCTCAATGAAGAATTTGCCGCGGTCTTGCAGCTTGTTGAGCGCGTAGGCGATGCTGGTTCCGCTTTCCATAACAATCAGCGAGCCGTTGATGCGTTTCTCAATCTCGCCCTTGTAAGGCTCAAAATCGATGAAGCGGTGCGCAATCACAGCCTCACCGGCGGTGGCGGTCATCATGTTGCTCGACAGGCCGATGATACCGCGCGACGGGATTTTGAAATCCAAGTGAACGCGGTCGCCCTTGCGGTCCATATTCAGCAGTTCGCCCTTGCGGCGTGTCACCATCTCAATGGCCTTGCCCGAGCAGTCTTCTGGCAGGTCGATGGTAAGTTCCTCAACAGGCTCGCATTTTTCACCATCGATTTCCTTTATAATTACCTGTGGCTGACCAACTTGCAGTTCGTAGCCCTCGCGGCGCATTGTCTCAATCAGAATCGACAAGTGAAGCACGCCACGGCCGTAAACGGTGAACGCATCGGCAGAGTCTGTCGGCTCAACGCGCAGTGCCAGGTTCTTTTCCAACTCTTTCTCAAGACGATCTTTCAGGTGGCGCGATGTCACGAATTTGCCGTCCTTGCCAAAGAATGGTGAGTTGTTGATTGTGAACAACATACTCATTGTTGGCTCATCGACAGCGATTGGCGGCAGAGCGTCCGGATTCTCGTTGTCGGCAATGGTGTCGCCGATTTCGAATCCCTCAATGCCCATCACGGCGCAGATGTCGCCGGCCTCAACCTGGTCAACCTTCGCCTTGCCCATTCCCTCGAACACGTAAAGTTCCTTCACGCGCGATTTCACAATTGAGCCGTCGCGTTTGCAAAGGCTGATTTGCTCGCCCGAGTGGATGGTGCCCCTGTGGACGCGGCCCACAGCAATTCGGCCCACGTACGACGAGTAGTCGAGCGATGTGATGAGCATCTGCAGCGAGCCTTCCTCAGCGTGCGGTTCGGGAATATATTTCAGAATGGCCTCAAGCAGCGGCAGCATGTCGGTCGACGGCTTTTTCAGGTCGTCGGTCATCCAGCCGTTCTTTGCCGAGCCATAGATTACAGGAAAATCCAGTTGGTCCTCGTTGGCGTCGAGTTGGAACATCAGTTCGAAAACCTGCTCGCAAACCTCGTCGGGGCGGCAGTTCTGTTTGTCAACCTTGTTGATGACAACAATTGGTTTCAAGCCGATTTGCAGGGCTTTCTGAAGCACGAAACGTGTCTGCGGCATCGGGCCTTCAAAGGCGTCAACCAAAAGCAGAACGCCGTCGGCCATATTCAGCACGCGCTCAACTTCGCCACCAAAATCGGAGTGCCCCGGAGTGTCGATAATGTTGATTTTCACACCCTTGTAAACCATCGAAACGTTTTTCGACAGGATGGTTATGCCGCGTTCGCGCTCAAGGTCGTTGTTGTCGAGAAAGAGCTCGCCGGCCGCGTGTTCCTTGAACTGCTTAGTTTGCAGAAGGATTTTGTCGACCAGTGTGGTCTTGCCGTGGTCGACGTGCGCGATGATTGCAATGTTTCTGATTTGCTTCATTTTTAGCCCCTTTTTTTGAAGGTGCAAAAGTAGTATTTTTTACATGATTGCGAACCAATTCCAAAAAAGATAAGGTAATTATTTTGATGTCAAACGTTTGCGAATAGGATTCAGTGTGCGAATAGCAATTAAAAATAATTTATTGATAGCCATTCGCACAATACGAAGTGAACTGCTGAAGATTATACTAGAAAAGAATCTCACCAAACTGCCAGGTGCGGGAATGTTGTTTTTTGGCGTGTTTCATGCATTTCTGCCGGCAATAGACAAAAAAAGATGCCAATCAAAAGACGGCATCTTTTACCTGCTTTTGTCAGGCAGGCAGTTGATTAAAGTCAGCAAATAAAAAAGCCCCCAACAGGGGGCTCTTTATTAGTTTACTTTGTCGGCCAAAGCCTTGCCTGCTTTGAACTTAGCAACTTTCTTTGCTGCAATCTGGAGTTTGGCACCAGTACGCGGGTTCTTACCAGTACGTGCTGAACGCTGGCTAACTGCGAATGTTCCGAAACCAACCAATTGTACGCTGTCGCCCTTACCAAGTGCGTCAGCAACTGCTGCGGTGAAAGCATTCAATGCTTTTTCTGAATCGGCTTTAGTCAAGCCCGATTTTCCTGCCATTGCGGCAACTAGTTCTTGTTTGTTCATTACCGAAAAATTTTAAGGTTCTATAAAAATGAATTGTTGCTTAAAGCATTGTAAATATAGGGAAATTCTGCAATTGTGTGCAATCCCCAAGCGATAATTTGTTGTTTTTTTTAAAAAAATCGACAATTGGCCGTTTTTTGGCCGATTTTCTCGTTTTTTGACGGCAAAAAGGCCGATTTATAGCAGAAATAGGCGCTTTCGAGCGATAAAAACCGCCGTCAAGCAGCGAATCACGAAGTTTTTTTAACCATCCCAACTGATTTTTTCTCTCAAAAATCGGGTCGCCGCAGCGAAAAAATGCGTGTTGGACGCGAAAAATTGCGTGTTGAATACGAAAAAAATACGTGTTAGATGCGTAAAAATGCACGTCAGCCACCGCAGTTTTGGCAAATGTCGATGCCGTTTTTTGTGCACCAAACCTGTTTGCGCAGTTGATTGGCTTCGGGACTTTTCCAAATTGTTTCGGCATTGGTTTGGTTGATGTTGCCAAGGCTGTGCAGGCAGTTTTTGTCGTAGCAGCAGAGTGCCGCATCGCTGTTGGCCGTAACAACCATTGTGCTGCGCAGTCGGAAGCAATTGGCGCTGAACTGCCGTTTTGTGGTGATTGAGCCGTCGGCATTCACGCGATAGCGGCTGTATTTCGGGTTTTGCGGAAGCATTTCGGCGGCATGGGCCAGATTTTCAATCTGCGCCGTCTTCAGCACCACACGGTCGGCGCCCCACTGGCGGGCAAGGTGCTTTATCTGGCCTGTTTGGTGCTCGTTGTGACGGAACACAATGAACTGCACTTCAATCAGCGGATTGTGGAGGTTCTGTGCTTTGCGCGCTTCAACCAAGTTGGCAATTCCGCTGACAGCCGCTTGCAGCGACCCGCCCACGCGGTATTGCTCGTACACTTCCTGCGTGGTGCCATCGACTGAAACAATGAGCCTGTCCAAACCGTTGGCCACAAGATTGTTGCATAGTTCGGGTGTGAGCGTCTGGCCGTTGGTTGATACGGTGGTGAAGATTCGGCGGCGGTGAGCGGCGGCAATCATCTGGCAAAGATTAGGGTTGAGCGTTGGCTCGCCCTGAAGAAAAAACTGGCAGCTGACGAGCCACGGAGCCAATGGTTGCAAGGCGTTGGCAAAGGTTTCCATGTTCATTATCTGTCCGGGGCGTTGCAACCGGCCGCCGCCCAGCGTGCACTCGGGGCAGTGCAGGTTGCACACCGACGCCGGCTCAACCGACAGCGATTCGGGCATTGTGCGTATCTGCCGCATCCGCGCAAGCGAGCAAAAGCGCAGCCGCACTGAATTTGCAACGCGGCGCAGAGTAAGAGCCCGCACCAGCCCGGTAGCCAAACGTATTTTCGACGCAACTGACATCGCTATATATTATATGGTATGGTTTTACGCATAGCAACGGCTAAAGTAGCGATTTGTTGAGTCAAAAAAAATAATTCCACACAACCGAAAAATCATTACTTTTGTGCTATGAAATCAAATACCCAATGATTTCCGAAATGCTTAAATATCAGAATTTTATCAAAATAGTCGGTAAATATTTGGCTGTTAGCAATATTTGTGTAAACACACACAATTTTTTGCTAATCAGCGATTTGCAAACTTTGTTTGCGTTTTGCTTGCGACACAAGCGGTTGGTTTTCTGCCAGTTGGCAGAAGGCGGCCGCTTTTTTTGTGGATATAACTTAAACATTTAACAATTAATAAAATGCCTATGAGTATGAGAAAAATTCTTTTCGCCGCAGCCCTTCTTTTTACAGCAGGCGCGACAAGTGCCCAGACAGCCGTGGCCACAGCCGGTGGCGAAGCCGGAACAGTGAGCTACACCGTTGGGCAGCCGTTTGTTGAAACGGCCCAATCGGATGCCGGAAGCCTTGCGCCCGGTGTGCAGCAAGCCTACACAATCACCACCGTTGGCGTTGGCGATGTGGTCGCTAATATCGAGCTCAGTGCATACCCGAACCCCGTGGCCGACCGCCTGACATTGAGTGTGGCCGATACCGACAAGGCTCTGCGCTACACGCTCACCGACAACAATGGCAGGACCCTTGCCACCAGTGAGATTGTCGATGCGCTCACTGAAATCGACATGGCCAATCTTGTGCCAGCCGTCTATTTTCTGCGCGTTGACGACGGAAATGTTATGGTTAAAACATTCAGAATTGTGAAGAATTAATATTTAGGCATTAGGCACTAGGCAAAAGGCATAAGTTAAGAGTCCGTTGTCTGTAGTCTGTAGTCTGAAGTCAGAAAAAAACAAGAATCATAAATAAAAACTCAAAAATTCAAAAAACATGAAAAAGTTAAAAACCATTCTTGCGGCCCTGCTCGTTTCTGCAACCGCAACTTTTGCACAAGCCCCACAGGGCTTTAGTTATCAGGCTGTTGTGCGCGATGCACAGAACGCCGTAATAGCCAACCAAGACGTTGAAGTGACGCTCACCATTCTGCAAGGTGCCACAGCCGATGCCGCCAAAGCCGTCTTCAGCGAGAAGCACACCGCAAAAACCAACGCCAATGGCCTTTTCAGCGTTACCGTGGGTAGCGTTGACGCCACAGCCTTCAGCAAAATCAATTGGGCAGCCGGCAACGTATTTTTGAAGACCGAAACAGCTTATGGCACCGCCACCACACAGCTCTTGAGCGTGCCATTCGCCATGTATGCCGAAAAGGCAGGCAGCCTTGACCCAACACAGCTGGCACAGATACTCAGCAGCGTCGATATGCAGGCAGTACTCAACTTTGTGAACAAAACCGAAATCAATAACACGCTCAACAACTATGTGCAGACTTCAGCTTTGGCTAACTACACCACTGCCGCACACCTTAATGACACACTGGCCGTTTACGCTAAAACTGCCGACCTGCCGGAAGACGTGAACCTTACAGGCTATGCCAAAACAGATGACCTTGCAACTGTTGCCACCACTGGTTCTTACAACAACCTGACTGACAAACCCGATTTGAGCCAATACGCCACTTTGACCCTGTTGCAGCAGCAAATCCAAACACTACAAAATCAACTTACCCAATTGCAAAACTCAATCCCCACCAAATTGGGAGACCTTGACCATACGGCAGATTTATCTGTAACAGTAAACTATGTAATAAACAATGATTATCCTGCGACATACAACACTCCAGAAGATGCATGGGTATTCATTAACGATGAAAAAGTGACAAGCACAAAGACTTTTAGTAATATATCAACTTCCGCAGACCTCAAAATCATGGGCAAAATTGGCAATAAATCCATACCAGTAGGATGGAGTTACCACGGATATTATGAAATTTTCATAAACGGAGAAAAATGGGAACAATTGAATAAAATAAATTGGGGAATAACAAGAAAGATTGGTTCGCAATCTAATATGAACAACGTTAATTATATGCCTGCATATACAACAAGTATAAGCGATGCGGATAAAGCCGATTATAAAGTTGAACTAATCGGTAAACCTACATCTTCATTCAGTTTCAACCCTAATCATTATGATTATGACTTCAATATCATAACAATTCCTTGTGAAGACCTATATAAAAATGGTAATTGCCAGATTGTAATAAATATGTATGTTACGGCTTATAAAACCAACTAATTTACGAACAGACATATAACTGTTTTATAGTACCCTTTCCTTGCTCATAGTAGCATGGAAGGGGTTTTTGTTTTTTGTGTGGCGGCCAAGGTGTTTGGATGGGGATTTTGATTTAAATGGCATAGGTTTGGATTTTTGATAATTATTTGGAATTGTACCATCTTTGTCAAATACAAAAAGAAAGTGATATGTTGGCAACACAATTAACACCAGCGCAACTGAATGTTTTGAATCTGATGTCGTATATCGATACCGAACAGGAACAGCAAGAATCGCAGGAAATCCTGCTCAATTTCTACCGTCGGAAACTCGACAGCCTGCTGCTCGATTTCAAAACGGAAAACAACATAACCCAGCAGACACTTGACGATTGGGCAAATCAACACGAAAGAACACCATACAAATATTAGCAACGACAAGCATTTTGCCGAATTGGAGCAATATGATTTCCCAAAAGTGGACGTGCGGCAACTGAATGATTTTTTGCAAAAAGTGAGAGAACTATAACTGTAATTAAAATACCTAGCCGAGTGAAAGAAAATCTGGCTGGTTTTTTTTGTATACAGCAACCACCAAATTCGGCATCAGCCGCGAATAAATCACTCTTTGACATTTTAAAATCATTTTTTATAAATTTGTTTGTCATTTGAAATTGTGTATGAGCAATTTTAGCGCAAACAGAATAGCAATGAATGTTCTGTCATTAAAGTATTTCTGTGCTTTGCTGGCGGTGTTGGTTGCGCTTTTGCCACCGCAAATGGCTAATTGTCAGGACGAAGCCCCGGACACTATGCTGTTTTCTGAGCCGGAGCATTTCGATTTCAGCAAGCCCGTTGTCATTATAAAACATGAGCCCGACATTGAGAAGGCAAAGAAATTCTGTGAGATGGCCGCCGCTTCCGACAACATCGACACCATAATGAAGTACGCGGTGCTCTCGCTGGAATACTGCCGGCCAACCGATTCAGCCCTGCTCTCGTCCGATTACTACGAGCTCGGCTACGCCTATTATATAAAGGACGATGCGCGCGACGCATTGGATTACACTTTCAAGGCGATTCACGTGTACGGCGACTCTGTCAAAAACAAATATGTGGCGCAGGCCTGTCTTGGCGTGGGACTTTGCTACGAGGATTTGAATGTTCCTGATAGTATCTTCTATTATTTCAACCAGGCACTCAATATTTACATCACGTTGCAAGATACGGCGGGCGTCTGCCAGACATACAAAGACATTGGCGATGTGTACACCAACATGAAGATGTTTTCGAATGCCGAAGAAGCCTACCGTAAGGCTTTACTTTATTCGTCTCTCTCGAACGACACTCTGGATATGGCCACATACTATCGGTGCATTGGCCAGCTGCTATCGAAAAAATCGGACACTTTAGTCAACAGCGCTATCGAAAATCTGAAAAAATCAATCTCTTTGTTTGAGTTGAAAGAGACTGATAATGAGAATTATATAACCATAAAGCATTGGACATACACCGACCTTGCACGCACCTATATCAAAGTGGCGAACCAGACAGGCAACCGGGCTTACGCCGACAGTTGCTTTATGTATATCAGCAAGGTGGGCGATTACAATCTGAAAGTTGGCGATCCCTTCAGTTACCTTCTCGACCGCTACACCTACACCGATTATCTTGTGTTTTTCCACAGGTACGACGATGCTCTGGCCAACTTGCTGAAACTGCGGAAGTATTTCGACGACGACACCCCCGCCGCCGACCGGAAAACCTATCACAGGCGGCTTTACGAAGTCTATCTGCTTCTTGAAGATTACAAAAACGCGCTGGCTAACTATGAAAAATACGATGAATATAAGTCGGAGCAGGTGAATGAGAACACTCTTAACTCGATAAAGAACGCCGAGGTGGAGCGTACGCGGATGATTGAGGCGCTGAAACGCGAGAACGAGGAGAAACTTCACGCCGCCGAACGCCGCCGGATGCGCATTGTCAACATCGCGCTAATTGGTGGCTTGGGATTGTTCCTGCTGCTGATATTCTACATTGCCAGAATGCTGCGTATCAAGCATAAAGCCCACGCTGTGGTTTCGGAGAAAAATGCCCTTCTGGCGGAGCAGAACAAACTTTTGGCCGACCAGGCTGAAGAAATTCGCGCACAAAATGATGAGATTCAGGCACAAAACGACGAGATAAGGGAACAAAACGAGGAAATCCAGGCGCAGAACGATTTGTTAGTCGAGCAGAAAGACGAGATTTTGTCGCAGGCCAAGACCATCAAGGAGCAGAGCGAGGAGATTCACGATAGCATCAACTATGCCCGCCGCATCCAGCGCTCGCTGCTAACACCGTCGAAAACCATCGCGCGCATCTTCCCCGATTATTTTGTGCTCTACAAACCGCGTAATGTGGTCAGCGGCGATTACTACTGGGTGGGCCAGTTTGGCGACAACAAAGTGAGCATTGTGGCCGACTGCACAGGCCATGGCGTGCCGGGCGGATTTCTGAGCGTGTTGGGAATGGCCAATCTGAATTACATTGTTGGTCAGGAAGTTACCCCCGACATGATTCTGAACCACTTGCGCGAGGCCATCATCACAAATCTGCGCCAGCGTTCCGATGTCCACACCGCTCTTCACGACGCTGAGCACCCATCAGCACAAGTGGACTTGAACGACCGCAGCCGCGATGGTATGGACGTGGCGGTTTACATTGTCAACGAGAAGTTGATGAAACTTTCATACGCAGGTGCCAACAATCCGCTTGTGCTCATCCGTGACAGCGAAGTCCAAGTGCTCAAAGCCGACCGAATGCCCGTCGGAATCCACGAGTGCCTCGACCCGTTCCAATGCACCACCATCGATATTCGGCATGGTGACTGCCTCTACACCTTCTCTGATGGTTTCCAGGACCAGTTCGGAGTTGAAACAGGCAAGAAATTTATGAGCAAGCGCCTCCGCGAATTGCTGCTCGAAATCCATCAACAGCCAATGGCCGAACAGAAAAAGATTCTGAACGTTGTTTACGAGGAATGGCGCGGCCCTGCCAGCAACCAAACCGACGACGTGGTGATTATGGGTGTGAGAATTTAGCCATCAATCCCGGGCAATAAAACCACTACGGATTAACGCCTTACAAGCCGCACCAGCGAAGCCGCCACAAGCGGATAGAAGCAAATGTTGAAACTCTGTGGAAGCAGAAAACCCAAAATCATTATGCAGTTTCCTGCCAACAAGATGATTCGCAGCCATTTGTGCCATGGTCTCTCGGTGCGCCCGATGGTGAAAATGTAAACCAAAAAGAGTGGCGACGCCCACAGCATGTTCAGATTGCCAACGGTGGCGCCGTGGTCGGTGGCGAACCATAGCAGTGTTATCAGAAGCCCGAGCAGGCCGATTATTCCAAAATAGATGCGGTCGAAAATCACAAGCGCTGTGGCTGACAGGCGGAATGTCATAAGAATGACGGCAATCAGCAGCAGGCTGAAAATGAGCATTGGTGACAGAACCCAAGGAGTGTGTCCGTAGACGATTGTCGGCTCGACAACGGTGCGTGTCTGCGAAACAAACGGCAGTGTGTCTATTTGGCATTCAGCAAGATAATCGTGCAGTTTGTCGGGAATGAACGACTGCTGGCGGGTGGTGGCGCGGCGGTCGGTGATGGAACCCAACACAAGGTCGATGCCGGCCTTGGTCCACTGGCTGCCGTCGAGATATGGATGGATGCAGTCGCGCATTGTGGGCAGTGGCGCACTGTCGGCGCCATTGTAGGTGAGCGAGTCGCCAAACGCGCGGTAGAGCATGTCGAGCACCCGTGTGGCGCAGTTGTCGAAAAAGAAATCGTACTGATAATCACAGTTTTCGGGCAAGCAGTTCTCGCCGAGCAGGTTGAAAAGGTGCTGCCGCTGCTCAAGCGTCAGATTCAGGCGTTGAGCCACCACCTGCCGCCCGCGCCGCTCATACGAGTAGACAAACTGGCTGAACGGTTCCGATGTGAGCTGGTAGAGCAGCTTTCCAGCACAGAATTTCAGGTAGAAATGCGGCGTGTTGAAGCTGAAGGTGCCGTAGTTGAACACCTGGTCGATGCCACGGTAGCGGTCGAAAACACCGATGGCCGTGTGGCCGAACTGCGAGTAGAGCTGATTGCCCGGCGCACAGGTGTAAACTTCGATGTACGACCGTTCGCTCAATTGCGGTGCTTCATATTCCGCTGCCCGCGCGGCAATGGCAAACAGGCTGATAAATAGTATGATAAGCGATTTCTTCATAAAATCCTTTATAATGTAAAGGTATTCGTTTTTTAATTTAGAATTCAGAATTTAGAATGCAGAATAAAAAGTTGAATCTCAACGGTGAAGTGCTCAATCTTCTTGACTTCTCAACTTTTTAATCACTTCCGGAATCGACGAGAAACTGTTTTCGAGCAGAGTGTCAATGTTTTCTGGCTTGACCCATACGGCTTCGGTGATGTCTTCGTCGGTTTGGGGCTTGAGCGAGAGCTGACCATTGTAGTGCATCAGGTACCAATCTGTCGATTTTAGAACGGGCTGGTTTTCAATCCAATATGTGTGCCAAGTGGTGCAGATGAGCCGTTCAATCCGCATTCCGCTGATGCCGCACTCTTCTTCAACTTCGCGCAAACCGCCGTCCTGGCTCGACTCGCCCGGCTCGATGTGACCTTTCGGAATGTCCCACAAGCCTTTTCGGCGGATGAAAAGGTAATCGCCATCGGTGTTGACAACCAAGCCGCCTGCGGCACGACGGACTTCGAACCATCGGCAGAAATCGGCCCAACCGCGCTCTACATCGGAGCAAACCACTCGCACGTGATGCCCCTTCCGCTTTGCGAGATAATCGAAGACGAAATGCTTAAAATCTTCATTGTCAGCGAGTTCGTATAAAATGTCGGTTTTGCGGTGCAAATCGGCCTTATTAGTGAAAACAATCACATTCCCGAAAAGGAAAACTTTGTACTTTTGAGCCATT
>JAEEGJ010027927.1_pt1 | contig 11278 bp, 7 predicted proteins | sample 8958761 | NCBI WGS metagenome assembly JAEEGJ01 (sample SAMN16246546, study PRJNA631951) | gut metagenome | biome: gut microbiome; feature: rumen; material: RS-attached | host: Bos | place: Iran: Karaj | collected 2018-10
GATTTTTGACCGCCGCCATACGCGCTTTTATACTTGTCGGCCATGGCTTTGTAAAAACCGCCGTTTGCGATTTGCCAAGTGGTCATGTTGTAGGTGTACTGGTCGATATCCATGCCGCTTGCGGCGTTTGTCAGCTCCGAATAGCCGCGATAACTGTTGATTTTAGAAACTGCAGTTGCCGGTGGTGTGTAACTTGCCGCAAATGAATAACAGGCGACTGACAATGTCGCGCAAAAAAGCCTGTAATTGACAATTCCAAACCCGAAATTCTTCATAAATACCCTTTAGAAGAGTTTTTACCCACACCGCATCTATAATCTATATTATGACTGGCCAATATTTGTTAAGAAATACTTTTTAAACATTGAATTTTTGACAACGAATGTAGGTTTCGTATAGGCTCAGCGACTTCGCTCAGTCCTGAATGCCTGCAAACTGTCGTTTGCGACACTCCTTTTGTACACTACCGCGATGAATTGCCTTTGGCCGACGCTTCTTCTTGCATTTTTTATAATACAGTGTGTGTTATATAGAAATAAATTTTTTGATAAAAAATAAAAAACTTTAAAATTTTACAAAAAATATTGATTTCGTGTAGTAAAACCTATTGCGGTTGCTTTGAAATAAATTTACTTTATAGTCATGAAGCCGATTACAGATTATCAAAATTACCGTGAGTTTATGTGCGATTATTACGAAGAACGCAAGCGGACTTCTGTGTTCTCATGGCGCGAATTTTCGCATTTAGCTGGGTTTACCTCGTCCAATTATATCCAGCTTGTTTGCAATGGAAAAAGCCGCTTGAGCAAAAATGGTATAGAGCAGGTTGCTCGTGCTATGGAACTCGATGGAGTGGATCGCGATTATTTTCGCGCAATGGTGTGTTTTGGAGATGCTCGAAGCGACGAAAAGAAAATGCAGGCGTTTAACGAAATGCAAAAAATCGCAAAAGAGAATCATTTGCGGGTCGTTGATGCTGAGGCGTTCAAGTACTTTGAATCGTGGGTGAATCCCGTGATTCGCGAACTAGCCCCGATGATGCCGGGCGCAAAACCGTTAGAACTTGCGCACCAGTGCTATCCGGTTGTGAGTGCGGCCGAAGTGCGCCATTCGCTGGATTTTATGTGCCATGCAGATTTCCTGAAAAAAGTCGGCGAAGATACTTATGAGCAGACCGAAAAAATTGTGACGGGTTCTTCCGAGGCGATTCCTTTAGCGTTGCGCTCCATGAACCGCCAAATGTCGAAGTTTGCGACGGATGCCATTGATGAAATTCCGCCCGAAAAACGCCATATTGCCGGTGTGACGCTTGGCATGTCCGAAGCTACCTACAAATGGGTGGTGCAAAAGCTTGAAATGCTCAGGCAACAGGTGGTTGCCATTGCTGCCAAAGAAAAAGATTATGATAAAGTTTATCGATTGAATTTACAGTTGTTCCCATTAACGAAAGGGATGGAGGAGTGAAATGAAAAAACTGGATAAAATAATCATGACGGGAGTTGCCGCTCTCTTGATGTCATGTTCGGATGATGCTATTTCGGGTGCAACCACCGAACCGAGCACTGTAGCACTGACAGAAGAGCAGAAAGCTATTTTGGCAAGGTCGCTCATCTCTTTGGCGGATCCATCGATGGCGGATTCGTTAAATGCGATGTTTGATTCTTTAAACGCATCTTTTGGTTCTGATGTCAATAGAATTTATTTTGATTATATCAATACGCTCCCGTTGAGTATAAAGAATGGACGGGTTTACAGTTATCCATCCAAGGATGGGCGCAAGGTTTGTGATGTCGTGACCTTCACGAAGGAATCGGGAATAGAGCGAAATGGCGTGTTGCTTTCAACATCGTATGATGAATATGATCACGATTGTTATCACAAGTACGATCCGAGTAAGAAATGTTCAGCAGGGGAAGCTGATGTGGACTATTTCTATACACATCGTAACGAAACCATCGAAGCCACTAAAATAGTCGATGTTGATGGAGTCCCTGTCGTCATCAGTACTATGGGATCAAGGAAGATGCGAAATAGTTTTTGGGGATATGGTGTTTCTTGTGGCGAGACATTGAATCGGTTCAAGCAGTCTTGCCGCGATGCGAATGGTCTCTTTTGGGATTTTGGAGATGGGTGCAGTCAAGAAGACTTGGAATTGGTTTGTGCCTCTTTCATTCCAGAGGAACAAGCATGGTATGATGTCTTGAACACTTATACCGCACAATATAAAAACCATTGCAATGAAGATTCCGTAAATTACGCTCCATATGATGATGAAAATTATGTTTGGGTCAATCCTTATACAAATCAAACCTATTTGGATAGTTTGAATAGAGTCGCTTTTGCGGAAAGAGATTGGGCTAATACTTTAAAGCGTTCAACGAATGCTTACAAGTGGCAGTTCTCGATAATTGATAGTACAATCAGGACTGCTTTAAATGGTTCTGGTACATATCTGACATATAAAGAATATCCTGAACTTAGTGGTTATTTGGGGATAGGTTATAATACGCTACCGGATTCTCCTGTTGCAGATGCGTATCGCAAAGAAGGCGTTTATGTACTGCCAGATTCATTGCTAACAACATTCTTCCCCAAGTTGGCTGAATATCCGGGTAGATTGGACGAGTTTAGAACGTACCGTTCTTCTAAAAACTCCATTTACTACCTAGTTGTTCTGAAAGACGTTGGCGCCAAGGGACATCTTCTGAATCAGATTTGGTCTGATGGAATTTATGTGACGGATATCGTAAAAAGCGGAAATAGCTGCCCTGAAGATACGACGGTTCATTATTCTATGATATTGTTGGCGGATTCACCGGATTGGGATATTTTGGATCGACCCATTATAAAAACAACTTATGCGAGCGACAAGTGGAATTGCGACAAGCCGGAAACTCTTACAAAAATAGAGCCGTACGGTGAGTGGATTATCTCTACGATGTACAATTATGACGAATATGTAAAACTGTTTGGTAAAGAATAACCATCTTTCATTATCACTTCAAAAATAAACACTATCAGGAGGAGGGCCGTCCCCGCAAAAGTGGGGATGGCCTTATTTTTTCTATCTTAGGGGCGTATGAATACTAAAATCTATTACACCCTTACGGACGAGTCGCCGTTCCTGGCGACTCAATCCCTGCTCCCGATCGTGCGCGCTTTCGCAAAGACTGCTGATATCGACGTGGAGACGAAGAACATCTCCTTGCCGGGCCGCATTCTCGCTGCTTTCGCGGATACGCTTCCGGCTGGTACGACGTTTGCCGGCAAGCCGGTGACGGACGACCTCGCTTTCTTGGGAAAGCTCACGCTTGAACCGGATGCGAACATCATCAAGCTTCCGAACATTTCTGCCTCGGTGCCGCAGCTCAAGGCCGCTATTGCCGAACTCCAGAAGAACGGCTATGCTCTCCCGGACTACCCGGACGCTCCTGCAACGGACGAAGAAAAAGCAATCCGTGCTCGCTATGACAAGGTGAAGGGTTCCGCCGTGAACCCGGTTCTCCGTCAAGGTAACTCTGACCGCCGCGCTCCTAATGCTGTGAAGAACTATGCCCGCAACAATCCGCATAGCAATGGCAACTGGAATACCTCCGTAAAGACCCATGTCGCTAGCATGCAGGCCGATGACTTCTACGGCAACGAAAAGTCCATCACGATGGCCGATGCCGATACGTTCAAGATTGAATTTGTCGATGAAGCCGGTAATGTGACGGAACTCCGTGCCGCAAAGCCGCTCCTCAAGGGCGAAATTATCGACGCAACTGTCATGCGCATGGCCGCTCTCGAAAAGTTCATCGCCGATGCCATGGCCGAAGCTAAAGCCAAGGGCCTCCTCTTCTCCGTGCACCTGAAGGCCACGATGATGAAGGTCTCCGACCCGGTGCTGTTCGGTGCATTTGTCCGCGTGTTCTTCAAGGACGTGTTCACGAAGTATGCCGACCTCTTCAAGGAACTCGGAATCGACGCAAACAACGGCCTCGGCGATTTGTTCAAGCGTCTCGAAGGCAATGCGAAGGAAGCCGAAGTTCGCGCCGCTATTGATGCCGCTTTGGCCGCAGGTCCGGACCTCGCCATGGTGGATTCTGCTAAGGGCGTTACGAATTTGCATGTGCCCAGCGACGTGATTATTGACGCTTCGATGCCGGCCATGATCCGCAATTCCGGTTGCATGTGGAACAAGGAAGGCAAGCTGCAAGAAGTTGTCGCCTGCATTCCGGACCGCTGCTATGCCGGCATTTACGACGAAACGATTGAATTCTGCAAGCAGAACGGCGCCTTCGACCCGAAGACGATGGGTACCGTGCCGAACGTGGGCCTCATGGCTCAGGGCGCCGAAGAATACGGCAGCCACGACAAGACGTTTGTCGCCAAGGGAAAGGGCGTTATCCGCGCTGTAAATGGCAAGGGTGAAGTGCTCTTGCAACAGAATGTGGAAACTGGTGATATTTTCCGCATGTGCCAAGCCAAGGACGCTCCGGTGCGCGACTGGGTGAAGCTTGCTGTCACGCGTGCCCGCCTCAGCAACACGCCTGCGATTTTCTGGCTCGATCCGGAACGCGCTCACGACCGCGAAATCCAGAAGAAGGTGGAAGCCTACTTGCCGGAACACGACTTGAAGGGTCTTGACATCAAGATTATGAGCCCGCGCAAGGCGATTGTCGAAACGATGAAGCGTGCCAAGGCTGGTCTTGATACCATTGGCGTGACGGGCAATGTGATGCGTGACTACCTCACGGACCTCTTCCCGATTCTCGAAGTCGGTACTTCTGCAAAGATGCTCTCCATCGTGCCGCTCATGGCTGGCGGTGGCCTCTACGAAACAGGTGCAGGTGGATCTGCTCCGAAGCAAGTGCAACAGTTCCTCGCCGAAAATTACCTCCGCTGGGATTCTCTTGGTGAATACTTTGCACTTGTGCCTGCTTTCGAACAGGTTGCATTGAAGGAAGGCAACAAGAAGGCTAAGGTCTTGGCCGATACGCTCGATGCCGCCAACGGCAAGATTCTTGAATTCAACCGTACTCCGGCTCGTAAGATTGGCGAACTCGACAACCGTGGTTCCCACTTCTACCTCGCACTTTACTGGGCCGAGGCTCTCGCCGCCCAAATGAATAGTTCAGAGATTATTGCCTCTGAACTCGGATGCAAGTTCGCTCCGATTGCTGCTGCTCTCTCCGCAAAGGAATCCGAGATTGTCGCCGCTCTCGCTGCCGAACAGGGTAAGCCCGCCGATATCGGTGGTTACTACGTTCCGAAGGCTGAACTTCTCAAGAAGTGGATGCGCCCTGTCGAAGCGTTCAACGAGATTATCGACAACATCTAACTTGTCGCCTTTTCAAAAAAAGGAGTGTCGCAGAAATGCGCACTCCTTTTTGCATTGTTGTAAAATCTGTTAAATTGATCCTCTGCTTCCGTTGATGATCCATTGGCAGAGGGCTGTAATCCCATCGTAGTCGGGGAGCGTCTGGACAAAGTTTCTGGACTTGCTGCGTTCGATGAAATTGCGCCAGACCATCTCGTTTTTACCATTGAGCCCCAGGTGTTCTTCAATGGCGCCTCGCGTCCAAACCCAAATGCCTTGGTCGCAAAGCTTCTCGTGGATATTCCTGATGGGGCGTTCGGCTTCGGGCATAGATGCCATCATCGCATACGCCGTAGAGGCGCTGATATTGCTGTGCTTGTTGACGGGGAGGCCGTTCACCAAGCGCAAATGGTTGTGGCAGGCAAGCTCGCGGAACAAGTTACGGCACTCGGTAATATCCGGGTCATTGGCGCTCAAGAATCCATCGCGAGTTGCCGTTGTGAATGCGTAATCCAAATCGACAATTGCGCGCACGGGAATATCCATCGCGCTTAAAACTTGCATGCTTTTGCGAGTGTTGCTCACGCCGCCTTGACGCACGAGCGCACATTTAATAAGCGCAAATGATTGCCCGGTAATGCGCTCGAAAAGGGCGGGGAGCACGCGCCATTCCGTTTTACCTTCGGTAAGGAGTACGTAATCGGCAAACAAAAGCTCGTTGCTGTTAGACAAACTAAACAGCATTTGCAATTGGCTCGGCGCATCTTTCACGACTTGGCGAACGGCATCTTCCATTCGCTTGCGCATGAATGTACCGCGCTGTTTGTTTTTGCGGATGAGCAGTGATGTGCTCACGTCTTCACTCGTGACCATCTGTGCGGAGTGCGTTGCGAAAATAACTTGGTAGCCTTCGTTCGATAGATTCTTGAGGGCTACGCGCACTAGTTCAACCGCTTGCGGGTGCAAGAACAGTTCTGGCGAGTCAATTAGTAAAAGTTTGCGGCTCAGATAATGATTGTTGTGGTGCTTCTTTATTTCGGCGAGGTAACGGACCAGCGCCATTTGGATGGCTCGTTGCGAACCAGCGCCCATGCGCGAAATGTCTCGCTCGAAACCGTCATCTTCATCGACGACCTTAATCGTTGCGCTCTTGAGGAATGTTTCGAGTGTTGGCACGGGAATGTCGAGCTCCACTTTAACGCTTGGAAATAGCGGGCGCAGAGCTGCGTTGACTTCTTTGTCGAAAGCTTGGATTTCGTCAGCTCGTTTGTCGCTTCCGGGGGCGAGCAATTCCGTAAATTGTTCGATAACTTGACTTAATTCGCCACCGAATTTGCGTTCGAGCGGCTTGAAAATTTCGTGCATCAACTTTGTGTAGGCGTTGTTCCCTTCAAAATCCCAAATTGCGATGGATTCCGGGAATATGCGGTTGAACGCTGTTATAAAGTGGTCGTTGACGCGGACCCAATCTTTGCCTTTCCGCTTGCCGTTAGTAGGGCTGAATGCCCAAAATTCAATATTGCCGGGGAGTTCGCCCGGAATGCGCTGAACTTTCTTGACGCGGAGTGTGGTGCCCGAAAGGTACGGCATGAGTTCTGCCGCTTTTTCGTCGCCAAGGCGGTTCAAAATTTGTTCTGTAATACCCTCAAAAATCCCTTCGGCTTCGACGGGATGGTTCGGGTCGTCAAAATACGAGATATCTAGCGAAAAATGAGCCAATAACCAACGAATACCCATTAAAATATTCGTTTTTCCGGCGTTGTTGTAACCAATTAAAGCGGTAAAATCACTAAGCGGAAACGTCTCGCGCTGTATGGAGCGGAGATTCGAAATCGTAATTCGGGACAATCTAAGTGCTTGCGGCTGCATAGCTTGAAACTATAAAAACTTTTTAAAAAAAAGTCTTTTTTGAGCGGATGGAAGCTAAAAAGTGCATTTATTAACAGTATAAATTGGAATGGATTCGCTGAAACTGCGATAAAAAGGAAAAAACACCTTAGCTGTTGGGGCTAAGGTGTTTCTTTTGGGGTTAGGAGGAGAACAAAGAGTTCTTGAACATAAAGGTATTTAATGTTGAGGTCGATTTTCGTTTTTTGAGGCTTTTCGTGTTGAAAAGTGTTGTGAAACTCTCAATGAGTCGTTGTGAATTTTCTACAATTAATGCCAAGTATGTAAAAAAGAGGTTTTGTTCCGTGTCGAACTTTCAAAATGAAAATGTTACGGGAATAATTTCTAGATTTCCTGGTATGAAGAAATACGCAGCTCCAGTTATTCTTTTTGTTTTGGCGTGTGCCTTAATTGTTTATCTCAAAGTTGATTTTTCAGGTTCGTCTTCGTCGTTCGATGTTAATCGGTACATGCAGACGCGCGCCAAGATTGATTCGTTGGAAATGGCCTTATGGAATGCCCAGGGTAATGTCGATACTCAGGTGAAAATTCGCGACGAACTTTCCAATGCTTGGGAAGATCTTTCGGCAATGCGTTCAAATACGGCGAGTGAAACAGAAACTCCCGAAGAAAATGTAGGCGGTTTTTCTGGTGGCGTATGGCTTTGGATTATCGGTGGTACGCTTTCTGTACTTCTGTGCTGTGTAATCCTCGTACTTGTGCTTATCCACCGCAAAAAAGTGGTTGAAACTCGAATGATGGAAGCGCTCGCTAAGGCAAGAGAATCAAGTGAAATGCCTATTATCGATGATAGCGAAACGATTTCGACAACGCGTGTCCATGCTCCCAAAAAGTCCATTATCGACGAGGCCGAAGAATTTGCTGCTAGACGTCGCGAGACGATGGAACTTCAAACGAAGTCTGGAGACGCTTCGAAGGCTGCATTTGAAGATGAACATGGAGTTCCGGAAAATCGAATTTTGACATCTCCGTTTAACGGAAAGACGGTGCTTCGTCCGACCGCAAGAGAACGTATTACTTCGGCTATGCAGTCGCTTTCTGATGTGCTGCACCACGACCGTACAAAGGTTCGTGCAAAGGAACAAACCCCACCAAGACCCGAAGTTGTAGCTACGGCAGTCGCACATCCGCTTGAAATGAACCGCTTCGATCGCGAATCGTCGGTGAATAGCAAAGTCTTGCAGATGTCCCGCAGGGGTTTCCCGGCTTCGGCAATTGCTTCGAAGCTTAAGATTCCTCAGGCGAAGGTCGAAGCTGTTATCAAGGAAGCTGTAGAAGCAGGTAACTGATGCGTTACCGCTTTCGTTGTGAATATTTAGGCAGCGCTTTTTACGGCTGGCAAGAACAAAATTGCGGGGGCAAACTCCGGTTTGTAACCGTGCAGTCCACGCTCGAAGAAGCGTTGTCGATTGCCTTGCGTACGCCAATCCGCGTAACGGGGTCGGGCCGAACAGATACCGGCGTGCATGCTCGCGGGCAGTGTGTTCATTTTGATTTTGATGGCGAGTTGGATCCTGTGAAGGTTGTCCGTTCTGTCAACGGTCTCACAAAACGCCTTATCCGTATTCGCGATTTGGAACCTTGCGCTGCAGACTTCAATGCGCGTTACGATGCGGTGTTGCGCTATTACCAGTACACGATTTTTACGCGTCCGGTGGCGCTGATGCGAGACTTTGGCTGGGAGTGCGGTTCGCTCAATCTCGATATCGAGGCGATGGGCCGCGAGGCTCAATCGTTCCTTGGCGAACATGATTTTATTGATTTCTGTATTCCGCGAAACGATGGAAAGTCAACGCTTTGTACGTTAAGCGAATTCCGCTTGGAGCGATTGAACGACTGGAGTTGCATGTTCCATATCAAAGGGAACCGCTTTTTGCATCGCCAAGTTCGTGCGATGGTCGGGACGCTTTTTGATGTGGGACGAGGCCGCTATTCCGAGGGGACGGTCAATCAAATTTTCGCGAAGCAGTTCAAGGGCGAACGCACATGGGCGCCCCCGCAGGGGCTCGTGCTTGAGAACGTGGAATATAGGGATTATTAGAGCTTAGAACTTAGAACTTAGAACTTAGAACTTAGAACATTGCTCTACCCTCTAAGTTCTGCCAACTAAGTTCTAAGAGCGAAGCGGGCTAAGCCGCTAATGCCTAATCGCTTCGAGCATTTCCTTCACGGCGCGTTCCATGCCGACGAGTGTTGCACGGCTTACGATGCTGTGCCCGATGATGATTTCGTCAATCCCATCAATTTTTGCAACGGGTTCTACGTTTCTGTAGTTGAGTCCGCGTCCGGCGAGAACGTTCAGGCCGTACTTGTGGGCGAGAACGGTCATGTCTTGCAATGCCGAAATTTCACGGTCGACTTCTTCGCGGCTACCGAGTTCGAATGCCGTAGCGTACTTGCCGGTGTTGAATTCCACAAAGTTTGCGCCGACCTTCTTTGCCGCCTTGACCTGTTCGGTTTCGGCATCAATGAACACGCTCACGAGGATATCGTTGTTGCGGAGCGTCATGATGTATTTTGCAAGTTCATCAATCTTTGCGGAAACGTTTAATCCGTCTTCGGTCGAAAGTTCCGTATGAACTTCGGGAACGAGTGTAACCATGTCCGGCTGACGGTTGATGGCGAACTGTACCATAGCCTGTGCCGGAGCCATTTCGAGATTCAACTTTGTGGTCACTGTTCCGCGAAGGAGCCTGATGTCGCGGTCCTGGATGTGTCGTTTGTCTTCACGGAGATGAGCGGTGATTCCATGGCAGCCGGCGAGTTCCGCAATCATGGCGGCGGCGACTGGGTCTGGTTCCTTGCCTTTACGGGCTTCACGGATTGTTGCAATATGGTCCACGTTTACACCGAGTTTGATAGACATAGGCTCTCCTATTTAGAATTGAATAAAGTAGATAAGTCAACGAGGGACGTGCCTTGCTTGGCTGCCTTTTTGGCGATGTCCTCAATTTTAGACAAATTTTGTTCTGTCAGCGGGAGTATCATGATGGATGTTCCGCTTTTGGGCGCTTCCCTGAGCTTTTGGTGAACATAATCCTCGACGGAACTATTGTCCGGATTATAAGGGAATGCAATTTTGCAAATAATATCAAAGTCCTTGCAGGATTGCGGTACAACGGTACGTTCTTCCATGGACAGATCCAAAAACCACATGTCCTTCTTTTCGGCGGGTTTTAGAATGGCCTGCAAAAGCTGCTTGTGCTTGACTGCCTGTTCGCCATAGCGCGTGGCAATTCCGGCTGCGTTCGGGAGGATTTCCTTTGCATCGTTAATTGTTTCTGCAATTTGCTCTTCGGTATGGTGGATGCGGAGCGGGCGCAGCTTGTTGTGGACTTTGTTTAATTTAGTTGATTCCATGGCAAGCCATAGAACAATCTCTTTGTTGTTTATTTTGTTTAGATCTTTGTAGAAATCGTCATTCAGGCCGAATGGAGGGACTAGCAAGTCAAAAGGAAAATCTAGATTGTTTAGTTTTTCAATAATCTCTTGCGAGAGGCTCGTTGTCTGGAATGCTATCGACATCAGCGAAGCATTCTTCATGAAAATATTGTCCGAAACTTGAAGTGTCAGATGGAGTGAATCTCCAGTGGGGCTTAAAATCTCCACCTTTGCTGATTGGTAGGAATTTGGATTGTCGTTCAATTCTTCCATCATGAGGATTGTTCCACCGTGTTTTTGAATAAACCTTTGTGCCTGCATCAAGTAAACAACAATCGTCTTTCCGCGAGCTAGAGTCCAGATGGTACGCTTGGAACGTTTGGAATAATTCGATGAGATTATTTTCAGTTCGTCTTGCAATCCTTTTTCGAAAGGGATTGTGTCGTTCACGATTGTTACGGCATCGGGTGGGCTTATGCCTGTGGTTTCTTCGATTTTTTCGAGAAAGAAATATGCCTTGTCTTGGTTGTTCAAAAAAAATGCTAAACCGGCAAAAATCCCCGATGCTAAAAAAAGAGCGACAATGTGTTTAAGCTTAATCATTACGACTATAAATATAACTACATTGAGCGCATGCCTATTCTCTTTGCACTTGTTGGAGCTACTGGTGTTGGCAAGTCTCGCCTT
>JAEEGJ010027928.1_pt1 | contig 11278 bp, 8 predicted proteins | sample 8958761 | NCBI WGS metagenome assembly JAEEGJ01 (sample SAMN16246546, study PRJNA631951) | gut metagenome | biome: gut microbiome; feature: rumen; material: RS-attached | host: Bos | place: Iran: Karaj | collected 2018-10
TTGGCAAAACATAAAAACTACACAAAAACTACACAAACGGGACGGGTGACTTTCCCCTTCGGGCCGTCGAGCTATACCTTCTTTTTGTGTATAAAAATACTAAAAGGCACGCCCCTTAATGGATTCGCGGTTTGTTTCCATTTTGTTTCCACCGATTCCTTTTCCCTTCCAACTGTTCTTTTAAGTTGGAGGGTATGGCTGTAAGTGCTAACTTTGCACCCAGCGATACCGGTATTCGCTTCAGAGAGTTAACAAAAACGTTGAACTTAAAAAAGCGAAAGATTATGAAAAGGAAGAATTTCCAAATGACTGAGCACATCAGTTACTACGACGTGACACGCTCGCCGTGGGCCGAGCGCTACCACCGTGACAACACCCCCGACTGTCTGCAGACGGCGGCACTGGAGAACCTCTGCCGCGTGCTGCTGGAACCCCTATGGTGCGCCTGCGGTCCGCTGACCATCCGCGGGGCGTTCCATTCACAGGTCGTCAACGAAGGCCTCCGCGAGGTGGGCGGCTCGCTTCACATGACTGGCGAGGCCGTGGACCTGGCCGGCGACGTGGAGACGCTGCGCCGCTACTACCGCTTCATCGTCAGCCATGTGGACTACGATCAGGTGTTCTTCGAGTACCGTCGCAGCGGTGAGATGTGGCTCCACTGCTCCGTCCGCCTCGACGACCGCGACAACCGCCACCAGGCCTTCCCGAACTATGTTCTATAGGGGCAACGATGATGACATGTAGACACTGTGGGCGCGAGCTGCCCGACGAGCAGTTCGAGCTCTACCCCTCAGGAACGCGGCGGCGCGTATGCCGCCAATGCAAGTATGAGCTCTACGGGCGCACGGCCTGGCTCCGCTGGCGAGACCGCCAACGCGCCCATGCGCTACATATACTAGTGAAATAAGGAATTATCCCGCTTATCCCGCTTATCTCGCAATAGCAGGAAAGTGAGATAAGCGGGATAAGCGGGTTATTTTTCGGTTAACTAATAATATAATAAGGATGAACAGTATGAAAACCATTTGGCGGACCATCGTCCGCTTTTTCCAGAAAATAGGGTGTTTTTTGAGCATGAAGACGCCGTTATCCCGCACCCTATCCCGCACCCGTGACAAGAAGCGCATCGCGCGGGGTGTGAAGCAGTTTTTTGACAAAAATTACGAACTCCGCTTCAATATCCTGAAGCAAGTGGAGGAGTTCCGTCCCCTCCGCCGAAAAGGTAAGCTTTTCGGCGCTAAAGGTGACCTTTACGATTCTAAAGATGACCTTTTCGCCGCTAAAGGTGACCTTTTCAGCGCTAAAGGTGACCTTTTCGGAGGCAAAGATGAGGATGTCCTCATGGCCGACGGCTGGCAGCAGCTGACCGACCGCCACCTGCGACGCATCGCCTACGAACAGATGGAGCAGGTGGGCGTGGCATGGACCATCGACGTCGAACTCTACGTGCGCTCCTCGCTGACGCCCGACTACAACCCCGTCGCCGACTTCCTCGACCGCTGCGGCGCCTGGGACGGCCGCGAGGACCATATCCGCGAGCTGGCACGACGCGTGCCGACGCGCTACGAGGCGTGGCCCGACGTGTTCCACCGCTGGTTCCTGGCCATGGTGGCACAGTGGCAGCAGCTCAGCCGCGACTACGGCAACGCCGTCGTGCCGATGCTCATCGGCGGCCAGGGCACCCACAAGTCGACGTTCTGCCGGCTGCTGCTGCCGCCATCGTTGCGCGACTACTACATCGACGACATCAAGCTCGACAATGCCGAGCAGGTGGAGCGGATGCTCGGGCGGATGCTCCTGGTGAACATCGACGAGTACAACGCGAAGACCGAGCGCGAGCAGGCGAAGATCAAGCGCGTGCTCACCGAGAAGGACGTGCAGACGCGTCGTATGCGCTCCGACCAGTACCTGCTGCTGCCCCGCATGGCGTCGTTCATCGCCACCACCAACGACCGCCAGCCGCTCTACGACCCCACGGGCTCGCGCCGCTACCTGTGCTGCGAGGTCGACGGGCTCATCGACACCACGACGCCCATCGACTACCGCCAGCTCTACGCCCAGGCCTTCAGCGAGCTGCGCCGCGGCGCCCCCTACCACTTCACGAAGGACGAGGAACGCGCCATCGGACAGCACAACGAGCAGTACCGCTGTCAGACGTCGCCGGAGACGCTGCTGCTGGCCTACTTCGAGCCTGCCGAGCGCCACAAGGACAATTTTATGCGGGCCGTCGACATACAGCGCGAATTGCAGAAGAAGGTGCGCGCTGCCGATGTGCCCAACCTGAAACTGCTGACATTGACGATGAAAGCCTGCGGTTTCCAATATGGTAGTTGTGGCGCCTACCACGGCTGGTATGCCCGCCGCCGTGAGACCCCGGCCGATTGATTTATGTCAACAAATGGCGCTGTTTTCCAAGAAACGGCGCCATTTTCTTGTGTGCGGCCACAGAAACCATTACCTTTGCACCAGCAATCGTGATGATTGTCCCCCATATTCATTAGGTTAGTAGTTGAGCCACCTGCGGGTGGTAAAAATTAAGGTAAAGATTATGTTATTTGATTTTCAAACAACGGTCATGTTAGCCTGTGTGGCGATTGCCACCGCCCTGAGTGTCTTCACTCTGACGAAGACTGACATACGTTAAAGGGAGTACGGAGTGAGTGATTCATACCGTACTCTCTTTCTTTTTCTCAGAAACAAATTCCTTGTTTCTTTCTTACTTCACAACGACCTTGAGCTTTGCTCGAGCTCGTTCCCGTTCGGAAGACTTCGAGCAAGCTCAGGTCTTCGCTTACTTAATCACGACCTTGCGTCCGTTCTTCACGTACACGCCCTTCTTGGCCTTGACAACCTTGCGACCGCTGAGGTCGTAATAATTATCAATTGTCTTTCCATTTTCAATTGAGGCGATGCCCGTGGCAGCAGGCTCCTTGACGGTGATGTCCTTCGTCAGCGTGCCGCTGTAGTTGTAGTTCAGGTCGATGACAGCCTTGAACTTGCCGCCCTCAGCCATCTGCTCCTCGGTGACGGGGTTGCCGTCGGCGTCTTCGTAGCTGATGGTGTACTCGTACTCGGGATCGAGAACGGCGGAGCCATCCTTCACGGTGATGGCGGGAATCTCGCCCTCGCCAGCCTCGGCCACCTCGACGGTCAGGCCGTCAACGCCCTTCTGCGTGATGTCGAAGGTCGTGGAGGTCTCGCCGGCATATTCGCCGATGCCGCGCACTACGACCATGGCGTAGCCAGCGTTCTTGTTACCCGAGAACTCCAGGGTGTAGTCCTCGCCCTCGGTGAGGGTGTTCTCTCCGTCGCGGACGACGATGGCGGGCAGCTGCTCCTCTCCGTCGTACTCCACGGCGTCGATCTCGTCGATGGTGATGTCACTGTGGGTCAGCAGCTTGCGGTAGGTGACGTACACCTCCACGTCGGCACCCGGCATGACGAAGCCACAGACGTTCTCCTTGAGCTGCTCGATGTCGAGGTCCTTGATGAGGTCCATATTACCCTCGGCGCGCGAAGCGGCCTGCTCCCATTTGATGTATCCGTTGCCGTATACCTGGTCGACGATGTAGCCCTCCTCCGGGTCTACCTTCACCATGATGGCAGCACCGGCCTCGGCCTTCCTGGCCTGGGCACCGTCGGCGAAGAACGTCACCTTGCCGAAGTCGCTCTTGGCCACGCCCAGCTTGTAGGGCTTCTCGTTGGCGTACTCCTCGGGAATGGGCTTCAGGTCGCCGACGAAGGTCACGTTGACTTTATCGTCGAACTTCTCGATCCAGGGCAGTGCGTCGGCCACGACGTGGCACGTGGTGTGCTTGGCGGCCGAGAAGTCGTCGCAGTCGGTATCCTTCCATGCCATGGCGGCAGCATCGCCGTAGAGGTAGACGTTACGCAGGCGGTTGCAGAGCCAGAAGGCGTCGTTGCCCATGTCGGTGACGCTGGCGGGGATGGAGATGAACGGCAGCATCCAGCAGTCGTAGAAGGCGTAGTTGCCGATGCTCTCCAGGCCGTCGGCAATGGAGACGAAGGTCAGCTTCTTCAGGTCGTGGAAGGCGCGGCTGCCGATGTGCGTCACACCCTTCTTGATGATCACGGTCTCGATGTCGCTGGCGTAGTCAATCCACGGCTGTTCCACCATGTCGTCGTAGTCGGCCATGGCGCCCTGTCCGTAGATGGTCAGCGTCTTCGTATCCTCGTTGTATCTCCAGAAGCACTCGCCCGTCTCGCCGCCAATGTAGCCTTCAACAGGCTTGGCGTTGACAATGGGGACGATGCCTATGAGGTTGAGATCCTGCTGGATATCTGCGAACAAGCAAACCTGTCCGTTATACTCGCCGATGAAGCAGCCGCCGGAAGATCCGTTGTAATTACAACCAGGTATATTATTGAGATTGAATACAGCACCATCAAGGGTATTCGTGGTGATGTTGTAATCGTAGACATAATTGTTGTCGTTATTGGGCTGTAGGATGTGCTCCTCGCCGTCCTCGTCCTCGTAATAGGCTATACCTGAGGTGCTCCCGGAGTAGATGCCCTCCTGGATCTTATTGCCGTCGCGGTCGTAGAGCGCCAGCGGTCCACTCCAGTTGCCAACCACCCAGAAACCGTCGCGCTCGGGGTCGTAGGTAACACCACGCATCGACATGCCTGGGATGTTGATGGTTCCTACCAGCGTTTTGCTCTCGAAGTCCACCTGATAGATGGTAGAACCGCTGGCCACGCCATAGAAGTACTCTCCGTCGTACGTCATATCGCGGAAAGTGCCACAATCGGCGATGTTGAACTCCTCGATGAAGTTGCCCTCCATGTCGTACTTAAAGAACATATATTGTATACCGGCGTATCCCCAGTTTGACGTGTAGATATATTCGCCGTCGGTGGCAACGCCATACTGGGCGCCGCTGGTGCAGCTGAAGCTGAGCTCCGCCTCACCGAACTCTGCGGCAACCTTGCGCGGTCCTGCTGCGGCGACGCGTGATGCCTGTACGGCCTTGTCCGCTGCGGGACAGTTGTCTGCACAGTCATTGTTCTTGTCCTGTGCCCATGCGCCCGTGGCTGCCGACAGTAGCAGCGCGAGCGTCAGAAACATATATTTTTTCATAGTCTTCATTTTTTTACGTAATTGTTTATTCTCTTGGTCGCCTGCGGCTCAAAATTATAAGAAGAATGTGTCTTAATGGAACATTCTTGTTTTCGAAAATTGTATAAAAATGTCTGCTGCTGCATAGTTCTTATAATTTTTTGATTCAATTTTTTTATAATTTTGAGCGTAGCGACCTATTACTCTCTCACTTCACGATCACTTTTCGTCCGTTCTGGATGTACACACCCTTTCTCTTCGGCTGGTTCACCTTGCGGCCGTTCAGGTCGTAGAAGTCACCATTATCAATTCTCAATTCTCCATTGTCAATTGCCTTCAGGCCCGTGGCGTCGCCGCTGAAGACAATCTGCAGGGCGCGTGCCGTGGCGTAGTTGAGCTCAATCCAGCAGCGGTTGGCGGCGATGCGGCCGTCGCTCTTCACCCAGACGAAGTCGTGCTTGTTGCAGACATAGTAGTCCACGGCGTCGCTGCTGCCGTCCATGTCCTGTGCGCGGAGCGTGCCCTGGAACTCAGGAGCAACGGTCAGAGCCAGGTTCGGCTCGTCGACGGAGAGCAGGTAGAACGTTTGGTCGTCGTCGCTGCTGTTGTAGATGAGCAGCGGGGTCTCTGCCGGTGCGGCGTCGATAGGCTCCGAGAGGATGGCCTTGTCGCCCTCGATGCTGGCGATGGTGTAGATGGTGGCGTTCTCCTCCTCGGTCTCGAGTGTCAGGGCGTCCTTCTGGTAGTAGGTAGCGTAGCTGTTGGCAGCAACCTCCACCTCGTAGGCCTCCTTCAGCACGATGGGGTCGCTGTAGATGGTGCCGGTGTAGCCGCCCTTGCCCGTGATGGCGTAGCGGAAGGTGCCGACAGAGAGCTGGTTGACGTCAGTCCACTCGCCTTCCTCGTCCTTCTTCTGCATTGTGGTGGTGTAGTCGGTTCCGGCTGTCATCACCACGGGGTTCTCGGCGTCGATCACATCGGTGACGGTGAGCGTCACGTCATCGGGATAGAGGTAGCCGAAGACGTTGTTACGCTTAATGACGTAGTAGCTGTCGGCGTTGGCCTCGGCATTCACGTCAACCTCCATGTCGCGTGCCAAGGCGTACTTCACTATGACATTGTTGGTAGGCATGGTGAAGGTGGTCTCGGTGAAGGCGTCGCCTTTATTCTCAGCGTCGGTGGTCACTTCGAAATCAGACTCTTCATAGTCAATCTTGATGTCGTCAATGAACAAGTATAACTGATCATAGGAAGTACAGGCAATGGCAACATACTTTGCTCCGGCAGGGATGTCATAAGTATATTCCAAATAACCGTTATCGTATTTGTTTGTACAAGTCACCTCGTCGCTCCATGTGAATGCAGTAGGATCATTTGTTGTTGTTGAATAACCAACCTTGAAACTTTCCGGATAGTCGCTACTGTATCTGGCATAGTAGAAACTCATCGTGCCACCACGTGCAGCATCTATCTCAGGCGAAATGAGGTACTGAGGGGTATTCGTAGAATAATAGAAATAGAAGATATTTGTGCCACTGTGTGGGGCAAAATCAGTGACACCTGAGTTTGAATGGCAATTAGCCAACGTCCAGTCTCCCAGGCCATCTTCGAAGCCTTGGGTAATCTGCGTCTGCGCCCACGCGCCCGTCGCTGCTGCAAGCAGCACGAGCAGTGATAATATTTTGTTTTTCATATTGTTCATATCTTAATTATGTTTTCTTTTCTTTTAACATGTAATCACCATGTAATTTGCCATGAATTTTTCATATAATATATTTATTAATGTTCAATTCGTGTTCAATTCGTGGTAATTCGTGTTTATATAATCTTTCACGCGAGGGGAGTTTATTTTTCCTCCTTTGCCGTTACCTTGATGAACTTGTAGCCCTTCTTGGCCTTGAGCTTCACCTCGGTGCCGGGCTCCAGTTGTTCAATCTTACCAGCCTCCAGCTGTTCGGCGGTAGCTTCAACGGGATCGGCTTCGCCCTCCTTGGTGGTCACCGTCATGTTCACGACGGGAGCGGGATCGAAGGTAAGGTTAACGGTGGGCTTGTATACCCCGTCAGCAAAAGTAGCCAGCATCGGCGTACCCAGCGTTGCGTCCTGAATCCATGTTATCTCGGAACGACCAGCCTGAAGAGCCTCGGCAATGGTGCCATCGGAAAGTGCTTCTGCATTGGTAACCGTTCCTGCCGTGCCGTGGTCGGTGGTTGTGCCGCCCTGAAGGACGTAGCTGTTGGTCGTCGTGCCGCTACCTTTTATATAATGGTACATGGAGTTCACCTGGTAGACGCCCGTGAAGGTAGCCGTCGAGAGACAGTTGGTGATATGTGCCTTTCCGCCGCCAACCAATAGGCCAACCATATTGGCACACATGGACTCTCCGCTGCTGGTACTCGTGATGCTGCCGTTAAACATACAGTCGTTGATATACAAGGAGGTCCCGTTATTTATGACTAAACCGGCAATACCGCCGTTCCAGTCAGTATATTCCGATGATTCTGCCGTTGTGTTGTTACCAGTGATGTCAACGGAACTGATACAGTTCGTGATGTAGTTCGTACCGGAAGTTACGTTACCGACAATACCGGCGGCGTGCTGCTGCGTGTTGTTGACCGTTCCAGCGACATGGAGGTTCTTAATGGTGGCACCGCTAATCACGCGGAAGGGGGCTACCCAGTCTTCCGTGAAATCGTAGGCCACGGTCAGCGTGTGTCCCTTACCGTTGAACACGCCCGTAAAGGGATGCTCCTCGCTGCCGATCATCGTCTGGTCGTCACCCAGGTCAATGTCCGCCGTCATCTTCCCGTTGACGGGATCGGTGGTCTCAGCAACCAGTTTGGCAAACAGCTTCCACTGTGTGACATTCCCCACAAGGTAGTTGCCAGCGGCGTCCTGCGGGAGAGCGAACGTGACGGGGCGGATGCACATACCGGCAGCACGGCCTGCACCTGTCTCAGTGTCAGTCCAGTTGGTATCCTGTATCCTGAACTGATAGCCACCATTGTGCGTACCGTCGCTCGACCAGTAGTGTCCCATTTTGTTCACATCAAACAGATCTCCTTCATATTGTCCATTGTAGGGCAAGAAGATGTAGACGTTGGGATCGGTCTTTGAGATGAATTTCATGCCTTTAACACTTCCTATGGTGGTACTCTCCTGAGTGGTGTTAGCTACCAGCTCACGGAAGTCATCCTGTGTCGGCATACGCCACTCTTCGCCCCAGTTGACGGTGGCTGCGTCATCCTCGGGGAGCAGACGTGTCAGTCCGTCGGTGAAGCCGTCGTAGCCCCATTTGTCGTCAGAGCAGTACTTAAGGATGTTATGGGTGCCAGAACCAACGTTCAGCAAGTAGTTGCTCCATTCGTAGTAGGACTTGGTTTCCGTCTCGCCCCAGGCGTAGCGGTCACCGTACTGTTCGGGTGAGTCGGCTCCCATGTTACAAGTAGCCCACAGCGTGCCGCTGGGCAGGCCAAGGTCTACATATTCGTGGGTAGCTGATTGCGCCCACACGCCCGTTACTGCCGTCATCAGCAGCGCGAGCAGAAGTAGTAATCTTGTTCTTTTCATACGTTTTTACAGTTTATGTTAATAAAAAATAGTTTTTAATGACTCTGTTAGCTCTAAAGATCTTCGTTTAATCGCGGTTGTGGCAACAGTTAGTGATAGCTGCTGATTGATTATTAGGTTTTCGGTTACAAAAATACAAATTATTCTGCAAAATCGGCTCGTCTTCTTCTTAAATAACGTTAAAAGCCGAAAAAACAGGCGGCGGGGTTGGAGGCGGCATTTACGTTCTGATTTGTTGGAGATTTATGGTTGGATTTTGCTACGCCTTGAATCACTCACGGACTCCGTAGACAGCGGTTGCTGTCGTAGGCGAAATATAAATGTTGTCTTCTGTTGTCCCTGTTGAATTAGAAAAACAAAGCCTATAGTTGTGTTAAAGACAACAGGGACAACAGAAGACAACATTTATGCGCCATCCACCCATCGTAATGATGTCTTGGCGGATATTTGAGCTTTGCTCGAAATCGCTCACGCTCGCGATTTTGTTTGGGGGAAGTGTTGCCTACGGCTTGTTAGCGCGGAACATAGCGATTTCGGCATCGAAACGCTCTATGATGTCCTCCAGATAGGGATGGCTGCGCGGCACGATGATGGCTATGAAATTCTCCACGCCCTCGTCTATCACCATTTCAGTCTTGATGTAAAACAGCTTGCTCTGCTCCCATAAACCAACGTAGGAACAGACGGTTGCGCTGCGCCTGCTGGTCGTTGGCGCTGTCGCACATATAGAGCATGATGTCGGGGTTGGCTCGGAAGAACTCTACGATGACGCGTATCACCGTCTCGCGCACCTTCGGGTCGCTGGGCGATGCCTTGCCGCTGCGGTTCGTTAAGTCGAACCAATAGGCGGGCGGGCCTCCAAAGGCTGGCTCGTACTTGAACTCGGCAGAATACACGATGTCGAAATCGGTATGGAAGTAATACTCTCCGTCTCTCAGCTCAACTTCGTACGGGGCGAGTCGGTTAAGGATGTTCAGCTCAAGTGCTTTCATGCTTGGTCAGCCAGATTAGTTTCAACAGCTTTCAGTTTCTCCTCGCGGTATTTCCGATAGGCGCGAATGGCTTTAGCAAAACTACCGGGTCTGAACTCCGGCTCTTGGATAGGAGCAGGTTCGCAAGCGGTCATGCTGTCATAGGAACCAATCTGGTAGAAAGGATCAGCCTTGGCGCGTTCTGCTTCCTGCTGCCAGTATTCTTCTTCGCGGGTAATGCGCTCACGCTTCTCTCGCTGATAGGCGAGTTGCCGACGCACAGACTCTCTGAGAGAACCAACAGGCTTGGTGAATTCTATCTTCTTAACTTCCATAATCGTCGTTGCTTATTTGTTTCTGCCTGCAAAGATACACAAATTTCTCGAAAGTTCTTCTTTCTTTAACATATAATTTCCATCTAATCGCCCATATAATTAATCATTAATGAAAAATTAATGGATAATTAATGGTAATTCTCTGCAAGCAGAGTGTGGCGTTGCAATCGTGTTTAGAAAAATTCCCTATGATAATTATCATTTATCATTTATCAATTATCATTTAGGCCGCAGGCCGTAGAATAATATCCGTTTGTCTCAGTAAGTCAAGGAACGCGTTGAGCGAGTAAAGAGCTTAGAGCTCGCTCTTATGCTCTTTCGAGCGTAGCGTTTCTCGAGGCAAAGCCTCAATGATCGCTTTAGGTTTTTAGCGATGAGCCATCGTCTGATCACAGTACATCATTTTGCACAATGTCTTCTGTTTTAGGTTGAAAAAGACAAGGCAAATATACAAAATACCTTTCATTTCTGCAAGCAAAAAGGCCCCAAAATGCAATTTTTGTAAATTCTGCCACATTTTTGTAAATTCTGCCACTCCCACGCTCCCCTGTACTTTTCGTCCCCGCATCAAAAATTCCCTATTTCATCGAGAAAATGGGGGCGCTTCGTCCCGTTCTCGACACTTAAGTGCCGAGAACTGAACGAAGTGCCGAGAACTGAACGAAGGGGCGCTCTTATGCGCTCTCCTCTTCGTTCATCCACTCCGTGACGCTTTGGCCCTTGCGCTCCCTGAAGGCGACGCTGAAGGTGCGGTAGCTGCGGTAGCCGCTCTGGGCGGCCAGCTCCTGGGCGGTGAAGGGACGCTGCCCAGCGCCGCCAGCACTGTGACGACGGCATAAAGCATCATAAATATCGCATCTTCCAGTATCTGTTCGTACATATCGTTTGTGTTTGCAGCCTTTCGGCTACAAAAGTACTTATTTTTCTTGAAAGCAACGCTATAATTCCCCCAAAAATAGGTTTCACCTTTCACGAAAATGCTGGAACCCCAGTAAATAAAGGGCTCGCGGGTGTGCGGGGGCGTTCCCAACGTTCCACGAACGTTTCACCAACCTTTCACACATTAAATAGGTACGCGAGATAGCTGTACCTGCGCGTGGGATAGCTGTTGCCGTCGCTGTATTAGCTGTTCCTGAGTACGAGACAGCTGTAGCCGTGAAAAAGTCGTACCACTTTTCAGAAAGTCGTACAGCTTTTCCAAAAGTCGTAGGACTTTTCTGCGAGAACAGCTATCTCATGGCTGTATTAGCTGTTCTCCTGGTTGTATTAGCTGTAGCCAATAGCGAGATAGCTGTACACAGAAAAAAAACGCTCACCGTTTT
>JAEEGJ010027931.1_pt1 | contig 11277 bp, 9 predicted proteins | sample 8958761 | NCBI WGS metagenome assembly JAEEGJ01 (sample SAMN16246546, study PRJNA631951) | gut metagenome | biome: gut microbiome; feature: rumen; material: RS-attached | host: Bos | place: Iran: Karaj | collected 2018-10
GGTCTTGGAAAGATTCTCAGAGTAGATAGCCGTGGTTTCATCTCCCTTGCCGTCGAAGATTTGTCCCGAGGCATAGATGATGGCAACCTCGTTCTTACTCACGTTCTTGTCTTTATAGGATTTGGCATAATTGGCATTGCTAATGGCGTTGATATTCTTGTTGCTGCCCGTTAGGCCTTTCAGTTCGTCCAGCACTTGATCTTTGTAGTATAGGTTGTCAACCAGGCCGTATTCGAGGGCTTTGTTTGCATCGAAAGAGGTCTCTAAATTGTCTGCAATCTGGTTGAGTTGCTCACCACTGATGTTGCGGCTTTGGCTGATGCCTTGGAGGATTTGTCCCCAGACCGTGCCCAACAGTTTGTCCATCTGCTCGCGGTTGGCTTCGCTCATCTTGTCCAAGAAATAAGGCTCCACGGCACTCTTGAAGCGGTTGTTGGGGCCGCGGACAATCTGCATCTCAACATCGAGCTTGTCAAACAGGTGTTTGTAAAACGTGATTTGTGTGGCCATACCGTGCAAGTCGAGGGCACCTTCCGGATTCAGGAGAATCTTGTCGGCAATGGAGGCTATATAATAAGCGCTTTGCGAATAGCTTTCACCATAAGTGACAATGAATTTTCCCGATTCCTTGAACTCAATGAGTTTGTCTCGGATTTCCTGCAAGGTGGCAGTTGAAGTCGGTATGCTGCTCAGTTCCATGTAGATACCCTTTATGTTCGGGTCGGTCTTGGCATGTTCGATGTTGCGCAAGATGTCGTTCATACCTGTAGCATCAATCGATTCCATCGACTGAAAATCAATGGCTCCGAAAGGATTGTCAACCGTTCGGTCTGGAATTTCATAGTTAAGTTTCATGTAAAGCACGGAATTAGGCTTTACAGTAGTGGAAGTCTCCGTGTTTTTTGACATGTTGGAGATCATGGAAGAGACCACGCCAACCTTAATGAAGAAATTGATTACCAAAGCAATAAGAGTGCCGATGAATGCGGCGAGAACAACTTTTCCGAATTTCATGATGCTATGTTTTTGTTTGTTTTTAATCGAAATAGACCACAAAAGTAGCATTTTATTTATTAGTGTTTGTCACAAAACGTTATTTTTGCAAAAAATCTAGCAATGGAAACCTGCTACATTCTCTTTGGAGCGAATCTGGGTGACAAGAATCATATTTTTACCCAGGCTTGCCAATTAATTAATAATAGGTGTGGCCGTATAGTGAAGGTTTCGGAGGCGTACGAGTCGGAACCATGGGGCTTTGAGGCTGATTCATGGTTTCTAAATCGTGTTATCGTATTGGAAACCGAACTAAATCCAGAATGCTTATTGGTTGAGTTGTTGGAGATTGAAAGTGAATTGGGACGTGTGAGATATGCCGACCGACAGGGATATACTTCGCGTACAGCCGATTTGGATATCTTGTATTTTGGTAACCGCATCATTAATACGGAGACACTAACAGTTCCCCATCCACGGTTGCATTTGCGTCGGTTCGCTTTGGAGCCGCTTTGTGAGGTGAACCCTGACTTCGTGCATCCGATATTGCAAATGACACAAGTGGAATTGCTTCAACTTTGTCCCGACGATTCTATTGTTAGAGTGATTAAGTCTAATAATGACGAAGAATTATGAATTACAACTATATAGCTATCGAGGGAACGGTGGGAGCAGGCAAAACCACTCTGGCTACCCGCATCGCCAACGATTTCAACGGCAAGTTAGTGTTGGAGGAGTTTGAGGGCGACAAGAATCCGTTTCTTCCCAAGTTTTACAAAGAGCCTGACAAATATTCATTTCAAGTGGAGATGACGTTTTTGGCCTTGCGTTATCAGCAGTTGAAAGACAAGTTGGGAGCACTCGACCTCTTTCACGACTTCATCATTTCAGATTATTATGTGGCCAAGTCGCTAATTTTCTCCAAGAATAATCTTCAGGATGACGAATACCAGCTGTTTTCTCGTTTTTTCAACATTATTTTTTCGGACATGCCAAAGCCTGAATTGTTGGTATATCTTTATTCTGACGTGGAGCGCCTTCAGGCTAACATTCGTAAGCGTGGACGCGCCTATGAGCAGGAGATTAGCGATACCTATTTGGATAATATTCAGCAAGGTTATTTCGATTTTCTTCGTCAGCAGCAAGGAAATATGCGCATCTTGCTGATTGACACCAACCGCCTTGATTTCGTGGCCAATGAAAAGGACTATCAAAGCATCATCGATGCCATAGACAAGCCCTATGATATCGGGATGCATCGTGTGTCGTTTTGAGTCTATACCGAATTTGGAACATACAAAAAAAGCCGCTCATTGAGCGGCTTTTCTGTTGTTAAATGAAACGGATTACTTCTTTTCCACTTTCACTTTGATGGTTCTGGAAACGACATCCTTGTAGGTTTCATTCACATAGACTTCAGCGCGACGGAGCTGCGGCAGAATATCCTTTTCGAGTTGAGGATAGATGGCGCACATTTCCTTGATGGTCTTCTGAGGATTGCTGGAGTTGTTGATGTTGTTCAGGATAGCATCCTTGTCTTTCAGGTCGGAGTCTTTAACGAGTTGTTTGAAGGTCTCCCAGTCTTCACCGTAACCTTTACCATTGATGGTGATTTCAGCTTTCTTGGCAAGCTTCATCATCTGCTTCTCAGCAGCATTGTCACGGTTGTTGGAGAGCTCGTTGTTGTGTCCTTCTTCGCCTTCAGGTGAAGCCCAAGCTCTGATTTCAAATTCCTTTTCACCAGCGTTCAGCAAGTCAGTGAAAGCTGCATCAGCTTCCTTGTTGAGTTTCTTTCTGTCAGCAATGTTGTATCTGTCCTTGTTGAAGAAATAAGTGAGCTTCTTGACAGCACGAACCTTTTCGATGGTGTCATAAACGATTTCGTCAATGTACTCATCTTTCACAATGACACCGTCAGCCAGTTTCACAGTGGAACCTTGAGCGAAGTAGGTGTTATTCACGATTTCCTCTTGGGTAGGATAGATGGTGCCGTCATAGACATAGAACATCGGGTCGCCCATGAGTTCGCAGTTGGCCATTTCCTCTTGGTAAGGCATGCAGTAATGCTTGGTGAACTCGCCACCTTCCTTGTAGTTGACGCGGAAGTCGCCTTCGCCCTTGACTTTTTCACCCACGAAGGTGATAGGATCGAGGTCGATTTGGCCACCGTTGTAGGCAAGGTAAGGCTTCAGGTTCATGACAGCTTGCTTTTCGAAGTATTCACCGGGGATGGTGACGATAACGTCGAAGCAAACATTGCCGTCTTCACCCTTAACCAGCGGGTCAGGATTCACGCGGTAGGTGATTTTCTTCGACTCGCGGGCCATCTTGTCGATGTCGCAAGGATTGTTGAACTTCACGCGGAGACCGAGGTTCAGCTGGCTGTACATGTCCATGTCGTTAATGATACGGCCTTGCTCGTTTGATTTCTTCACGTTGTCGAGGTTGTCCTTACCAGTGAAGAGGTAGGTGTAATCGATGAAGAGATCGAATTTAGGAGCAATGTTGAAGGTGAATTCCATACCAGCAGGGACTGTGAAAGTGAGGTCGCGCTTGGAAGCAGCAGGAGTGATTTGGCCTGACACTTCGTCAACTTTGTTGTCTGCATTATAGTTAAGTTGGTTGACCACACCATATTTGTAATAGATACCACCGATACCAATATGAGGCACCAAGTTGATGACTCTTCTCGGATTGTAGTTGAACATGTTGAAGAGATTGAAGGTCAAATTCAAGTTACCTTCAATGTAATTAGTTCCTTCAAAGCCGAGGTTGTAGTAGACGCCTTCAGGACCGTTGGCAAAAACAAGGGCTTGTAAAGCTGTTTGTTTGTTGTCAACAGTGTGCTTGTGACCCGAAAGGAGACCATAGCCACCCTTGAGGTTCAAGCCGACGACTTTGCCAAATTGGTAACCAACACCAAAATGGGCATTCCAGTTCTTTGTGAAGTTTTGGAACGCCATGGTCTTGAAGTGACCGAAATCGTCCCAAATACCGCCGTTGTAATTGGCCAAGTCACCATGGTTGATGGAAAGACCACCATCAGCCTGGATGTACCAATACTTCTCAGCAGGTTTTGAATGTTTTTTGCCTTCCTGAGCATACATGCTGAAGGGAAGCACAGCCATGACGACGAGCATCAGCAGCTTTGAAAAAGTCAAATTTTTCTTCATAACGTAATTGTGTTAGGTTTGTAATGATTTTAATTAGTTGATATTATTCTTTTTTATACTATTCCAATTAGCCAACAAAAATAGGAAATTATTTAATTACAAATGAAAAAAACCGAAAAAAAACTCTTTTTTTGGTGATTTTCAGCGAAAAAAGCGAAAAAACAGGCTTATTTTGGCTCCAATTTGAGTTGATTGAAGGCTTCCCACATGACAATTCCGGCACAAACCGACACATTGATGGAGTGTTTTGTGCCTTCTTGTGGCAGCTCAACGGCACCTTTGCAATAGGACAAGGCCTCATCGCTGACGCCTTCCACCTCGTTGCCCAAGACATAAGCGGTGTGCGGCTCAAAAGTGAAGGATTGAAGGGCGATGCTGTTTTCCACCTGCTCTACTGCATATATGTCGTATCCTTCGGCTTTCAATGATTGACAGGCTTCCGCTGTCGTTGAAAAATAACGCCATTTAACGGTTTCATCGGCTCCCAAGGCGGTCTTGTGTATCTCGCGGTGAGGTGGACAAGCAGTGATGCCACACAAAACCAATTCTCCAATGCGGAAAGCGTCGGCAGTACGGAAAAAGGCTCCCACGTTGCTTAGTGAGCGGATATTGTCAAGTATTATTATTATAGGTAGTTTCTCCGCTTTCACAAAGTCTTCTTTGCTGAGGCGGTTCAACTCGTCCATGCTCAGTTTGCGCATGGTTTTTTCATTTTGTTTCGTTGTTGACATCTCTTTAACTACGTTGAAGGCATTATGTCTCGTCAGAGCTATTCATTTCTATTAGTCGGCAAAGTAACAGAAAAAAGAAGTCTGCTAGACATGAATATAGTTTTTTTTGAATGAACAAGCGGATTGTTTCAAACAAATTGGTAATTTTGTACCCAATAATTTGAGTGTTTATGGCAGAAAAAGCGACCGAAACTCCTTTGATGAAACAGTATTTCTCTTTCAAGTCGAAATATCCCGATGCCATGTTGCTCTTCCGGGTAGGCGACTTTTACGAGACTTATGGAGAAGATGCGGTAAAATCCTCTGAAATACTAGGTATTGTGCTAACTAAGCGCTCAAGCGCTATCGCCGATTCGATTGAATTGGCGGGATTTCCTCATCATGCGCTCGATACCTATTTGCCAAAATTAGTACGTGCAGGCCTAAAAGTGGCTGTATGCGAGCAACTTGAAGACCCAAAGCTGACCAAAAAGTTGGTCAAAAGAGGGGTGGTGGAACTGGTGACCCCAGGCGTCACCTATAATGACAATGTACTTGAGCAGAAGGAGAATAATTTTCTGGCTTCGGTTCATCTCGACAAAGAGTCTACAGGTGTAGCATTTCTGGATGTCTCTACTGGCGAGTTCTACCTGACTCAGGGCTCCAACGAATACATAGACAAGCTGTTGCAAAGCTTCAGTCCCTCCGAGGTGCTGGTGCAGCGCAACAAGCGAAAGGACTTTATCGACTTGTTTAGCGCAAAGTATTACTTGACTGTGTTCGACGACTGGGTCTTCACTGAAGATTATGCCATTGAAGTGCTCAACAAGCATTTTCACACAGTCTCGCTGAAAGGCTTCGGTGTGGATGACTTCCCTAAAGGTATCATTGCAGCGGGTGCAGCGATTCATTATCTGATTGAAACGCAGCATGATAAGTTGAACCATATTACTTCGCTTTCACGCATTGACCAGGGACAATACGTTTGGCTCGACAAGTTTACTATCCGTAATTTGGAGCTCTTGCACACGGCCAATCTCAATGCCAAGACCTTGATTGACGTCATCGACAAAACCGTGTCGCCTATGGGAGGACGACTGATGCGCAGATGGCTGAGTCTGCCTTTGAAGAACAAAGAGCAAATAGAGGCACGTTATGAGGTGGTACGCTATTTCGTGGAACATCGTGAGCAAATTCAAAAGTTCCAAGATGCTGTGCGTCAAGTGGGGGATTTGGAGCGTTTGATTTCCAAGGTGTCATTATCGAGGGTGAATCCTAGAGAGTTGCTTCAGGTGGGACGCGCTTTAGACCAAATCGAGGTGCTTAAGAATGCTTGTGAAGAAAGTCAATATTCTGCTTTACAACGCTTTGCAGAGCAATTCAATCCTTGTGTTTCCATACGTGAGCGCATCAAGAAGGACTTGAACCCCGATGCACCTGCCGTGCTCTCCAAGGGCAATTACATTTCAGAAGGTGTGGATGCCGAACTCGATGAGTTGCGCAACCTATCGCGCTCTGGCAAGGAGTATTTGATGAATATCCAACGTCGGGAGACGGAACGTACGGGCATCACATCCTTGAAGGTGGGCTATAACAATGTGTTCGGTTATTACCTTGAAGTCACCAATTCGCATAAAGAAAAGGTGCCAGCAGAGTGGATTCGCAAACAGACCTTGACCAATGCCGAGCGTTATATCACAGAGGAATTAAAGGAATACGAGCAGAAGATTCTTGGGGCTGAAGAAAAGATCAGTATCATCGAGCAAAGGGTTTACAATGAATTGGTCACCGCGGTAACCGAGTTTGTGGAGCCGATACAGGTGGATGCCTCTATTGTATCCCGTATCGATTGTTTGGTTAGTTTTGCTAGTATATCGCTGAAAAACAATTATATACAGCCTGTTATTGATGACTCTTTTGTGCTTGATATTAAAGAAGGTCGGCATCCTGTTATTGAGCAAATGATGCCTATTGGGGAAAGTTACATTGCAAATGATGTTTACCTTGACCGCGACAAGCAACAAATCATCATTATCACAGGTCCCAATATGTCGGGTAAGTCGGCTCTGCTTCGTCAAACTGCCTTGATTGTGCTGATGGCTCAGATGGGATGCTTTGTGCCAGCAGCTTCGGCTCGTATAGGCTTGGTTGACAAGATCTTCACCCGCGTTGGCGCTTCAGACAACATCTCTTCAGGTGAGTCGACCTTTATGGTGGAAATGAACGAAACAGCGAGCATTTTGAATAATGTTTCATCAAGAAGTCTTGTGCTATTAGACGAAATCGGGCGAGGCACCAGCACTTACGACGGAATCAGCATTGCTTGGGCTATCACAGAGTTCTTGCATGACCACCCTGTGAGTCGCGCCAAAGTGTTGTTTGCCACGCATTACCATGAGCTGAACGAGATGGAGGATTCCTTTGCTCGTATCAAGAATTACCATGTATCGGTGAAGGAAGTGGGCAACAAGGTGGTCTTCTTGCGCAAGCTGAAGCGTGGCGGAAGTGCTCACAGTTTTGGTATTCATGTGGCCGAGATGGCAGGTATGCCGCGCAAGGTCATCGAACGCGCCACGGCTTTGCTTAGTGTTTTGGAGAAGTCGCACACAAGTGAAGACGTGGAGAAAGCCGCCGCGAAAAAGCAAGACGATGCCATGCAGCTGAGTTTCATTCAGCTGGACGACCCACTGCTGCTTCAAATCAAGGAAGATATTCTTAATACCAACATCGACACATTGACCCCTGTTGAAGCCTTGATGAAGTTGAACGAGATTAAGAAGTTGTTGAATCGTTAGTGATTGTTTTTCAACATCGAACAGTTACCTAAATGAAAGCGATAAGAGACAAAATCAAAAAACTCCGATACCCATATTATGTTTATAGGGAAATAATGAAGAAGAAGGAGGAAAGAAGCGTATTGTGGAAGGATGCAGTCAGACAATTTGACAAAGGGACCGCAAAGCACGGAAGTTTAAGGGAATATAAGCGAGCCTTGTATCGGAATAGGTTTTTGTATGAGGAATATAATGCATATAGGTTGTGGGATTTGGATAAAGAAAAATGGAATGATTTCATTTCTGAAAGAGAAATTCAATGTATTTATAGAAAATTGGTTCAAGTCAATGTGGGTAAATGTTTTACTGATAAGGTGAAGGAACTTAATGTATTCAAGAAATTCGTTCATAGGAAATGGCTGGATCCTAATTCTGTGTCTTTTGAAACATTCAAGGAATTCGTAAAGTCAACAGAATGCATCGCGAAACCTCGAGGAGGAAGGCAAGGAAGGAATGTGTTTTTGATCAAAAAAAGTGATGATCTGAATTTGAATGAATTGTACAAATTCTGTTGTAAGAATTGTTTTCTGATTGAGGAGTATTTGAGGGCGTGTAAGGAGATAGAGAAATTCCATCCGAATTCGTTAAATTCAGTACGGGTATTGACAATATCCAAAGGAGACAAAGTAGAACTGCTTGATGCCGAGTTCCGGATGGGCGTCCATGATAATGTAGTTGATAATGCCCATCAAGGTGGAATATTGGCCTCTATTGACCTCATGACGGGCATACTTGCAAGAAATGGTGTGGACTTGTTAGGTAATGAGTATGCAATCCATCCTGATTCGGGGAAGTTCATTAAAGGTTTTGCGATTCCCCATTGGAATGATATAGTAAGGGTTTGCAAAGAAGCCGCTACCATTGTCCCCGAAACGGTTTTTGCAGGATGGGATGTATGCGTGCTGCAAAATGGCGAGATAGAGTTGATAGAAGTGAATGCTTTCCCTGGGGTCACAGGACTTCAAGCTTCGAGTCAGAGAGGCATTAAACCAAGACTTAGAGAGACAGGAGAAAGAGTCCTCGGCATTAATCCTTTGAAATTGATTTCAGTTTGGAGCAAGTCTTATGTGAAGTATGAAAGGAAATATGGATGTTATTTTTAGTTTGGTTGGTAATTAGATGATTATGAGTTCGATGAAAATTACCCTAAAAAAATGGATGAAAAAATTTCATCGATTTTATTATATCTATCGCGAATTCGTTAAATTAAGGGTAGATAGGGATATGTTATGGGACGATGCAGTTGCAAAATTTAAAGAGGAAAATCCTGTGAAAGGAAGCATAGATGATTACAAAAACGCTCTTTATTGTAATAGGGTTTCTTACATCGAGTATATGCGTTGCTATGATTTTTGGAAACTTGATAAAATGCAACGTGACAAGTTTGTTTCGGAAAAGGAAATGAGTTGTATATATCGTAAGACAGTGCAAGTAAGCTTTGATAGGTTGTGTAGGAACAAAGTGTTGCTTCTCAAGAAATTTAGGAAATATGTGCATAGACCATGGACTTATTCAGACATGTTGTCAATTGACACTTTTATAGACTTTGTTTCTTCTAAGGATTGTGTTGGTAAACCCATTGGTGGAACTATAGGTAGAGGGGTGTTCATGATTCGAAAAGAGGAGGATCATGATTGGCAGAAATTGTTTGAGTATTGTCGTGAACACAAAATCCTCGTTGAAGAACGGGTAAGGGCTTGTAGAGAATTGGAGGATTTTCATCCGCAGTCTCTAAATACGATTCGGGTATTTACCATCTCAAAGGATGGACGTTGCGAATTGGTGGCTTCAGAGTTGCGTGTTGGCGTGGGTGACAATATCGTTGACAATGCTTCAGCCGGTGGAATTGTGGCAGCAATTGATTTGGAAACAGGTATTATTATTGGTGATGGAGCTGATAAAGCAGGGAATCGGTATAAAGCACATCCTGATACAGGAAAGGTTTTCAAAGGCTTTGTCATTCCGCATTGGCAAAAGGTGGTGCATACGTGCAAGGAAATGTCGACTATTGTGCCTGAGATGGTTTTTGCAGGATGGGACATTTGTGTACTTCCAAATGGTGATATTGAAATGATGGAGGTGAATTCTTATCCTAATATAACTGGACTTCAAACTGCCTATCAAAAAGGTTTGAAACCCAGGCTTAGTGCATTAGGAAAAGAAGTCCTGGGTTATGATCCCGTGAAATTGATTTCTATTTGGAGCAAGTCCTATGTCAAATATGAATGTGTCTATGGTAGGTATTAATCCTATCATGAATCTTCATCCTTCTCCAAATCCTCCAAAATCTGCTCCAACTTCAATTCGACATCAGGGGTAATATACACATTGCTGATAAAAAAGGTCACTAACAGGATTAGAGCGAACAAGAAACACATAAATAATATGATAAATGCTTGTTCTAAATTTGATGGCCAATTTAAGACAAGTACGTATGTTGCCCAAGCCAATATAAGGATAATGGTTAATATCCATAGAAACCTGTTTCCTATTTTGTAGATTTTCAGGGTCTTGCGGAGCTGCCGTGCGTATTCCGTCACAGGCATGGATGCGGAATTGCCTTGGCGAACCACAAGATATGTGTAAATGCTTATTACGAGAAGACCCACGCACCAAAGTAGAAATATACCAAGTTCAAGTTTCCAATAAAAGTAAGTTGCCCACAGGGTAATTATGACGATTCTGCCAATCAGTTTCCGCCGCAATTCGGAAACGTGCTTTTTTGTGGCTTCATTGACAAGCCTTTCGTCAACGATGCTTTCGTTGTCCAGCTTTCCGTTCAAGGTGGCCAATTGCGCCCGCATTTCTTCCAATTCCTTGTTTTCCATTGCTTTGCGTTTTTTAATCGTTTGACATTTTCTTCAGTTGTTCCTTGATTCTGACCAATTTGACGGAGACTTTCTTGGTGGAGATGCCGATGATTTGCCCGATTTCCTCGTAGCTCATGTTTTCGAGCCAAAGCAGGATGATGGCCCTATCGACCACGCCAAGTTTGTTGATGCGGTTATAGAGTTGCTGGATTTGTCGGGTGTCGTCGTCGGTGTCAGTGAAGAGGTTGATTTCCATCGAGAGCGGCACGGTCTCCACGCTGCGTTTTTTCTTGCGCTCGGCGGTGAGGCAGGTGTTGAGGCTGACGCGCCAAATCCAAGTCTTCACGTCACATTGCCTTTTGAACGTGTCGAAGCCCCGCCACAAGTTGATGAGCGTTTCTTGGAACAGGTCGTTCACCTCATCCTGGCCCTTCGAGAAGAGGTAGCACACTGTGTAAATGGTGTTTTTGTACCTTTTCACGAGGCCCGAAAATTCCGTTTCTTTCTCTTTCATCGTTCAGAATCGTTTGTCTATTTGACGCAAAAACAGCGAAAAAACTACAAAGAAAGAAAAATTTTCTCTAAAATGCTTGCGGTATTGAAAAAAGTTGTACTTTTGCACCGCAATTCGCAAGCGGAAATAGCTCAGTTGGTAGAGCACGACCTTGCCAAGGTCGGGGTCGCGAGTTCGAGTCTCGTTTTCCGCTCCGCTTTTGCGGAAATAGCTCAGTTGGTAGAGCACGACCTTGCCAAGGTC
>JAEEGJ010027935.1_pt1 | contig 11277 bp, 16 predicted proteins | sample 8958761 | NCBI WGS metagenome assembly JAEEGJ01 (sample SAMN16246546, study PRJNA631951) | gut metagenome | biome: gut microbiome; feature: rumen; material: RS-attached | host: Bos | place: Iran: Karaj | collected 2018-10
TGGAGATGTTGATATAGAAAACTTATCAGCAACACTTGTTTCTATTTATGCTATAGATATAAGAGTTATAGATACATCTTTTGTTCTATATGCATGCACTAATGGTAGTGATAAAGTATATAGATTAGGTGATCTACCAATAAATGATGATCAAGAAGAATTTAACGAAAAAATAGATTCTATTTCTACTAAAAGAGATAGTATTACTAAGATGCCTAGAACATTTAGATTATTATCTATTATTGTGTTAACTATTCTATTTATATCCTTACTAGCAATAGGTATTAATAAAAATATATTAGCTCTTAGAATAATTTCATTTATTCCTCTAATAGCTGAAATAATTATAGTTATTATTCTAAATAAAATGATTAGAAAAGTAGTTTTAGAATATGGAGAACAAATGAATAAGCTAGACGAAGAAAGAGAAAAACTAATTAAAGAAGAGCGAATTGATGGATATAATAGATATATTAATAAAGGAATAGATTATAAACAAAAAAAGGTGCAATAGCGCCTTTTTTTATTCTTTAATATTTTGTTTTTCTTCTACTTCTTGATTAGTTTCTTTATTTTCTTTTTTTGCTTTTTTAGAAGTTTTAAATGTGATTATAAATGTTACAATTGTATAGATCATTCCTAAAAATAATGTTACCCCAATAACAATACCACCATATAATTCACCATTTGCAATAGCATTTTCACTATCCATAAAATAGCCTGCAATACTTAATAAGGCATCCCAAGTTCCATGTAAGAAGAAAACCATGAATGTTGCTAAGAACATATGGAAGAATGCTTTGCCTTTTCTGTTATTCTTTTTTGCATCTTTTGATAATTGATAATGTCTACCTTGATTCCACTGCCATAGTAAATGCATTGGGAAAAATAAATTAATAACAATAGCTAGCGGATTAAATAATACCGCTTTTTCAATTATGGCATACATTAACCCAATGAATCCAGCAGCAAACATAGATTGAGCAATTATGTTTATTTTAAATTTTTTTCTTGCAAGAAGAAAAGCAATAAATTTAAATGTTTCTTCTAAAAGTGCTGCTCTTAAGAAACATTCAATTAATTCTCTTTGAATATTCTTCTCTACACCTATTCCATTAAGTATTCCATCCCATGATAATTCCGTAATTATAATAGGTATTGTCGCAACTACAAATCCATAAAATAGAAAAATAAATAGATAGTTTTTCTTTGTAAGTTTATTATTCTCTTTCTTTTCTTCAACTATAGTTTCTTCCATAATTATCACCTTAAATTTATTATATCACATATTAGTATATTGTTATAAAAAAGGATCTAGTTAGATCCTTCATTATATTCCTTATCATCCTCTAAAATCTTCTTATCCTTCTTTTTATAAAATATAAAAAATAGTGAAACACATAATATTAAGAAAGCTCCTATAATAGGTAAAGTCATTATTGCTCCTTCTTTAGAATCAGTTCGTGGATTTATGTGATAAACCTTATCATAATTCATGTTTACAGCATAATCTGCATTAAAATCATTTAAATTAAATACAACTGACCACACTGTACGTGTTCCAGCTCCATTTTGCTTAACTCCTTCTAAGAGACTCATAGATTCTTCCACTGTGTTTATTTCCTTTAAATCTAGAGCATTTGCAAGATAATCAAATCTTTCACATTGTCCCGCATAAGCTTCTTCACTAGACATTCTAAAATTAGTACAAACATGATACTTAACTACCTTCATTTGATTATGAAACCACTCAACTATAACTGAGTTTCCACTTTTATCAGCTATAAAAATGTGTTGTGTTAAAAAACGTACTGAATGCATATCATGCTTTTCTAAAAGGGCTACTGCTTCATCTACTGTTGCGGCTTTATCAAGAAGCAAGCGAACAGCTAAACTAACAATAAGTTCTGGATTTTCCGTATTCATATGCGTTTCAAGAGGGCCTTGATCAAGCAATGATACAGTTAATCCTTTCTCGTTTACACCATCAAGGCACATATAAGGTGATAAAAGTAAGGCTATTCTTCCTTTTAAGCTAGTAGGTGAGATTCCATTTTTTTTGCTAACTGAAATAATATTAGTAGAAACAGTTGATATAGAAGCGTATCCTCCTTTAGGATGTGTAAATAAAGCTAGTGTATCACTACCAGGCAAATCTAGGTTTCTACCTACAAGATAATCTCCATCAGGTGATTCTGTCAAAAAAGCACTGCATCCACTTCCATAAAGGTTCATGTCAACCTTTATTCCAAATAGCATTTCATCGCAGGCAAATTTAAATAAGTCATCTGCATTCTTAATGTTTGATTTAATTGCTTTATCCAAATGATAATTTTGCTGATAATTCATTGTATAGAATCCATCGCCTACTTGCTTAATGCTCATCATAGATGAAATTCTACCATGCAAAATACAACCAATAATAACGAATATTAACATTATTAAGCTAACAAAACTTAAGACTGTTATTTTAACAATCGTTAAACTTTTTTTCATATTTTATCACCATATTCATTATGGCATATAATTTATAAAAAGAAAAGACCCTTAAAAGGGTCTATTTATTATACATGTATTTCATATAACGATATTTACTAGTATTTTCAACAAAACCTATAATTTTGTATAAATTATAACCATCTTCTGTCGCTTGTAAATCAATATAATCAAGATCTAATTCTTTTCCTTTATTAATTAGTGATTCAATAAGTTTTTTACCTATTCCTTGTTTTCTATAATTTTCTTTAACATATGCGTTCATTACAGTACCAATTCTACCATTAACAAATGAAGGATTACTTGGTTTATAACTAACATATAAAAAAGCACATCCTATTATTTCATTATTATTTCTACATACATATGCAAATAAATCTTTATTTAGATGTTCCATAAAATATGTAGGTAGATTGTTTCTAATAATATTTAACTTATCATCTTCTATAACTTTATAATCACTTAATAAGTATTCTATTCTAAGATTAACTAAATTATTTATATCTTTTGTATTTGCCACATCTATATTCATATTTATCGCATCCTAATCTTTTTCTTCAAAAGGTCTATTCCAAGATCCTATTTCGATTAAATTACCTTCTGGATCAGCTATGTAACATGTTCTTTGTCCCCAAGGTTCAGTAGTAGGTTCTAGTATAGGTTTAGCCCCTTGTTTTATTATTCTATTATAAGTTTCATCAACTTCATCAAATGTATCTACATATAATGCTAGTTCAAAGTGACCATTTAATCCTTTAACATATTCATATTTCCTATTAGTCATCTTTTCAAAATCTTTTCTTCCATATAATAGAAATAATGTGCCATCTTTTTTTAAATATACATTAGATGTATCTAACTCTTCTTTTATTTCAAAGCCTAGTACATCTCTATAAAATTTAATCATGTTCTCCATATTTTCTACAAATAATCCAAATCCATCTAATCTCATAATATCACCTATCTCTAACAAGATTTTACCTTTTGAACTATCATTTTGTCAACTTATTAAGAAAAAAAGACCCTTCATGGGTCTGTTTTATATTTATACTTCTTTTTCTAATTCTTTTAAAAAGTCTTCACTTATAAAATCTACTTGTTTATCATAAGTTTCAATTAATCCTCTCATATCAGGAGTTCTTTCTTCTTCTGGTATTTTTATACACTTTTTATATAATAATTTCATCATGAATTTATGTTTACCACTTAACTTAGTATAATCAATAGCTCCTCTAACATGATAAATTCTAGAAATATTGAATATTTCTTCTTTTAATTGTTTCTTCATATTATTTCTTATTGTTTCTATGTTTTCTAAATCTAGAGGATTAGCAACACCACATGTGACAATTATTATTTTTTTATTAGTTAAATCTTTAATTTTATTTAAAGTTTTCTGCATTCCTAATACTCCACCAGCATATAAAGATCCTATATAGATGATTTCATCATATATATTAATGTCTTTTATTTCATTAAAACTTTTCATTTCTATATTATATTTTTTTCTTAATATTTCTGCATATCTTTTAGATGAACCATAAACAGTTCCATATATAATTATCTTCATATATACACCTACATTTCGATTAGATTATTTCTCATTTGGCTTATTACTTTAATTGTTGTTAATAAGTCTTTTTTATCTATATTTTTGTATAATATAGCCATTTTTTTTAATGCTTCAACATTATTATCATTAGAAAACTTTATACATTTATCAGTTAATAGGATTCTTTGTTTTCTTTTATCTATATCATCAGTTACAAATTTTATAAAATCTATTTTCTCCAGTTTCAATAATATTTGTTTAACATTTTGATGACTACTTCCCATTAGTTTGCTTACTTCTCCTAGTGTTGGAGCTTCTTTACATATACTTATACAAACAATAGCAAAGAATTGTTTCCATGTTATTTCCTTATATATTAAATCAGCAGTAGCTTGAAAACTATTATTAAATGAACTTAATAATCCTATTAAATATGATTCAGGTGGAATGTTATCTTTTAGTTGTTCTTCTAGTTTCATAATTAATCCTCCTTAATTATGTAATATATTACCTATTTTTATTATAGAATGGTTTTTATAATAAGTCAATAAAAAAAGACCCCTTTTGGGATCCTATTGTAGTCGCACAGCACCGCCCCAACGCATGCACGCACCGCACACGCCCATATCGATACTGATATAACGCAGCTATGACCTCGCTTTCTCAACTTTAAGCAACAAAAAAATTACACTTTTACTATAAACATAATAGTAATTATGTCAACAAAAAGGGGGTTTATCTGTTTTTATGTGTCAATTCTTTCAAATTCGACTAATGTTTTATTTCTATAAACTAGATCATTGCGTTTAGTAAAACCTATCTTTTCCCAGAATTCATTACCAGTTCTATTTCTTTCAAAAACAACTAAAGCTACTTTATTTATTCCTAACTTAAATAAGGCGTCTAAAGCAGTATTAACGAGTGTTTTCCCAATCCCTTTCATGCGGTAATTAGGATCAACTGATGTATGATAGATATAGCCTCTTCTTCCATCATTACCAACCATAATTACACCTATTATTGTCTCGTTATCTATTGCTACAAAACAAGTATCTGGATTTCTTTTTAAAAACTTATCTATTCCTTCTTTAGAATCATCTAAATTATTTAATCCCATTCCAGCACAAGATATCCAAAGTGAATATACTTTATCATAATCATCTATTACCATTTTTCTATAAAACATAAATTATCACCAACTTTTATATGATTATCTTTATTATATCATACGAATGATGCATTAAAAACAAAAAAGGACCCCTTTTGGGATCCTATTATTAATTAGTCTTTTACGAATGGTAGTAATGCCATATGACGAGCTCTCTTAATTGCTACTGCAATCATTCTTTGATGCTTAGCACAAGCACCTGTAGCTCTTCTAGGTAAAATTTTACCTCTTTCAGATACGAACTTTCTTAATAATTCTGTATTCTTAAAGTCTACTGCATCTAATTTATTTTGGCAGTAATAACATACCTTACGTCTTTTCTTATGTTGTTGCATAATCATTTCCTCCTTCTAGAATAAAAGTTTAATTTGTCTACCAAGGCAAATCATCATCGCCAACATTATTGATTTTACCAGCAAAATCATCTTTTTCTTCTGCTTGTTCTTCAACTTGTTGGTTTTTAGCACTATTTTTTGTTTCTAAGAATTGAACACTATCACAAAGAACCTCTGTAACATATCTAGTTTGGCCATTTGATTCATAATTTCTTGTTTGAATTCTTCCTTCAACACCAATTAATTGACCACTCTTAACATATTTTGCTAAATTCTCAGCTTGTTTGTTCCAAATAACACAGTTAATGAAATCTGCATTATTTCCACCTTGTTCAGAATTTTGTCCAACTGGTCTTCCAACAGCAATAGTGAAATTAACTACTGAACTACCGCTAGATAAAGTTCTTAATTCAGGGTCTCTAGTGATTCTACCTACTAAAATTACTTTGTTCATAAAATCACCTCATTAGCATACTACAACGATATCACGAATAATATCTTCATTGATACGTGCAATACGGCTGAATTCAGCTACAGCTTCTTTGCTAGCTTCTACTAATTGCCAAACATAATATCCTTTTTTAAATCCAGCAATTTCATAAGCTAAATCCTTTAGTCCAATTTCCTTTGTTTCAGCAATAGTAGCCTTCATATCAGTAAATAATTTAGAAACTGAATCAATTACTGCCTTAGTTCCTTCTGCTTCAAGATTTGGACGAACGATATACATAACTTCGTACTTTTTCATTCTTTTTACCTCCTTATGGTCTAATGGGCACTATTGTGCCAAGGATGAGAATTTTTTCTCATGCTCTTTTATTATACCATAATAAATTAATTATGCAATAATTATTTTATATATATTATATATAGATAATTTATGATATAATAACAATGCACGCAGGAGGTATTACTATGCTAGAAGATAAATTTAAGAGTTTAGAGAAATTAATTGGCAAGACACCATTAATTAAAATTAGATATAAATATAATGGAGAAATAAAGACTGCTTGTTGTAAGGCTGAATGGTATAATTTAAGTGGTTCTATTAAAGATAGAGTTGCTTATTATATTTTAAAAGATGCATACGAAAAAGGGCTTATTAACGAGAATTCCACTATAGTTGAAGTAACAAGTGGAAACATGGGAATTGCTTTTGCTGCTGTATCTAGATACCTAGGTAATAAGATGGTCGCAGTAATGCCTAAGTTTATGAGTGAAGAACGTTTTAAGATCTTAAAGATGTATGGTGCTGAACTTGATTTAACTGAAAGCTTTGAAGCATCATTTGAAAAGGCTGAAACATATAAAGAAAAAGGAGCTTTCCTTCCATATCAATTTGAAAATGAAGTTAATGCTTTAGCTCATTATGAAACTACTGCTCCTGAATTAGAGATGCAAACTGATAAATATCCATGTTTTATTGCTGGTGTAGGTACATCAGGTACATTACATGGTTGTGGAAAATATTTTAAAGAAAAACATAATTCAAAAGTATTTGCACTTGAACCACTACAATCTTCTATTCTTACATTAGGTAAGAGTTTAGGATCACATAAGATTCAAGGCTTATCAGATGAAATAATTCCAGGATTATATCCAAAGGAATTAGTAGATGATATTATTAGAGTTGATGATAATGATGCTATATGCATGGCACAAAAATTAGCTAAGACATTTGGTATTGGTGTAGGTATATCAGCTGGTGCTAACTTCTTAGGTTGTGTAATATCAGGTATGGATGGTGCAATGACAGTATTTGCTGATGATAATAAGAAATATTTATCAACTGCATTATCTGATAATTCATTAAAATCTAAGTTTGTAGATGATATTGAATTACTTGATTTTACAGTAGAAAGATTTACAGATTAAAAATAAAAGAAATCTCATAACAAAGAGATTTCTTTTTTATTTGATAAATGGTTTTAATATTATTTTATTATCATTATAATCAACAATTAATGGTTCTGTTAATTCACCATTATATTCTTTATCAGTCTTATAATTATCATTAAATATCCAACCTATTAATAATACTTTATTATTATAATTAAATAGCTGTGAAGCATAGAAATTACGAGGTAGATTTAGTTCTACTTCTTTTTCTTTTATAAACTTTATTCCATTAAACGAACCTATTTCAAAATGATCTTTTCTATCAATCATTGATGAATATTTAAATAAATATTTATCCCCAAGTTTAATTAAATTAGGACATTCTATAAATTCATTTGTATTTATTAAATCACTAATGTAATTAAATTCAAATGGATTCTTACCCTTATATAATAATACTTTCTTATCAGTACCAATTAACATATATAATTCATCATTATATTTAAATACATATGGATCTCTTGCTTCATAGTTTGTATCTATGATTGGATTCTTATCATATTTAATGAATTTATATCCATCTTTTGAATAAGCTACACTTTGTGTTTGCTTATTGTCTTTTACTGATGTGTAATAAACATATAATGTATCGTCTATAATAATACTATTACCTGAATAACATCCATCCTTATCATAATCCATATCATTTTTTAAAGCTATATCTTCTTCTTTATAAGAAATAAAATCTTTTGTAGTGGCGTGTCCCCAACAAATATTTCCCCAAGAATTTCCTAGAGGGTTATATTGATAATATATATGAAATTGTCCATTAAAATAAATTAAGCCATTAGGATCGTTTATCCAGTTTTTCTTTGGATGATAATTCATATTAACCCTCCTTTTAATTTATTATAGCATAAGAAAAAGCCTTTGTTAAGGCTTTTATCATTATTTAATATTAAATAGTTCCATTGCATTTTTAGTAGTTATTTCTTCTACAAAACTTATATCTACTTCTTTAATATCTGCGATTTCTTTTGCGATTAAAGGAATATAATAAGGTGCGTTTCTCTTTCCTCTATAAGGAACTGGAGTTAGATATGGGCAATCTGTTTCTAGTATAAAATTAGATAAATCTAATTCTTTTACAACTTCTTTTACATTCTTTGCGTTCTTAAATGTTACTACGCCACCAATACCTATTTTTAAGCCTAATTTAATGAATTCTCTTGCCATCTCTAGACTTCCACTATATCCATGCATAACTCCTTTTAAAGGTCTATTAAAACTCTTTAAAACTTCTAGTGTATCTCCTATGGCATCTCTTGAATGAATTACTAGTGGTAAATCTAATTTAAGTGATAATTCTATTTGTTTTTTAAACACTTCTTTTTGCATTTCTTTTTTAGAAGTATCCCAGTAATAGTCTAGACCACATTCACCAATACCTACTATTTTTTTATTATCTCTAATTAATTTCTCTAAATTAACAAAAAAATTATCACTATAATCATCTAGACTAGTTGGATGTAGTCCAACTGTAGGGTACATAAATTCATATTTATCAGATAATTCTAAAGCTAATTTATTTGTTAGATTATCAAATCCAACAACTATCATCTTTTTAACATTTTGGTTTAAGCATTCATTAATGACCATTTCTCTATCATCATTAAATGCATCATCAAATAAATGAGAATGTGTATCTATAAACATGTTTATACCTCCATTCTAAATGAAAGTGATAATTCTTAAATAATTTCATCAAAAGATATATTAATTAATTTCTTTAATTCAAGTGGATTCATTTCTACTTGAAAACCAATTCTACCAGCACTAAAAGTTACTTCTTCATAATCTAGTGCAGATTTATTCATAACAGTTCTAAAAGGCTTTTTCATACCAATTGGAGAGCATCCACCATGGATGTATCCTGTTAGATCAAGTAACTCTTTTGACTTAATCATTTCAATTGATTTTTCATTAACAATTGAAGCTGCTTTCTTTAAATCTAATTCACTGTTAACTGGCACAACAAAGACATAATTTCGTTTTGATGCACCTACAGTTACAAGTGTTTTAAATACCTTGTTTGGATCTAAATTTAAAGTGTTTGCGACCTCCATACCATTAGTGATTGTATTATCATAATAGTGTGGAGTATACTTAATTTTCTTTTGATCCAATATGCGCATTACATTTGTCTTTTCCATTATTTCCAAATACCAATAACTGTTTCACCATCTGGTACATCCTTTAATATTGTGGCATTAGCAGCAATATTAACATTGTTTCCTACAGTAACATTACCAAGGATTCTAGCACCTGTACCAATCATGACGTTATTCCCAACTGTTGGGTGCCTTTTAACATGATCAAATTTTCTACCACCTAAAGTTACTCCATGATAGATTAATACATCATCACCAATGATTGATGTTTCACCAATTACTACACCAGCCCCATGGTCGATAAATAATCTTTTACCAATCTTAGCGCCTGGATGTATTTCAATATGTGTAATGAATCTACCAATATACATAATTATTTCAGCTAATAATTTAAAATGAATCTTCCAGAAGAAATGCGCAATTCTATAATAGATAAGAATCTTAACTCCTGGATAAGTTAATATAATTTGTAGATAGTGTCTAGCTGCTGGGTCTCTCTTTTTTACTGATTTAAAGTATTTAAAACCAATTAAATAGATTAAAAAGTAAAATAGGAAAATAGCGCCAAATACTATTAATAGAATAAAATACCACTTCATTATTTTATCCCCTTTCCTTTAATAGATAAACTATTATAACATACATTTGATATTATATCATATAATATGATAATTATGTAATAAAATGATAAAAAAAAGAGAATAGAAATCTCTATTCTCTATATTAATTATAAGATACGCTATCATCCCAGCGAACAGCAATTCCTTCGCTATTATAATGCCAGTAGAAATATCCATTGCCAGATGGTTCTTCTTCTGAATAATTTGCTTTTAAATTTGGAAGAATATAATCATTGTCATCTTCAATTGTCATATTACTCCAATCAATTGAATTACCGCCATAGAATATATTTTCTATATTTCTACAGAAATAGAATGCTTTTTCCTCAATCTTTGTAACACTTACTGGTATTACAACGCTCTTTAATTTAAGGCATGATAAAAATGTTCCTTTTTTGATTGTTGTGATATTTGCCTTGATATCAACATATTCAATATCATCGCATCCATCAAAAGCTTCGGTACCAATCTTAGTAACACTTGCTGGAATTACAAGCTTTGTAATTGATAATGAATAGAATGCACTTTCACCAATTTCAGTTAAAGTGCTTGGTAATGTTAATGTTGTTGCAACATAGCAATGGCAGAATGCAAAATTACCAACTTTTGTAACTCCTTCTGGAATTTCAATTTTACCAATGCTTTCACAATCATAGAACGCATAATCACCAATAGTTGTTAATGAGTTAGAAAACTTTACAGTTTCTAATGCACTACATCCATTAAATGCATTATCTTCTATTGATGTAACACCGTTTGAAAGTGTTAATGATGTTAAAGCTTTACAATTCTTAAAAGCTGCACTTTTGATTGTTTTTAATGATTCAGGAAATTCAACTTTTTCTAATTTTTCACATTCAATAAATGCACCTGATCCAATAGCTTCAACACCTTCAGGAATTTTAGCTTCCTTAATTTTTTTGTTGTTAACCTTTGTTAAAACATTGTCTTTTACAACAAAGTTTGATTTCCCACAGCCTGCTAAAGCAAATGATGCAGAAACTGCAAGTAACCCAAATAATATTTTTTTCATATTTCTCCTCCTATTGTAGTTTTTTACTACGATATTTATTATACAATAAAATTTTCTAGAATC
>JAEEGJ010027936.1_pt1 | contig 11277 bp, 10 predicted proteins | sample 8958761 | NCBI WGS metagenome assembly JAEEGJ01 (sample SAMN16246546, study PRJNA631951) | gut metagenome | biome: gut microbiome; feature: rumen; material: RS-attached | host: Bos | place: Iran: Karaj | collected 2018-10
GCCAAAATCCTTCCTTTGCTGTTTTCATGGATTTCAATATTGGAATTCAAGCCATTTTCTATCATAAGCAAATTGACAATTAAAAGCAGTATTACAATCAATGTGCAAAATAAAAGTTCTATATTGATTATTCCTTTTGAATCCATAGGTACTCTTTTAATTTTATCATTATTTAAATATTTGCTAATATTTCAAGTAAATTTAATTGTATAATTGTTATTTTTTAATTTGATTATAATTTAACAAGTATTTCATAATTTCAATGCTTTAAATCAATATTTTAATCATTTAGAAAAATTTCATTATAAAAAATTATTTAAAGTATTGAATTATAGTATAATATATAAAAGCTGATTTTTTAAAAAATATCATTAAATTATTAGGCTATTTATGCCATGAGAACTTTAGGAGTAATTGAATGGTTTTAGTTTCTTATTTGAATCCCCTATCACAGGAAGGAAGGAATATAGTAAGGGGATTAGGCGGTCTTGAAGAGATATATTCCCAAAATGATGATCTTATGGATATTGTTATCCATACCAACCGTCAAACCATTTCCAATCAGGAAGTTGTTCCTGAAACTCTCGTAGATTTGGCTATAAATAGAATAAAATGGTATATTGAACGTAAAAACAATAAGAATTTCAACCCTAACGATTATGCCTACTTTTCCAATGAAATGATTGCTGAATATGATACCATTGCCTTTCATATATTAGCACAAGCAATCGCTAATAAGTTTAGGCCAGGTTCCCGTGAGGTTAAGCTCTTTGTGGAATCTCAAGGTTTGATGATTGAGGATAGATTAATCAAGCTCCCATTATCTGAAAGGAAAGAGCTTGTAGAAGAGATTTTAAATGATTTGCTTATTCAAGATGGCATTGAATGGTCTTTCCTAAAGGATTTGATTGCCACTAAGAAATTATCATTGACAGACCTTGTTCTTCAGAATGGGGAAATAGTTTTGGATAGGGAAGAGTTTGTTTTCTCCTTTGGTGATGAATTCAGTGACAGGTCTCCAGATAGGATTTATGACATATTGATTGGAGACAACCTTAGAGAACTTATTTTAACTAAATTGCTGATGCAAAACACTGAAAATTACATAAAGTCAATTCAAGACCAATTGGCTATTGTTGAAATGCACCCTGCAATTGTGGAATTAGGTGAAATGCTTGATGAGACAATTACAGAATCATTAGCTAAATACAGCACTTATTATGCAAGCGGTGGCGCTTACGGCAATATGGAAATTGAAAAACTCATTAGGGAAGCTTTCCCACCATGCATTGAAAACACTGTAAATGGTGTTTCATCCGGTGGAAGAAATGATGCAATCGTATTGCTTTTGACATCATTTGTATCCTATGCAAGGCTTTATCCAGGGATTTTCGGTTCAGACAGAACAGTAAAGGTTTCAGACATTGATACAAACCTGAACATTACCTTAAATGAGATATTGCCACTTATCTTTGAAGCAGCAGACAACTGTACTCCTCCTTTGTTTGAGGATCAGCCTCAAGAAAAGATAAACATCATTTCAAAATTAGGATTTGGGATGCATGAGGAAGTAAGTCTTGAAAATGAGGGGGAGACCAAATGGTACACTCCAATGAGTTGTGAAAAGATTAAGATGCATCTTCCGCACCTTTGTAAGGAAAATAAGGATTGCGCTAAGATAAACAATCCATTGAGCTATTATTCGAGGAAAAAGTGGATAATGAGCAAAAATGGTGAATTGCCTTCTGATAACTCTAAAGAGGATTCTAAAGAATAGCATTTATCTTAATTTTAAAATAGTTTATGATTAATAGGTATAGTCATCCTCATCGTAGTATCTTAAGATTATTGAATGTTCGAAGTCCTGATAATTGTTGAAATGGCATTCCTCGTAATCTTCAATGAGAATCTTTATTTGCCTTTCTTTTTTATCGATTGATTCTATCCTGCAGAACTCGTCCAAGAGTTCTGGGTCATAGTCATCGAAATACTCTTCATTCTCTTCTTTTTTCAATTTGAATTCAAGGAACCTTTCGTATTCATAACCATCCAGAATTTCCTCTTCATCATACAATTCCTCTTCAGATTCAATCTTATAGAGTTCAATGTGGTCATTGTCATGGCTCATGTCAAGCAATTCGTTTATATTCAATCCGATTCCTTGAACCTTTCCTGTCTTTAGGTTGATGATTGTTTTTCCAGTTGATTCATAAGCTGTCCAGTTATCAAGTGCAGGCTCTATGATTTCCCTTATGCTCAAGCTTTCTATAAGTCTTCTAAGTTCCTCTTCACTTAGCATTTGAATTCTCCATTTTGCTTTTTCATTAGCTATTTAATTAGCTATTTTCATTACAATAAGTTTTAAGTATTACCTACATCATAAATATTTTTACTTATATATAATATTGATTTAAATCCATTAAAAACTTTATTTAAATATTTTTATTTTTATTTTTCGAATTTGACTTTTGGTGATTGTATGTTTGGAACTTCAAGTATTCAGGAAAGAAGGAGATACTACAGGGAGGAATGGTCTGAAAAGGACATCCCTGACTTTATCGCAGAGGGAATCACTAAAAGGGAATTCGGTTTTGACCATTTAGGTCATGGCCCTAATGACAGGTATAAGGTATTTTTCGGAACAAGGCCTTTAAAACGATTTTTAAGAACAAAAGCCCCTTTTGCAGCATACATTTCAGTAGCATTCTATGCAAATCCAAGAAATCGTGGAGGATGGGAAAAGGCAGAATACATATTTGACATAGATGCAAAGGATTTGCCTATCCGTTCCTGCAGTTGCGATGGAGTGTGCGAGATTTGCTTAGGTGAAGCACTTGAACGTGTAAACATTATGCTAGACACTTTAAAAGGAGATTTAGGCCTTAAGGACATACATCTCATCTATTCTGGCAGAGGATTCCACATTAGGATACTTGATCCTGTAATGATGGAAGCGGGCAGTGACTTGAGAGGAGAAGTCTTGAAATATGTTGCAGGTGCTGAAGTTCCAAAATCACAGTATCCAAATCCAAGTGGAAAACCTTATAATTTTGAGCATTTCTCAATTCCAATAGCTTATCCTGCGATTTTCACTGAGAAGGTGAAATATAACATCCTTCACTTGAAGGGAGATGAAAAGCTTGATGGAATCAACAATAGATTGTTGAAGGACATGGTGAAGAATAGGGATTTCCTTTATGAGGATGATTGGGGTTCATTCAAGCAAGCAATCGGTCCAAGAAGGTATAAGGATATGGTGAATGCAATGGCAAGAGTAAACCTTGCAACAATCGATGCAAAGGTAACCATTGACTTAAAGAGGATCTTAAGACTTCCAAGTTCACTTCACTCTAAAGTGAGCATGAAATGCGTTGAGGTAAAGAATCCTGAAACATTTGATCCATTCAAGTCTGCTGTTCCTAAGTTCGTTTATGAAAGAAAGGATGAGTCCATTGCAGAAAAATAGATGTTTAAGTTTCTATTGAAATTTTACTTTTTTTAATAAAAAATAGATATTTTTAAATTAATCCTATACAAATATATTATTAAGAATTAATTTATTTAATTTATTAATTTCATTAAGGAGGTTCAATATGTTGAATAAGAAACTTATAATCGGTTTTATTATTGCATTGATTGCTCTAATCGTAGTTGGTTTTGTTGCATTGAATTTTGTTCCTCACAATGACATAATTGATTTGAACTTAACAGATAATGCAACTGAAAACATCACTGAAAATCTAACTGAAAACTTAACTGTCAACATTACAGATGATGCAGTAAATGGTTCAGAACTTGCAGCTAATGAAACTGCTGTTGTAGATGCAAACAATACTACTGCAAGCTCTGATGTCGATGAAGGAGATGTATTGAAAAAGCAAACTTTCACTGTCACAGCAAATGAAACTGGTCAGTATAAAGGAATGGAACCTGGAACCTATGTACTTTACTACACAGAAAACGATGGTCCTATCAAAATCGATAAAGTAGGATAATTAAATTTTTTTAATTTTTTACTTTTTCTTTTCTTTTTTTAAATTTTTTTTAATTTTTAATTTCTAAATTTTTTTTATTTTTCATCTAATAATTTTGAATATTATTTTTTCTTATTTCTAAAATAAATTTATCACAAACCTTTATAAGTAACAGAAAATATAATATTGTTGGTGAAATGTAATTGAAAAGTAAAATCATTACTTATTCTAAGATTCATTCTTTTTTAGTTATTTTTTTATTAGCATATTTGATGTCTGAAATAACTAATTCATGATAATTTTTATCATGTCATTAGTTTTTAATCATTTGTTCTTAAAAAAAAGGACACATTTATATACTATGAAGTTCATACTATAATTGTCGAAGAAAAATGACATCAAAATATGGGGGTTGATATCTAGTTTGCCAATCATTTTTCAACATTCACTGTAATTTATTGATGCACCATTTATCACCTTAGCTGTTAAATAAACTTACAAGGGGGGAGTGAATGTTGAATATATAAAATTCATTTACTTTTATAAATCTAAACTAAAGGGGGTATTTTATGGATAATGAAAGTATAAAAATCAAGATTCAAGATCCGGATGAAATTTCTGGCACTGAAAAATTAAACAAAAACGAAAACAATGTAAAAGGGGGAAATGATATGGAAAATGAAAACAAAACTGTTTTAAACGACTACAACGATGAAAGACTTGCAAATATTGGAATTGAAGAGGAAATGGATTTATTCTTCATTTTAGACAGAAGCGGATCTATGGGAGGAAGTGAAATGGACACCATCAATGGGTTCAACGCTTTCATTGAAAAGCAAGCTGTCAAAAAACAAAACATTCGTGTAACCACCATTCTCTTTGATGATGAGTATCAGGTATTGTACTCCAGAAAACCTATCTCTGAAGTGAAACCTCTTACTGAAAAGGAGTATTACGTTAGAGGATGCACTGCTTTGCTCGATTCAATTGGAAAAACCGTAAACACCTATAAAAACAGAGTAGGTTCTGCTATGTGCATCATCACTTCTGACGGATATGAAAACTCTTCCAGAGAGTTCAATAGGGACCAAATCAGAAGAATTATTGAAAAAAGCGGATGGGAATTCGTATTTATCGGTGCGGATATAGATTCCTACACTGAAGCATCACGTATTGGAATCCGTAAAAGCCGTGTTGCAAATTACAATAAAACTGCTAAAGGACACGAGGACATGTATGATGCTTGTAATCTAATTACCGACAGGTATTATAGAAAAAGAGATCTCAAAGATAACAATGAGGATTGGAAAGAAAGATTAGATTAAATCTTTCATTCATTATTCCTCTAATTAGGAAAAGCATCATTAATTTGTATTTAAAAACACAATCATCAATCTTTTTCATATTTTACAATAAAAAACAATCGGGGTGATATGTAATGAATATTGTAATTGATGGTATGAATGTATCTTTAGAGCTATTGAACTCTCAAAGGTATAGGAATATGGAAGTAATTCCACTAAGAATAAACCGTAATGGTCATAAGGACTATTTGACCTTAAAAAGGGGAATCAGTGCAGGTTTTGTTGAAATAACTGAATGTGAAGTGTCCACTGTAGGAACTGTTTTAGCTAGAAACAAAGCGAATGTGCCACTGGTTCTAATTGATGGGGATGAGATTGTAGGGGCTAAGCAAAACCGTATCATGAACAGGTCCCTTATAGTTCCACCATTAACAACTATGGAGGTCTCTGTAAGCTGTACAGAACAGGGCAGATGGCATTATGGCACAACTGGAGATATCTATTTCGATGAAGATAGGGATAGGGCTCATTTTCGCTATTCTGATGTTGCAGCAGACTTTTCTACAAGAAGAAATAAATCCCATGACTTATTTGAAAGGAAATCTTGCCAATCTACCGTTTGGGATTCCATACATGACCTTGAAAGGAGAACCGCTTTCAGATCCAGAACAAGCGCTTTGCATGACAATTTCATAAACCATAAGCCTAGACTGGATAGGTATTTGAATAATTTCAATGTGGAATATGGCCAATGCGGTGCTATATTCATCATCAATGGAGAAATTAAAGGTTTAGAGTTATTTGCTAACCCTTCAATCTATCAGGATTTCCATGAAAAGATCTTTAAAAGCTATATCATGGAAGCAATAGTTGACTTTAGGATAAACCGTTGCAGGGATGACATATGGGGATTCCTAAGGGAGATTTCTCATAGTGAATTCAGAACTTCCAGATGGGAAGGAATTGGAAGGCATCTCCAATTTGCCAATGATTATGGATATGGCGCTGTCTTATTTGATGGATGCAGTTTGGTTCATTTAAATTATTTCAACAATGGCAAATCAAGAATTTTTAGAAGAAAACAAGGCAGAGGATACGGAAGCTTTAGGGATTTCGTAGATGATTCCTAAATTAATGCTTATTTTTAACTCCCTATCTTTTCTTTTTTCACCTCTTTCACCTCATTTTTAATTATCATTCTCTATTTTTCAAAATATTTTTTTCAATAAGTATTTACATAATAAAATACTATTATTATGTATTTATGATTAACTAAGTTATGTGTTGAAACTTAAGTAATTTTAATATCTTATTGATTTTTTAGAGGAATTTTATGAATAAATATGTTGAAAAATGGGTCGAATCCAGCCTAATATTAAAGATACTTATTGGATTAATCATTGGAGCAATTTTAGGTCTTGCAGTTCCACAATATGAAATGATTGGACTTTTAGGTCAATTGTTTGTAAGTGCATTGAAAGCTATTGCTCCATTACTTGTTTTTGTATTGGTGGCTTCAGCTTTATCTAAAGCTGGTGAAGGTATAAGAAGCAGATTCAAGACTGTAATTGTCTTGTATATCTTCTCAACATTCCTATCTGCTATGGTTGCGGTAACTGGCAGTTTCCTATTTCCAGTGTCAATGCACCTTACACAAGCAGGTGAAGTAACTGCTCCTGGAGGTTTAGGTGAAGTCATAAGCAATATGCTATTGAATATTTTCACAAACCCATTGCAGTCACTCTCTCAAGGGGACTATCTTGGAATCTTATTCTGGGCAATTGTATTCGGTCTCTGCTTGAAGCAAGTTGGAAGTCCAACTACAAAGAATGTATTTGAAGATTGTGCAAATGCTACAAGCTTGATTGTAAAAGGAATCATTCAGTTTGCTCCTATCGGTATTATGTCACTTGTATTCAGTGCAGTGGCAGAAAGCGGTTTAAGCATTTTCATTCAATATGGACAATTGATCTTGCTCCTTGTTGCTTGTATTGCAACAGTTGCATTGATTACAGACCCATTGATTGCAGCATTCGCTTTAAGACGCAATCCTTATCCACTCGTTATCACTTGCCTTAAGGAAAGTGGTATCACTGCGTTCTTTACAAGAAGCTCAGCAGCGAATATTCCAGTGAATATGAGGCTTTGTGAAAGATTAGGTCTTGACAAGGACTTCTATTCAATCAGTATTCCACTTGGAGCTACAATCAACATGGAAGGAGCAGCTATTACAATCACAATCATGACTTTAGCTGTATGTCATACTTTAGGAATTACTGTAGACTTGCCTACAACCATTGTTTTATGTATCATATCCACATTGGCTGCAGCTGGATCTTCTGGTGTTGCTGGAGGTTCCTTATTGCTTATTCCAATGGCTTGTTCATTGTTTGGAATACCTGCAGACATTTCCATGCAAGCTATTGCAGTAGGATTCATCATTGGTGTAATTCAAGACTCCTGTGAAACCGCTCTCAACTCAAGTGGGGATGCTTTGTTCTCTGCAACAGCTGAGTATCACGATAGGGCAAAGGCAGGAGAACCTGTTAATTTCCTAGGTGAATTCGCTAAAGATAAGGAAGAGGCAACTGCTTAATCTTCCTTTTTATTTTTTTACTAATTTTTTTAGCTTATTTTTTTCTATTATTTTTTCTTATTTTTGAAATTCTTTTTTTATTCTTTTATAAATTATAAAATTATAAAACTAATAAAGACAATAATATTATTATAAAATAATTTTATCGGATTTTACAATTTAACTAAAGGAACTAAACAATGAACTATGAATCAATTTTAAATGAATTAAGACCAACTCCTGAGGAGATTGAAGCAGTTAATGAAACAACTGAAAAGGTAATTGATTTCATTAATGAACTCTGCGAAAAAGAAGATATTGATGCTAAAGCAAATGCTGTAGGTTCTGTTGCTAAAAACACTTGGTTAAGAGGTAAATCTGATATAGACATTTTCATTAGTTTTCCTATTGATACAGATATGGATGAGCTTAAGGAAAAGGGTTTGTATATTGCATACAAGACCAATGATGCATTGAATGGAAAGGCATCAGAGCATTATGCTTCCCATCCTTATTTAACATGTGACATAGATGGATTTGAAGTTGATATAGTTCCTTGCTATGCTATTGAAGAAGGCCAATCCATTATTTCTGCTGTTGACAGAACAATTTTACATACAAGATATATCCAAAAGCATTTAAGCAAAGAGCAAGAAGATGAGGTTCTTTTGCTAAAGAAGTTCATGGATGCTGTTGGCACATATGGATCTGAATTCAAGACAGGTGGTTTTGCAGGTTATTTGTGCGAATTGCTCATATTGGAATATGGCAGCTTTGAAAATACTTTACGAGCAGCTCAAAACTGGAAATTCAATACTAAAATAGACTTGGAGAATTTCGGTACTGCAAAAGACTTTAAACAGGATCCTCTCGCTTGCATTGATCCAACTGACATGAATAGAAACGTTGGAGCAGCATTAAGAACAGAAAGGTTTGTTGATTTTATTGTGGCTTCAAGAAACTTTTTAGACATTGCAGATGATTCTGATCTGGACGAAAAGATAAGGGAAGAAAAGATAATTGAATTCTTCAAACCTCTTGAAAAGGAGCATTTATTAGGTAAGTCCAACGATGAAATTGCTAAAGACATTTTAGAGTCATTCAAGGATAGGCAAACCCAAACATTGGTTCTCAAGTTCCCTATTCCTGAAATGTCTGCTGATGCTCTTCATCCACAACTACTTAAAACTGTCACTTCCATTTGTGAAAAGATAGAAATGGAGGAATTCTCTGTCTTCAACTATGATTACTGGACAGATGAAGAGAGATTTGTCATTTTCACCATAGAACTCAATGTATTCAAGCAAGGAAAATACTACATACACAAAGGGCCTAAAGTATGGCCTAAGAAAGCTTGTGACAACTTTAAGAAGAAATGGCAAGATGCTTTATATCCATTGGATGAATTTATGGTTTTAACAAGGGAAAGAGAGTTTAAGACTGCTAAGGAATTTTTAGAAAAGGCACTTACTGATGATTATATACATATCTTCAAGATTGGAAAGAACATAAAAGAAGCTATTTGCAGTGATGAATGTGTTCCTATTGAAATTGATGAATTCCTTAATGATTTGGAAAAAGCATTTGATTATGACATTTCCAATAAGAATGGTGATGAATTAGCAAGAGATTATTTAAACTCTTTAGATGACTTCTTAAATCCTGGACAATACATTAAAAGATAATTTGGAGATTTTTATGAAAGCAAAACAATCAGAAACCATAAGAAGCTTTTTAGCTATTGAACTTGATCAAGAATTGGTTCCTAAGATTCTAGATGTTCAAAAGGAGTTTAAGAAGACAAATACCAATATCAAATACGTTCCATCAAAGAACATGCATTTTACCTTGAAGTTCTTTGGAAACATTGATTTGGATATGGTTGAAGATATCGCTGATGCAGTCAATAAAGTCATTAAAAATTACTCTTCTTTTGATTTGAACATTAAGAATTGTGGCTGTTTCCCAAATAAGAATGTAATTAAGGTTCTTTGGTTAGGATTAGATGAAGGCTCTCCAATTATTAATCTTCAAAAGGATCTTGATAAGGAATTCAAGAAATTGGGATTCAAGAAGGAAATGAACTTCATTTCCCATTTGACCATTGGCAGAGTTAAAAGTCCTAAGAATAAAAAGGAAATCCGACATACCATTGAAAAATTGGAAGATATTGAAATTGGAACTTTCACTGTTTCTAAGATTTGTTTAAAAAAGAGTACTTTAACTCCTCAAGGACCAATCTATGAGGATATTAAAGTCTTTGAATTGGATTGAATTTTTCCATATTGCCTATTTTTCAATTTAATTTCTTATTTTATGGATTATACTATTCAAAATCATATCTTTTTTAAAAATAAATATGTGGATGTTCAATAAAATTTCTTATTTTTTTACAAAAAATTTCAATTCAAATTTTGCTCTTTTATTGAACTGTCTTAAATTTCCTAATTTAAATATCAATATTGATTTTTTTTAATTTATTAATTTGACAAAATTATAATAAAAATAAAAAATACTAAAAAATATTCATATAAAATAAAATTTAACTAAACATTAACCAGGATAAATGATAAAATATTAAACTAAAATAAAAACATTTATAAACATTTTCATATATAAATAATAACAACGATATATTGTACAATATATTTCATAAGACTTTATACAAAATTCAATATTTTAGGAGATAAAAAATGATCGTAAGTGTAATTGGTGGAACTGGTCCACAAGGTTTAGGAATTGCTCTCAGATTAGCAATTGAAGGTGTAGAAGTTATTGTTGGTTCCCGTAAAGAGGAAAAAGCATTAGATGTTGTTGCAGAAGCTAAAGAAAAATATGCTGACTATGACTTAAACATCAAAGGTTTAGCTAACGAAGATGCAGCAAAAGAAGGAGACATCTTAATCCTCACTGTACCTCTTGCAGCACAAAAACCAACTGTTGAAGGAATCAAGGAATTCTGTACTGACAAAATCGTATTGGATGCAACTGTACCTTTAGAAACTGCAATTGGTGGAAAACCATTCAGATTCATTGACTTAATGGAAGGATCTGCAGCAGAAAGAACCGCATCTATCCTTGACGGAACCGGTGCAAAAGTTATCTGTGCATTCTGTAACATCAGTAACTCCCACTTATCCAACATTCCAGAAGACATTGACTGTGACTGTTTAATTGCTGGTGACGACAAAGAAGCAAAAGAAATTGCAGCAGAACTCATCAACAAGATCCCTGGTGTAAGAACCATCGATACTGGAATCTTGGAAAAATCCAGAATCATTGAAAAGATCACTCCATTGTTAATCGGATTAAACATCAAGTACAAATCCCATTACGGTGGACTCAGAATCACTGGAATTCCAAAATTAGATGAATAAATTCAATAACAAATCCAAGATTTAATTATTCTATTTCTATAGAATAA
>JAEEGJ010027937.1_pt1 | contig 11276 bp, 14 predicted proteins | sample 8958761 | NCBI WGS metagenome assembly JAEEGJ01 (sample SAMN16246546, study PRJNA631951) | gut metagenome | biome: gut microbiome; feature: rumen; material: RS-attached | host: Bos | place: Iran: Karaj | collected 2018-10
ATATTTCCAGAAGCAGCGTGGCGAGAACATGTTCCTATATAGCCAGCCTTCACAACTCACACAACTCAACGATGCGATGCGAGAGGCTGCTATTACCGATGCCGATGCAACACCTGCAGAGAAGGCGCGGCAACTGTGTCATAGGGTATTTGAAATTATGACCTATGAGCCAGAGACCACTACGGTCGAAACGCCTGCATCCGAAGCGTTCAGCCGCCAATGCGGTGTATGCCAGGACTATGCCCACCTAATGATATCCTTCTGCCGTGCCAACGGTTTGCCAGCCCGCTACGTTAACGGGTTCCTCGAAGGTACCGGACAGACCCATGCCTGGGTTGAGGTGTTCGATGGCTATAATTGGCAGGGCTACGACCCCACCCACGATCGTACACTGCTGCAGCAAGGATATGTAAAGATAGCCCACGGGCGCGACTCTGCCGACTGTCCCGTAAGCCGCGGTATGTTCAGCGGACAAGCAGTACAGCAAACACAAATCAGCGTAACATTGCAAGAATTATGATAAAAACTATTGTATCTACCGAACTGCCCGTAGACGAGCAGTTCCGCATCCGCAAGAATGTGATTCATCATGGCAGAGAGGGGCTACGCTTCTGCGTTGTCACAGGCACTCACGGCGATGAGTTAGAGGGTCAGATGGTGTGCTACGAACTATCACGTATCATGAACGAGCATCCTGAACAGCTAGTCGGTACACTCGAGATCTACCCTTCACTCAATCCACTTGGTATCGACACCATCCAGCGAGGCATACCAAACTTCGACCTCGACATGAACCGCATCTTTCCTGGCGATCCTCAAGGCACCATGGCCGAGCAGACCGCACATGCCATCATCGAAGACATCAAGGGAGCCGACATGGTAATTGACATTCACTCCAGCAATCTCTATTTGCGCGAAACGCCACAGGTGCGTATCAACGTACAGGATGCAGAGTGGCTTGTACCATTTGCTGAGCACCTAGGCACCGATTTCGTATGGGTGCACGATGCCGCCACCGTACTTGAGGCCACACTCGCCCACTCGCTCAATAGCACCGATACACCATGCCTGGTAGTAGAGATGGGGGTAGGCCAGCGCATCAACCACAAAATGTGTCATAGGCTGGTAGGAGGCATATTACACCTTATGAAACACATGGGCATGTGGCGAGGCGAAGTACCAGCCCTCATACAGCAGCCCATCGTATGTAAGGGCGATAGCGTAACATTTCTTAATGCCGAGACCTCGGGAGTATTCCTTACCGAGCTTAAGTGCGGCATTACAGTCACCAAGGGTCAGACCATCGGCCAGATTGTCGATCCACTCCGTGGACGCGTGCTCAGCACAGTCATATCACCCGTCAACGGCTATCTGTTCACCATCCGAGCCTATCCTATAGTATACGAAGGATCACTTATGGCCCGAATCTTTAATTCAGAAGAACTAGTATGAGAGAAGAGACTATTTTTGAGATGACGTCGCCCTGTCGCGACAGTTTTCGCATCCGCGGCTACCGTTTCGGGGAGGGAGCCAAAACGCTGGCCATCGTAGGAGCTATGAGAGGCGATGAGGTGCAACAGCAGTATATCTGTGCTCAGATAGTGAACAGTTTGGGCTTCATTGAGCGTCATGGAGGCATTGCCAAGGGCAAGAGCATACTGGTCATTCCCTCGTGCAACCCCTTCTCGATGAACGTCAGCCGCCGTTTCTGGGCGATGGACAATACAGACATCAATCGCATGTTCCCAGGTTACGCCAATGGAGAGACAACGCAGCGTATTGCAGCTGCTGTCTTCGAGGCTCTGAATGGTTTTGAGTATGGCATCCAACTGGCCAGCTACTACGTGCCAGGCGACTTCATCCCCCACGTCCGTATGCTCAAGACCGGCTATGAGGATGTAGAGACTGCCCGCCTGTTCGGTATGCGCTATGTGACGGTCTACCCGCCTCGTCCCTTCGATACCACGCTGCTCAATTATAACTGGCAACTTTGGAACACCAAGGCCTTCTCTGTCTATGCGGGCAAGACCAGCCAAGTCGACCTGACAGCTGGCGACGAGAACGTTGATGCCATCTTGCGTATGATGAGTCGCACGGGCATACTCACTACCGACTCAGCGGGTTCAGCCTATGAGTCCGTGCTCATCGATGAGTCAACACTACAGCACATCAAGGCACGTCATGCGGGCATTCTGCTTCGCTTGGTCGATGTAGGTAGTCGTGTGCATCCCGGCCAGTCGCTGGCGCACATCATCCATCCCTACAACGGCCAGATACTCAGCGATGTCAAGGCCACAAAAGAAGGGACGGTTTTCTTTGCTCATAACCGTCCCGTAGTCCTGCAGAATGCCCTGCTGTTTATGGTTCACACCATAGAATTATAGTCTACTTGATGAGACCACGATTCTTCATAGTGACATTGAGAAGCTCCAGATAAGTACGCATCTGATACTTGTTGAGGATGTAGCGCATCCATTTAACATCGTTCGAGATGGCACGCTTCACCATCGCGTCTCGATCCTCTTTGCCATACACGGCTGCGAACTTCAGCTCGGCTGCGAATGTGTGGTGGATCTCCTCTACGGCTTCCTTCTGGTCATCATACAGCCCCAATGCCTTAGAGAGCTTATTCATATTAATGTTCAACTCATAAGCCTCTAAATTGCTTACTTCAGCTGTTTTCTCACCTTCTGCAAATGCTGCTGTCATACTCAGCATAGCTACCATTGTCAAAATCATCTTTTTCATCTTTTTACCCTTTCTTTTCTTTACTCGGGGCAGCGTGTTCATTTGTTATCCTGTTTGCCCCTACTTTAATTAATATGTTATCCTAAACGTAGCCCTTTTGGCTTACGCCGCTTTCCCGTTGAACGGGACAAGCTCAAATATTTAATGTCTTTTGACGGTGCAAAGGTACGACGTTTTTGTTAGTTTCTCATCATAAAAGAGCATAATTGTGTCCGTACACGGGAATTAATTGACTCTAATCAAAGAATTCATAAAATATGTTATTTTTGTTAATTTCATGTTAATTCATTGATGGTGACAAGAGCCGGAAAAAGCAACGACAAATATTATTAACACCGCGAGGCTCATATAGCCAGGTCATGAGACTGTCAAGGCTTGTGCCTTGCAGTTCTTCGTCAAGATAAACTTTCACTCGTTGTCTGTCTGATACCAGATGCTCCGCCCCCATGTAGTCCTGGAAGCATGATTTGTAGATGTCGAGCAGACGGGACTTGGGGTAAGTCTCCATCTGCTTCTGAACAAACGTCTGTATATCCTGTGCCGATGCAAGGATGCTCAACATCAGTGAAAAAGATAATAGTAGGATCCTTCTCATCATTCACAATGAATTACTGCATCCAGCTTCGTTAGCAACCTCTTCCGTCAATACTGCAGGCAGCACCTTCTTCTTGCGGTCTTGGCTCTAGCCCTACATCCTTCGAGTAGAGCGTGACGGTTCCATCTTCCAATACATAACAGGGAATGCCTAGATCATCTACAGCCTTCGCTTCATCGAAAGCGGGATTTGTGTCACGGAGCTTGATAAACTGTTTCAGGTTCCTGACATGCTTACCGATGTCAATCACCTCGAAATTCGGATTACCCTCCACCTGCTTCTCTACGTATTCGCAATCTGGGCAGGTATGCATCACATACATCTTAATCATAGTTGCATCTGTTTTTGTTAATTGTCTATTTGCGCACAAAAATACGAAATTATCCTCAATTATTGTACTCCAGCTATCAAATGTACGTCTCTTTTATGCTAAATTAGTTAAATCGCGCATTTTTCTGCTATATTATGACTATATTTGCAAAGTAGTTTATAGTACACATAACAATTACATACGAAATATATGATACAATCATATGCAAGGGTATCAGTAGAAATGCCCGAAAACGAAGATAAGAAATCTCTCCGTCATGCGCTCGACATTGGTCGCTTTGCTTGCAAAGAACTTACATACGAGATTGAGAATCCCGACATCAAGGATGAATTTACCATCAAATTCTGATTATGGAAAAGAAAAGCGATACCTACCAGATTGCCACCGACATCCAATGGGAATATGCCGGTGATGGCATAGTTCGCCAGATTATGGCCTACGATGAGCACTTGATGATGGTGAAAGTGAAATTCAATCAGGGTGCCATCGGCACTCTTCATCAGCATCCTCATACCCAAAGTACCTACGTGGCCAGCGGATGCTTTGAGGTGACTATCGGTGAGGAAAAGAAAGTTCTCAAAGCAGGTGATGGCTATTATGTGGCTCCCAACCTTCCACATGGTTGTGTCTGTCTGGAGGCAGGTGTTCTCATCGACACCTTCACTCCCATGCGCGAAGATTTCTTGGAATAAAAGACATCCGTCGATTCATTATTTACTTAGTCTTTCTAAAGCCGCTGCATCCAGTCGGTAAACTGTCCAATCCTTCATGGGTACGGCTCCAAGAGAGAGGTAGAAGTCGATGCTTGGCTGGTTCCAGTTCAGGCATGTCCATTCCATTCTTCCACAATGATGCTCTCGTGCTATCTTTACCAAATGCAGCAGCAAGGCCTTCCCATACCCTTTACCACGATCGTCTGGCCACACAAACAAGTCCTCCAGATACAATCCTGAATGTCCGATGAACGTTGAGAAGTTGTAGAAGTAAAGCGCGAAGCCTACCTCACGACCATCCACAACGGCAAACACCGCTTCAGCCCTGTGCTCATCGAACATTTCCCGTTCAAGCACTTCTGGCGAGGCAATCACCTCGTTCTCCATCTTCTCATATCGGGCTATGCTCTTGATAAACTCCAGCAGCAACGGCACATCCTGCCGTTCTGCTTTGCGAATTTCAATATTTCTCTTCATATTATTCAATCTTTCCTGCCAACCACATGCGAGTTGCTGCAGGTGTCGGTGTGGCGGTGATAGTGGCAGTATTGACCGTCTGCTGATCTCCTTCGATATTGAACTGCAGGGTCGCTCCATCTGAGCGCACATCGATGGTGACTTGGGCACCCATCACCAATGGCAGATTGACGTCGCCATGACCCGTTGGAAATCCGCAGAGCACTGGAATGTTATACTCTGCCAACAGGTCGTGGAGCATAGCCTCAATACTTATGACTTCGCCGTTCTCGTCTGTGAACTCAGTGCCGCAGCTGACGAACTCACCGAGGATGACTCCCTTGCAACGGTCGAACACACCATTCATCTTCAGCAAGCGCATCTGGCGGTCGATATTACGCATATTCTCACCGATTTCTTCCACGAAGAGAATCAGGTCTTTACCTTTTGTGGCATCGGCCCTGGAGCCGACGTTGGGCGCGAAGGTGCAGAGGTTGCCGCCAACGAGCACACCCCTGGCCTGTCCCAGAATGTTCTGCTGATGTGCAGGAACTTCATAACGGGGAACCTTGCCCAACAAGAGGTCGCGCACCATCGTGCAAGTCTTGTCAGTGCCTCCCTTGGCCAGAGTGGTACTCATGGTGCCGAGGATGCTCATCACGCCGGCACGGCTCCAAAATCCGTGAAGGGTGGAGATGTCGCTGTAGCCGACAATCCACTTCCGGGCAGCCTTCACTTCGTCGAATGGCAGTTGGTCTATGAGTTGGATGGTGCCATAACCGCCGCGATTACAGAGGATGGCCTTGATGCTTGGGTCACTCAAAGCCCAGCGAATATCACTTACGCGCTCTTCTACCGTTCCTCCTATCTTACCGTCCAGCACCTTACCAACATTGGGACCGATGACGGGTTCAAAGCCCCATGAGCGGAGCACGTCGGCTGCTTTCTCAATGGTCTCTAATGGCGTGAAGTACGAGGGAGAAATCATCGCCACCTTGTCGCCCGCCTTCAGATAGTCGGGCTTTGCGCAGTTCAGCACCACCTGTTCTTCTGGTCTCGGTACAACGCCAGTGTCATCATCGTCCTTGCTGCACGATGTCAATGTCATGGTAGCCATCATGGCGGCTACTGCCATTAGTAAAAGGTTCCTCATCTGAATATACATTCTACATCACTCATTATACTCCAAAGCAAGTCCACCTTCGCTTGTCTCCTTGTAAAGCGAGGGCAGGTCGTGGCCTGTGCGCTTCATCACTTCAACCACATGGTCGAAGGAGATGCGGTGGTTGCCGTCGGAAGTGATGGCATAGAATGTCGCATCGGCAGCACGTGCGGCAGCAAAGGCATTACGCTCGATACACGGAATCTGAACCAATCCGCAGATGGGGTCGCAGGTCATGCCGAGGTGATGCTCCAGTCCCATCTCAGCAGCATACTCTATCTGGTTGGGACTACCTCCCCATAGCTGGCAACCGGCTGCAGCGGCCATGGCACAGGCGACACCCACCTCACCCTGACATCCTACTTCCGCGCCGCTGATGCTGGCATTGTGCTTAATCACGTTGCCAAAGAGTCCAGCTGTAGCAAGGGCTCTCAGTACGCGCTGCTTAGAGAATCCCATATCGTGGTAAGACCCATAGAGAATGGCAGGAAGAACACCACAACTGCCACAGGTGGGAGCCGTCACAATCGTACCTCCACAGGCATTTTCTTCAATAACTGCCAATGCATAGGAATAGAGTAGGGCACTGTAACGGGCTGTCTCATTGTATCCCTGTGCCTTTACATGATAAGATACAGCCTTGCGCGCCAAGCCTAACGGACCAGGCAGGGCGCCTTCTGCATCGAGACCTCTTATTACGGCTTTTTCCATCGTATCAAAGACTTCCTTCAGAAAATCCCAGATTTCCGGTCCTTCACACTGTTCCACATATTCCCAGTAGCCATGGCCTGTTTTTTTGCACCACGCCATGATGTCCTTGATCTTGTGCATCTCATAGACATCGCCGCCAGCAGCGAACATGTCGCCTTCGGCCTTACCCTCCGACAGTGCACCCCCGCCTACGCTATATACCGTCCACTCGTCGCCTCCGTCAGCTGTGAACTTCATGCCGTTGGGATGGAACGGCAGGAAGATCTTGGGTTGCCAGACGATGTTCACTGGGGCAATCTTACTTAGCACATCAATGATGGCGACATCGGTCATGTGACCTTTTCCCGTAGCAGCGAGACTGCCGTAAAGGGTTACTTCGAAGCTCTTGGCCTCGGGATGGCGTTTGGCGTAGATACGTGCTGCATTGTCTGGCCCCATCGTGTGACTGCTTGACGGGCCTTTTCCGATACGGAATAGTTCTCTGAGTGATTTCATATTTTAATTCGTTTTATTCTTTATGTCGATTATAAACCTTGACGGCATCTTGCATAATGTCATAATGGTCAAATGCAAGATGTGGCCGCTCGGCTATGCCGCTTGGCTTGTCCAAGAAGTCTGACAGTGGCCACCACTCAGCTTTGGCCGCATCATCCTGGCCTGTAACAGCAACAGGTTCATCGATGATGGCCAGATAAGCGACAGTGATAGTCCTTCCTCTTGGGTCTCTATCTACCTTGGAATATGCACCAATTTGATATACTTTGCTAACCTTCAGTCCCGTTTCCTCTTTCAGTTCCCTGATAGCACATTGCTCCGTCGTCTCATCCATATCCATGAAACCTCCGGGGAAAGCCCATGCTCCTTTGAACGGTTCTCCCCCTCTTTGGATAAGCAGCACCTTTGGCTCTGCTTCCCTCGTTATCACAATGCAGTCAGCCGTTACTGCTGGTCTTGGATATTTGTAGGTATATGCCATATGTTTACAATTCCTCTTGCAACTCTTCAAGAATTAAGTCCCTTGCAACCCCTTCGTCCCCATAACCGCTCAAAATGCTGTTTCTTACAAATCGGTCATAGAATCTGAGAACCACGCTTTTCATCTCATTGGGCAGATACTCCAATGCTTTCAACTGCATTTCTTCAGGAATACCCCAGATAGCTTCAGCAATGCTTCCGACGATAGCCCCAAGTGTATCGGCATCAGCACCAAGGCTTACAGCTCTTCGCACAGCATCTTCAAAAGATGTACTCTGTCCAATAATCCATAATGCGACAGGAACAGTACCTTGGCAAGTCTCGTCAAACCGGTTGATAACATTCTCTTTCTTAATGTCGATATTGTAGCCTGAGAACTTGACGCATTTCTGCAATACTTCCGAGATATCCAGAGCATTTGGCTGATTTGTTGCCACACGCATCTCTATGGCATGGTGTATAGCCAGTGCGACAGTCTGGGCTCCTTTGATACCTTCAGGATGATTGTGTGTGCATTCTGCTGTCTGCTTCGCCATTGGCAACATACCGAAAGCATTAAGTTTTGCCCATGCCACAGGACTTACTCTCATGGCTGCCCCGTTACCAAATGAATTATAGGGTAGGGGATTGTCACTGCGAACCCATTGAGCAAATCTGCCGCCATAGCCTCCCATTGGATGTGGATATCGTCTGCACCACTCATGAATACTTTCTCCGAAATCTCTGTCTCTAAGTATAGCATCAGCCACAGCCACCGTACAGATGGTATCATCCGTAAAATCATTCTTATCAGAAAACAGTTCAAAATTGTAGTCATTGGTTGGGTTAAATTCCCAACGGCTACCAACAATGTCACCAATAATTGCTCCTAACATACCATATTATTTTATATATCCCTGGCTTATGCCAGCCCCTTATCAAGGGGCTTCAAATGTCTCATATTGTGGGACAATATCTATGAATCTTTATTCTCAGACTCATTTTCTTGTGGCAAGTACATTTCTGCTGCCTCCAAGTGCATGTCGCGTATCTCATCTGCCAGCCATTGTGGAGAAAGCACCTTCACCTGACTAGCCCGGCTCAGGAAGTGGGCACTCAGGTCTATTGTCGGTCTCATGTAGAGTTCAAAGTCTGCGAAGTTCTCACCCCTTCCAATCTCCCGCTGGCTGTGGTGGATAGGCAAATCTCTGATGTAGAAACGTTCATAGCCAAATGCTCTGATAACGATTCTCTCTGCTGGAGTACCATCACCCACCAGCACACCATAGCACTCATTAAAATATTCCTGAGCATCAAAGTCAGGGTCTATCTTGAACTTGATGTCAGTCAGCGACATCTCCAGAATTCTGTCAAACGAGAACACACCGAAGTAGTCAGACTCAGGCTTCTCCTCTGTTGCATCGCGGTGGAAGTGCCCCAGAATATACCAGCGTTGTTTCAACAACTTGATGCAATAAGGCTCAAACACCAGATGATTAGGCTTGTCAGTACCGTATTTCCTGTAGTCAACGGCAATTCTGACGCTTTTCTTCATGGCTTCAATCACCATCTTCAGATATTCGCCCTCGTATGGCACCTCTTGCAGCAGGATCCTGTTTTGCAGCGACATACTCTCACTGATCACGTTGCTTACTGAGAGAGTTGACAGCATCCAGTTCTGTACACTGTCCTCTCTGAGCACATAGTCATTGCCGATGTAGTACTCATACCCGTTCTGGCGGTCACAGTCAATGTAGATGCCAAAAATGTCCTCAATAGCATCCTTATGGCGGGCAAAGGTAGAACGAGCCAGTTCTATGCCCTCACTCATATCCGTCTGCAGCCACTTCTCGTTAATCTCTGCAAACGTAATCCTCCTGGCTTTGCGAATGGTGTTCACAAGCCAGATATATTCTTTGAACTTTGCCGGTATCTTCATACAAATGTAGTTTGTTATTCATCATCAGAAAAAAACAATATCCTGACTCATGGCTTCCATCAGTTCCAATTTGACAGACTCACTGTAGTCCTCGTCATTCACTATGCAACGCATAACCTTTGTCAGCAAGTCACGGTCAATATTGATGCTATTTCGGGTGCAAAAGTACACAAAAGTTTGTGGAAACACCCATTTTTGATTAAAAAAACTGAAATAAAAGCCGATTTTTACAACTGTCAGTTGTTTTCCTCAAATTTTCTTCCTATCTTTGCGCCAGAAAATAGATAACGTATGACGTTCGACAAAATTCTCGATAACAACACCCTATGGGCAGTACCTGACACGTACCATGCAAGAGCGTGAGCATACGCTGAATGAACTGAACAAGATGGAGCAGGTTCGCAACTATCTGATCAGCAATCAGGCTATTGATGCTGACGGATTTGTGGACTTCCTGTCAGAACTATCATAAAGAAAAGGAGGTAATATGAAGAAGAAAACACAAGAATTCCTTGAAGCTCACAAGAGCGAAACGCCATCAACATGGCGCGAGGAAGCAGAATGGAGACGCGACAACTGGTCGTGGCTGCGGCACTCACAGAAGATTGCCGTGAAGGTGCTGTTGCAGATGAAGCAAGAGGGACTGACGCAGAAGGCTCTCGCTGAACGCATGGACTGCACCCAGCAATACGTGTCGAAAATTCTGAAGGGTAAGGAGAATATGTCTCTTGATACGCTCTCGAAACTAGAAGATGCGCTTGGCATCAACCTGATATACGACGAGCAGGTGGCATATCCAAACATGGTAGCTGAAGAGGCATTTGTATAAGAAATATAGTTTGGTAAGGAAATTGATTTCCCCACGCAGGAATTGTAACCAACTGAAAATCAGACACTTGCATTAAAAAGGTAGAAATGGGATAGACCCTTTCTAAAAATTTGTTTTTGAGAGACTTACGAATGCCTCATAGTGACGGGCAGTGGTGGTTTTTGTCTGCTTTGTCCGTAGTTTTTACGGATTCTGGCCTGATGTCAGGAAATTTCAGTTTTAAGCAAGTTTAACCATCCGTTTTCCCGTTTTGACTCGAATCGATCTCTTACCATCGATCTTGTCGGTTGCAAAGGTACGACTTTTATTTCAAAGAGCCGCATCTTTGCAACTGTTTTTTCGGTCAAAAGAAAAAATCGCCTCAGGTTGTGCCTCAGGGGTTTAGGTTTAAGTTTAGAGAGGCTTATATACATATAAGAGGTAAACTAAACCCACCATGTGATTCAGGTAGGTTTGATTGAGGTTATGAAGGCATGTATATATACATGGTTAAACCTAAACCTTAAACCTGTTTTTTTCTTGACCGAAATCCTGTCTTATGACGTTGAATGTTAAAAGTGGGCTCCAGATTCGCATATTTACCCGAAAAAGTTTGTTTGATTGGAAAATATTGCTTAATTTTGCAGCGTTAAATATCAAAAAAGTGAAGATAAATAACAAAATAGATATATAAATATCAGTTTGTTGAATAATAAATATATCAATTATGGTAGACTTTTATGAATATTCTACGCCAGAACTGGTTCGATTGCTTGGTTCACGGTTCAAGGAATACAGGATGCGCTGCAACCTCACCCAGAAGGAGGTGGCAGAGCAGTCAGGCATCGGCTTGACCACC
>JAEEGJ010027939.1_pt1 | contig 11276 bp, 10 predicted proteins | sample 8958761 | NCBI WGS metagenome assembly JAEEGJ01 (sample SAMN16246546, study PRJNA631951) | gut metagenome | biome: gut microbiome; feature: rumen; material: RS-attached | host: Bos | place: Iran: Karaj | collected 2018-10
AACGAAAAGTTCAATACAGACAGGGCGGCTAAGACTTGTCAATATTTCAATCACTGGAAAAAGAAAACATAACTGGATAATGATCAAAACCATCAACGGCTGGCGCGCCGTGTTCGCGCTGATGATAGTGCTCTTTCATGTGGGCGTGGCAGGGCTCGAGGAGATGACTTGGGCCGGAGTGTCATTTTTCTTCATGGCAAGCGGTTTCCTGCTGGCGATGAAATATCCCGTCGAGCGCCTCGACAGTGAGGGGTATGGTCGGTTTGCCTGGCGCCATGCCGCCAAGTTGTTCCCCCTGCACTGGCTCACGCTCGTGTTGTGGCTGGCAGCAATGGCCCTGGTGGGCATGTTGGCCATCAAGCCCTTGGCGCTAGCGCTCAATGCCACGTTGCTGCACACCTGGTCGCTCTCACATTCCATCTACTTCTCCTGCAACCAGTTCTCGTGGTTCCTGGGCACCTTGCTGTTCTGCTACCTGTGCTATCCCTTGTTGGCGCGGTGGCTGTCGCGGTTGCGCCTGCGTGTGCGTGTCATTATTGTTTTGGTGCTCGTGGTGATTGATTTCATCCTGCTGGCCATCAATGGCACCGACGGCTACTTCCGCACTGCCCTCTACGTTTTCCCGCCCGTGCGCATCATCGACTTCATCATCGGCATGCTGCTTGCCGCTGCGTTGCCTCACATCCAGGCACTTCCCGTCATCGGCAAGGGCAAGAACGGAACCGATGCCGAACTGGTCGCCGTGGCGCTGCTCTCGGCGGCGGTGATGTCTTACCAGGCCTATTACGATCTGCTGCTGCGCTGGAGCGATGCCCTCATCTGGTGGCTCCCCGTCGCAGTGATTCTGCTCGTGTGCTACCTCTATGACAAGCGCGAGGGTTTCATCGGCAAGATATTGGCATCCAAGCCGTTGCAGTGGCTAGGCGACATCAGTTTCGAGATTTTCATGCTGCAAGGCCTTGCAGCGCTGGTGTTCAACTACTTGTGTGCGCCGGTGTTGGCCCACCTGGGATTTGGCCACCCGTCGCCCTATGGCAATCCGGGTGACTTCGACCCCATGGGCATGAGTCCTTATTCCCTGATACCAGTGTTCATCCTGCCCATCGACATCCTGCTCGCTTGGGCGGTTAACCGCCTGTTCACGCGCCCCATCTCCCGTCTGCTGTTGAAGTAGGGCGCATCCATTGCTGTAAATTATTGATAATGAATGGACTTATTGCCTTTGCGGCTTGGCGTGAAGGCGCTTGTGACGTGTGGACGGCAGGGAACCAACGTGGGTGCCTGTGGTAACAGTTTTTTGCATTTTGAGCAATAAGCGGGAAAAAGTTGCGTTATTAAGGTTAAATGGACCTGACTAGGCTAAGACATATTGCATGGATAATGCTGCTGGTGATGGGGTGCGCTCACGTGCATGCCCAGGATAATGACATGATTCTCAACCGCCCGTATGCCGACACCAAGCTTGTACACTTCGGTTTCTCGGTGGGCATGAATTTCCAGAATCTGGCTATCACCAACAACGGCTTTGTCACCGATGACGGTGATGAGTGGTACGCCGATGTGCCTGCTCACTCGCCGGGCTTCAGTGTGAACGTGCTGGCCGACTTGCGCCTGCATGAGCACTTCAACGTGAGAATTTCGCCGGGTCTGTACTTCGGCAACAAGGTGGTGCGTTTCCTCAACCATCGCGGCAACCCCGAATGGGTGGAGCAAAGCCACTACAAGCAGAGCCAGAACGTCAAGTCCACCTATATCGTGGTGCCCATCGACGTGAAGATGAGCGCCAAGCGTTACCACAACATGCGCCCCTACTTCACGGGCGGCGTGATGTATGCCCAGGACTTGGCCAAGGAACGCAGCGAGCAACTCAAGCTCAAGCACGGTGACCTGATGCTCACGGTGGGCATGGGATGTGACTTCTACATGCCTTTCTTCAAGCTCTGTCCCGAGGTGAAGTTCTGCTTCGGCCTCAAGAACCTGCTGGACCGCAACCGTCCCGACCTGGAGGACAGCCCTGAGATGTTGCGTTTCACCAAGAGCGTGAGCAAGGTCCAGAGCAACATGGTGGTGGTGACGTTCTACTTTGAGTAATGACAAAAAGAATATGATCTATCGCTTGCATGACATACGCCGCCTGCTTGTCGCAATGACCGTCACTCTGGTCGTTGCGCTTGGCGCTATGGCCCAAGTCGATGCGGCGATGTCCCATTTCTGGACCGCTCAGGGCTACTACAACCCTGCTGCAGCGGGCAACATCAATGCCATCAACCTGCAGTTGGGCAGCCGCATGCAGTGGGTGGATTTCAAGCATGCCCCGATGACGTTCTATCTCACGGCCGACATGCCTTACAAGCTGCTCGAGCAGCGCTTTGGCGTGGGTGTGAAGGCTGAGTTTGAGCGCATCGGTCTGTACACCAATACCCGCATCGGTGCCCAGATTGCCTGGAAACGCAAGTTCGGCAAGGACATGCTGCTCAGCGTGGGTGTGCAGCCTGGCGTGTTCTCGCAGACTTTCCGCGGCAAGGAGGTCATCATGGCCGAAGACGCTGAACACCAGGAAGGTAATGATGAAGCCATCCCCAAGCAGGACGTGTCGGGAACGGCGTTTGATGCCAACGTGGGCGTGTACTTCTCGCACCCCTATTTCTGGACGGGGCTTTCAGTGACGCACGTCACCTCGCCCAGCATCGAATTGAAGGTTAACCGCGAGTCCATCGACTTCTACGAATTCAAAGCGAGCCGCACCTATTATTTTATGGGTGGCGGCAATATTCCGATTAATAACACGTTATTTGATATACAACCAGCGGTTATGTTCGCCACCGACCTGAAAGCCTGGACGGCCCAGGTGGCGGGACGTGTGCGCTATAACCGCATGCTGAGCATTGGTGCCGGCTATCGCTGGAAGGACGCTGTCACAGCCTTCATCGGCGTGAACCTGAAAGATGCCTACATCGGTTATGCCTACGATTATCCCGTTTCGGCCATCAGCAAGGCCACTTTCGGTAGCCATGAGGTGTTCATTAACTACCGAGTGAAGCTGGACAAGAACGAGAAAAACAAGAACAAACAAAAGAGCGTACGCTTAATGTAGAGAATATGAAGAAACTAATTTTGATACTGTTGGTCGCCGTGGCGACTGTGTCATGCTCATCCATTCGCAAGGGCGGGTCCAATGGCGGTGAGGTCACCGGCGTTGGCGCAACCGTGTTTAACGAGACCACACCTTACGGCATGGTGCTTGTTGAAGTGGGCTCGATGCGTGAGGGTCCCAACGAGCGCGACTCGGTCTGGGGCATCGACTCGACAGCCCATGGCGTGTCGGTTGACGCGTTCTGGATGGACGAGATGGAGGTGAGCAACTCCAAGTACAAGCAGTTTGTGTATTGGGTGCGCGACTCCATTATCCGCGAGCGTCTCGCCGATCCTGCCTACGGTGGCAACGAGGAGTTCAAGATCGAGGAGGACAAGGATGGTAATCCCGTCACTCCCCACCTGGACTGGAGCAAGTCGATTCCCTGGAAGAACCCCAGCGAGGACGAGGAGCGTGCCATCGAGAGCGTTTATCGCATCAACCCCATCACGGGCGTGAAGGAGCTGGATGCCGCTCAGATGAACTACCGCTACGAGATCTATAACCTCACCGAGGCCGCCAAGCGCCGTCACCGCTTTGACCCCGAGCGTCGCGACTACAACACCGACCATGAGGTGGACTACACGGCTCCCACCATCAGCAAGGATACCGCGTATCTCGACGACGAGGGACGCATCGTTCGCCAGACCATCACGCGTGCGCTGCAGAGCGATTACGACTTCCTTAACACCTACATTGTCAATATCTACCCCGACACCACCTGCTGGGTCAACGACTTTGAGAATGCCTACCAGGAGCCCTATGTGCGCATGTACTTCGCCAACGGCAACTACAACAACTATCCCGTTGTCGGCGTGAGCTGGGAGCAGGCCAACGCCTTCTGCCACTGGCGCACCGAGTTTCTGAAGAAGTCGCTGGGCAACCAGGGCATCTATGTGGAGCCCTTCCGCCTGCCCACCGAGGCCGAGTGGGAGTTTGCTGCCCGTGCCGGCCAGAACAAGAACAAGTACCCGTGGGAAGGCGACCTGCCCCTGACGGTGGACGAGGGCTGCTTCTATGCCAACTTCAAGCCCGATGAGGGTAACTACGTCAAGGACGGTTACATCATCTCGGCTCCCGTGGGCACCTATGAGCCCAACGACTACGGCCTGTATGACATGGCCGGTAACGTGAGCGAGTGGACCTCCACGGCCTATACCGAGAGCATTGACCGCATGACCGACGACATCAACCCCGAGTACCGCTACTATGTCGCACAGGAGGATCCCTACAAGATGTCGCGCAAGATCGTGCGTGGCGGCTCGTGGAAGGATGTGGTACACAACATCCGCGCCGACCTGCGCATGTGGGAATACCAGAACGAGCAGAGGAGCTACATCGGTTTCCGCTGCGTCCGCTCCAAGGTGGGCCTGGTTAAGGGCCGCCGCAAGAACTGCTGTAAGGACTAATCCGCACATTATTTATAGTACATACACATTATCTAGAATCCTATTCGTCACACTCATTTTTTATAGTTTAAGCCAGTATGGGTAAAATCAAGAGATATAAAAAGAAAGCAGGCCGCTTCTTGAAGAGCGACAGCGGACAGCGCTTTTTCAACTTCGCCTATAGTATCGGTGCCGCAGTCGTTATCTTGGGTGCCTTGTTCAAGATCCTGCACCTGCCTTGGGGTAACACGATTCTGACCATCGGTATGGGTACCGAGGTGTTGATGTTCGTGCTCACGGCATTTGACAAGCCCGAGAAGGAATATCACTGGGAGGAAGTCTTCCCTGTGTTGGCCAGCCAGAATCCCGAGGACCGTCCCGACTTCAATACCGGCGGCGGAATCTTCATTGGCGGCTCCGGCGGCAGCGGCGAGGGCTATGAAGGCGGCGAAATCAACGTCAGTGTCTCTGATGCCAAGAACGCTGTGGGCCTGCCCCAAGGCGTGAACCTGAGCGAGGAGGATACCCTGTCGCTGAGCGAGAGCATCGCTAAGATGGCTGCTGCCAGCGACCAGCTGTCGCGCATGGCCGAGTTGACCGATGCCACCCAGCAGTACCTGAGCCAGATGGCTGCCATCAGCGAGCAGATGCAGAAGCTCCAGGTCACCACCACCGCACTCAACGAGGTGAGCGAGACGCTGCTGGGCAGCTATCGCGCCATTACCGACAACAGCCAGAACATCACCGAGAGTTCCACCGGTTATGTGGACCAGATGCAGGCCCTGAACCAGAACATCAGCGGCTTGAACACCATCTATGAGATCCAGCTGAAGAGCATCTCCTCGCAGCTTGACAACATCGACCGCGTGAACCGCGGCCTGAAGGACATCCGCGACATGTACGAGAAGAGCGCTGCCGAGAGTGCCCACTATTGTGACGAGACCGAGAAGATGGCCCGCTACATGAAGCAGCTGAACAGCGTCTATGAGAAGATGATCAAGGCCATGACCGTCAACATGTACCGTCCCATGCCCGGCATGCCCGGTATTGACCCCGAGAGCCCCGACCAGGACGCATAACCGTGCCGCAACCGAGATTAAACTAACGACGTCATTCCTATTCTAACCGATAGAGATAAACTTATAGATGGCAACCTCAAAAAATAAGAGCGTCAACCGCATGTCGCCGCGAGAGAAGATGATTAACCTCATGTACATCGTCTTGACGGCCATGCTTGCCCTGAACGTGTCGAGCGACGTGCTCAACGGCTTCAGTCAGGTGCAAGACGGTTTGACCCGCTCCAACCGCACCATCACGGCACGTAACCAGGCCCTCTATGCCCAGCTTCAGGCCTTCAACGAGAAGAACCCTGAGAAAGGCAAGGTGTGGCTTGACAAGGCGACCCAGGTGGTGGGAGAGACCGACAAACTCTACAACTATATCGATTCGCTCAAACTCCAGATCGTCAAGACCGCCGACGGCGAGGATGGTGATGTGAACAACATCCGCAGCCGCGACAATACCGAGGCCGCCAGCGTTGTCATGTTGGCACCCCAGGGCTCGCGCCAGAGTGGCAAGGGCAAGGAACTGAGAACCAACATCGACCGTTATCGCCAGTTCGTGACCTCATTCCTCGAGGATCCCGAGAAACGCAAGAATCTGGAAACCGCCCTCTCGACTGTGCCTCCCAAGGCCCGTGGCGAGGAGATGAGCAAGAAATCATGGGAAGAGACCATGTTTGACAATATGCCCTGTATCGCTGCCGTCACCCTGCTGACCAAGTTGCAGAACGACGTGCGCTATGCCGAGGGTGAGGTCTTGAACCAGATGCTGACCAACGTGGACATGGGTGACCTGCGTGTGAACCTGGTCAACGCCTTTGTCGTGCCCGACTCGCGTATCGTGATGCGCGGCACCAAGTACAGCGCCCACATCGTGCTCGCGGCCATCGACACCACCCAGCGCCCCATCGTCTATGTCAACGGCTCGCATCTGAACAACAACACTGGTATCTATGAGGTAGCGACCAGCAAGGCCGGCACCTATGACTACTCGGGCTGGATCGAGGTGCTTGGACGTGACGGCACGGTGACCCGCCGTGACTTCAAGTCGAGCTACACCGTTATCGACCCGCTGGCTACCATCAGCGCCACGATGATGAACGTGCTCTATGCCGGCATCAACAACCCCATCAGCATCGCTGTGCCTGGTGTGCCTCAGGGTAGCATCAGCGCCACGATGACCAACGGAACGCTCACCAAGAGCGGTGACGGATGGATTGCCCATCCCACCAAGGTGGGTGCCGAGTGCGTGATCTCGGTTACCGCCGAGATGGAGGGACAGCGCACCAACGTGGGCAGCACCACCTTCAGGGTGCGCAAACTGCCCGATCCGCTGCCTTTCATTGCCTACAAGGATGCCAACGGACAGCCCGCACGCTACAAGGGCGGTAAACCCTTTGCCAAGGCGTTGCTGCTGGCTGCTCCCGGCCTGGATGCTGCCATCGACGACGATATTCTCAACATCGACTACAAGGTCGTGTCGTTTGAGACGGTGATCTTTGACTCGATGGGTAATGCGATTCCCGAGTTGTCCAACGGCTCGCAGTTCTCCGAGCGCCAGAAGACCGCCATCCGCCGCCTGCAGCACGGCAAGCGTTTCATGATTACCCGTGTCAAGGCTACCGGTCCCGACGGCATTACCCGTGACATTCCGGCGATTGATGTGATTGTGAACTAACCTACACTTGATTATAAAAGATCTAATAAGAATATGAAAAGTCTTAGATTGTTTATCGCAGTATTGCTGATCGGACTGGCCGTGAGTGCCTCGGCACAGGATTCCAATACCACAGGCCTCAAGCGTGCCGACGGCGGTGACGAGAAACCGACCAAGGTCGCCAGCCGGGCTAACAATGCCAGCAGGTCCAACGACCTGTCCGCTGGCAAGGCCACCACGCCCACTAAGCCCGATGCGCCGCAGGCTACCAAGCCTAGCGCGCCGCAGGACCGCCCACAGGCTGCTAAACCCGCCTCACAGCCGGACCGTCCACAGGCTGCCAAGCCCGCTTCGCAGTCGGACCGTCAGCAGGCAGGTCAGGGAGGCGTTTCCCGCCGCAACGCAGCTGACAAGGCCCGTGGCAAGAAGGCTGCCACTGGTGGTATCTCCGACCGCCAGCAGTCGTTCTACGAGGTCAAGGAGCCCAGCGATGCCGATTTGCAGTGGATGAAGGTCATCTACCGCTCGCTCGACCTGACCAAGGGCAAGAATCCTGCCCTGTACTATCCCGAGGAGCCCAATGCCGATGGCGAGAACCTGTTCTTCATCATCATGCGCCTGCTCGCCAAGGGACAGATCTCGGCCTACGAGTATCTGGACGGCCGCGAGATGTTCACCGATGAGTTCAAGGTCAAGGTGGACGAGATGATGGACCGTTTCCACATCTATTACACCGAAGCCAAGGGCAGCACCGCCAAGAATCCCATCTACGAGTTTGAGAATGCCGACATCCCCAGCAACGAGGTGCTCAGCTACTTCGTCATCGAGAAGTGGGAGTTTGACACCCGCAGCAACCAGATGAAGGCCCGTGTCGAGGCCCTGTGCCCCGTGCTGCACCGCATGGACGAGTGGGGTGGGGAAGCCGTGAAGTATCCCATGTTCTGGGTAAAACTCAACGACATCCGTCCCTACATGGCCAAGCAGTATGTCTTCACCGACGACGATAACAACCTGGCCCGTTACAGCATCGACGACTTCTTCAAGTTGAACATGTACACCGGCGAGATCTATAAGACCAAGAACCTGCGCAACCAGTCGCTCCGCCAGCTCTATCCCGAGGATGAGGCTTACAAGCATGCTCAAGACAGCATCGAGCAGCGCCTGCGCAGCTTCAACAAGGACCTGTGGGTTCCCTCGCTTGAGGTGCTCCAGGCTCGCGCCGAGGCCGAGGAGAAAGCCCGTGCCGAGGCTGAAGGCGAACTCGTTGAGGGCGAGGACGGCGAGACTGTGGAAGCCGAGGGCGATGCCCCCGCCAGCGAGGAGAAGGTGACGCGTTCCACCAAGCGTGGCAGCAAGAGCAAATCCTCGTCTAAGTCCTCCAAGGCTAAGGCCAAAGAGAAAGCCAAGGAGAAGAAGACCAAGATCAAGGAGCGCAAACCCAAGACCAGCACCCAGGCGGTCAACACCGGAATTCGTTCGGTGCGCAATCGCAGGAAGTAAGCGTCTCAATGACGATCCTATAAGCAATTGCACGGAGTTTCAGCCCCGTGCAATTGCTTTTTGTGGAGACCAATGAAAAATCTGACAATAAAAATATCTTGAAAAATGCTTGGCCATTGTGGAAATAATATGTAACTTTGCGGCGCTAAAAAATGAAAGGGGGTTGTTTAACCTACTGTAAGACACTGATAATCAATACATATCAACCATAATGCACATCGCTGGCACGTGGCTCGCCGGCGGTGTGGCATCAAATGCTGAGCCGCAAACAATCATAGAAATTCAACAATTTACAAACCAATAAAACATTAAAATCAAAACAAACTCATTATGATTATTGTTCCCGTTAAGGAAGGCGACAACATCGAGCGCGCCCTCAAGAAATTCAAACGTAAATATGAGAAGACCGGTATCGTGAAAGAACTGCGCAGCCGTCAGGCTTTCCAGAAGCCTTCGGTCACCAACCGCAAGAAGATGATGAAGGCCGTGTACGTGCAGCAGCTTCGTACTCGTGAGGAGTAATACCCGTTAACTCATCCACGATATGACGAGGGGTGTGTCCAGCAGATTGGACGCGCCCCTCAACTTATATATAATAATGTGAGCCGCGGCACTTCGATCAGGCTCAGCACTCTCTGGGGCCTGTCTTGCAGGCTGTGCCGGTCGGGCCCTAGACTGCAAACACGCGGGAATTGTAAGTAAAAATGACAAACACACGTTAAATTGCCGCTTTTTTGATTTTTTTTGCTTTAAAATTTGCGCCAGCCAAAAATAGTTGCTATCTTTAGCACCGCAAAGCAGACCCCACTCGCCGCATGACGGCGAGGCACTGCTTGTCACACACAATGGAGTGTATGCCTATGGACGCTACAATTGATCGATTCCTGCAATACCTGCGACTAGAGCGCAATCTATCCCAGAGGACCGTGGACACCTACGGCCGTAATCTGGGGCAGTGGCAGGAGTATATGACGGCTGCTGGCGGGCCTCTCGACCTGGCTACAGTCACCGCCAGTGACATCCGTGCCTGGCTGATTGAGCGCTCCACCCAAGGCGATGCGCCAGCGACTTTGCGTCTCAAGGTTCAGGCCCTGCGTGCCCTGTACCGTTACCTGCTGCGGCGTGGCGAGGTGTCAGTCAATCCGGCTGCCCAAGTCGAGCTGGCCCGCATGCCCCGCCCCCTTCCCAAGTTTGTCCGCGAGCGTACCGTTGATGAGGTCCTCGATGCCGATATCGACACGACCGACTTCGGCCAGGTGCGTGACCGTCTCATCGTGATGTTGCTCTATGAGACGGGCATGCGCCGGAGCGAGCTCATCGGCTTGCAGGACGCTGCCGTGGATACCGCCAAGCGTGAACTCAAGGTGCGCGGCAAGCGCGACAAGGACCGCATCGTCCCCTTCGGCGAGGAGTTGGCGGCAAGCATCGACGCCTACCGTGCGCTGCGTGACGCTACGCTGCGGGCCGAATGCGGCAACCTGCTGGTGACAGTCAAGGGGCGTCCCCTGTACCCCTCGCTGGTCTACCATGTCGTGCACGACGGCCTGGAGCAGGCAGGCGGCACGGGCAAGTTGAGCCCCCACGTGCTGCGGCACACCTTTGCCAGCACGATGCTCAACCACGGAGCGCAGCTCAACAGCGTCAAGGAACTGCTCGGTCACGAGAGCCTGGCGGCCACCCAGGTGTACACCCATGTGACACTTAGTGAACTACAACACAATTATGAACTCGCCCATCCACGGGCACTTAAAAAAGGAGGTTAAAATGGAAATTAAGATTAATGCCATCCACTTCGAAGCAACCGAGAAGCTCAATGATTTCATCAACAAGAAAGTTGAAAAATTGGGCAAGTACAATGAAGAGATTGCCACTGCCGAGGTGATTCTCAAGGTCGTGAAGCCTGAGACCGCCATGAACAAGGAGGCGTCGGTGCGACTCAACGTGCCGCGCAGCGAGGACCTGTTTGCCAGCAAGGTAGCCGATACCTTTGAGGAGGCCATCGATAACTGCGCCGATGCGCTCAAACGTCAGCTCGAGAAAGGACGTCGCGACAGGTAACCCCTCCCCGCAACCCGACATAACACTCTCCCTGGGGGGTCATCTCCTGGGGAGAGATTTTTATCCCTCGGTACAGTGAACTGCGGCGATCGGTCAAGGCAACTGGGCTATGCTCGTGGCCGATGCCATTATTGGCGCCTGGATTGGGGCCTAAATGAGGGCGACGGGGCCGTTTTTCGGTGAACGGGAGTGTTAAAAGCACAGGATGGCAAAATTTTTTACATATCTTTTTGTGTTGTGTAAATCATTGTAACACAATTCATTGAATGCTATTTTGATTGGGTTGATAAAAACTTTTTTGAAAAAAAAGTGAGAAAAAGTTTGTCAGTTTGGAAAAAGGCAGTACCTTTGCATCCGCAATCGAGAACGCCCCGTATCTCATTGCACTACGATAGATGCCTCTTTAGCTCAGTTGGCCAGAGCACGTGATTTGTAATCTCGGGGTCGTTGGTTCGAATCCGACAAGAGGCTCAAAGAAC
>JAEEGJ010027942.1_pt1 | contig 11274 bp, 14 predicted proteins | sample 8958761 | NCBI WGS metagenome assembly JAEEGJ01 (sample SAMN16246546, study PRJNA631951) | gut metagenome | biome: gut microbiome; feature: rumen; material: RS-attached | host: Bos | place: Iran: Karaj | collected 2018-10
GGATTCGGTCTTTATCCTTAGCAATGTCATGCCGGACTTGTTCCGGCATCACCATTCTCGTATCGCGTCATGTTGAGCGAATGCGAAACATCCAGTGCATTGTCCTTACATGTAAATTTTATTTAAAACGCTTGGCGTTGTTTTTGCGATTTTGTAAATGATATTCAGATGTACTCACGTTTGCAGTGCTGAAAGAATGCGAGGCGAATATGGAAATGTGTAAAATGAAAATTTTTTTCATCGCGATTGTCGTCGCAAGTGTTGCCTTTGTACTTTCTGGTTGCAAAGAAGAAAAAAGAGTGACTGAGTCTAGCCATTTGACTACATCTCAGAAAAATGAAAAACCTATTTGTTGTTTCAAGGATGATTATAATGTTGTAGAATCTAATGATAATGTTGCACATCAAAGGAACTTAAAAAATGATAGTTCCTCTGCAGGTCTAGATAGTAGTTGGTATCGTCGTGGTAAGCCGATACCTGGCTTATGTATTTCTGTTGGGGAGACTTGTTTCCAATCTCCAGATGATCCTCATACAAGAATTAAATATAAGGGAACCATTAAGTTACCTTCTATAAGTGATATTGATTTCAAGTATGAAAAGAAGGCTTCTCGTTCTGCTTCGGATATTGTGAAAGTTTTTCGTCAACGGAAATCGGGACTTCACTTTACTTATTACAAACATCTGAGAAAAAATCCTGGAATTAAAGGTAAAATTACCTTAAAATTCACAATTGCTCCAAAAGGTGAAATTTCTGATATTTCCATCGTTTCCTCTACAACTCAAAATCGCAATTTTGATGCGGAAATACTAGAAAAAGTAAGCCATTGGAGGTTTAACTCAACAAAATACGGCAAAACAACTGTTACAATGCCGTTAATCTTTTCTGAATGAACTTTGTTTGCTAACAGTTGTTTGCAAAATGAACGCCCGACAAAACAACCTCTTGCTTTTCTTGAATAACTTTGTTAGATTATAGACAACAGTTCTGATGAACTGATTTTATTATATCCTTACTTATATCCTTTCTTATATCATTTCTTTTATGAACTTGTCTCTAAAAAAGAGAAAGGATAATTCATGCACAATGATGAAAAACAGCCGAAAAAGCCTCATGACGCTTTTTTCCGTTGGCTGTTCGCAGATACAAATCATCTCAAGTTTTTGCTTGAACTGGCGGGTAAAATAAACGTTGATGTGGCGGATTTTCTCGCTGCGGTAAACTTGGATACGCTTGTGCGCATTCCGGATTCGTATTCCGAAGTGTACGAAACGGGTGATGCGGATCTCGCGTTCCGTGTGAATGTCTCCACGGGCGCTCCTGTTTTTGTGGGAATATTGGTTGAGCATAAGTCCGGTCGAGATGCAGTTTTGTTCAACCAGCTTGCACGCTACATGCGTTCCGTGATGAAGCGTTTCGACGAAGGCCGACTATTCGACGGTCTCCCGACGATGGCGATGATATTCTATAACGGACGTGAAAACTGGAACCCGCTCGAAATTCTTGAGAAAGACTATCCCAAGTATTTTCATGGCATGGTCCTGCCGTTCCGTTGCGCGTTTGTGAACATGTCGGACATCCCGGATAGCGATTGCCTTGCTTGCGAAGATGTAACAACAGGCTTGGGAATTGCGGCGATGACGCATGCTTACGACAAGGATGCCTTCCTTGAGGTGTTCGAACAGTTCAAGCCGAAATTGCAAAAATTGCCCAGCAACGAGCTCTCTTGTTTGCTCGAAAAAATAAGTCTATATTTCTAGAAAACCCATCGCCTCAGCAATGGAAAAGCAAGCTTTTCCGCTGCATTCGGCTTAGTGGTTTTTGAGTAGAGTATCTAGGAAATGGCGTTCTACAGGAGTTGAACATGGCATTCAAAAGCATTGGACAGAAGTACGGATTCGTCAGCGCCGGTGATGTTTTCCGTCAGAAAATCGCTGATGCAGAAGCCAGGGCTGATGAAGAACGTCAAAAAGCTGAAATTGCCGAAGCAGAAAAGCTCAGTACTGCCAAGAAACTGGTGCGTGACGGAGTCATTTCTGTTGAGAATGCGATGGCTTACTTCGGGTATTCCAAGGATCAAATCCTCGAGAAGTAGATTTTATTGGTGGTTCGTAAATAGAGGCTAGTAAACAGGATTACTATAGGAACGTTATTATCACATTCTTGACCGCTGACTGCTAACCACTAATCACTAAAATTTTCTATCTTACATCCCGTAAAAAAAGAGGTTTTTATGCTTGAACGTGAAGAAGTTTTGAAACTCGCAAAGTTGTCTCGCTTGAGTATTGCAGAAGAAGATATCCCGGCTATCAAGGGCCACTTGGACAAGATGCTCGACCATCTCGAAGCATTGAAGGCCTTGGACCTTTCGAACGTGGAACCGATGACCGCTGTCGAAAACGGCGCTACCATCCTCCGCGAAGATGTGCCGGTGCAGGGCTTTACGCTCGACCAGGCTTTTGCTAACGCTCCGGCTGTTGAAAACGACCACTTCGCCATCCCGAAGGTGATGTAGTTAGAGCTTGGCGCATCGCAGCACTCCTTGCGATGACAAGTTGTGCTTTGTATTGCGGGCGCGTTATAGTCGGCTTTTTTGTCGAATTTCGCGCATCTCGTTACGCTTTTTCGCTTTGAACATGGTCAGTTGCATTGTTCCTGCCCGCATGGGCTCGTCTAGATTTCCAGGAAAACCGCTCCTAAAGCTTAACGGCAAGGAGATGATTGTCCGTACCTTGGAACGCGCGCTCCTGGCCGGATGTTTCGACCGCATTGTCTGCGCAACGGATAGCGCAGAAATTGAAGCGGTGGTCACGGCGGCTGGCTTTGATTGCGTGATGACGGGGGAATGTGCGACCGGTTCTGACCGCGTGGCGGAGGCTGCTCAAAAGCTCGGTCTCGACCTGGTCGTGAATCTCCAGGGCGATGAGCCACTTGTAGAACCTTCGGTTCTCCGCGATGTGGCGAAAGACCTTTCGGAGCATCCTGACTGCTGGGTTACGGTGGCGTGCCCGCTGGATCCGGCAGAAGCAGAACTTAAGACTGTCGTGAAAGTGCTCGTTCGCGACGGTGAGGCTATCGATTTTACGCGATCGGTGCCGCCTGCAGAAGTGGATCGTTGGTTCCAGCACCAGGGCATTTACGCTTACTCCCGCGAAGCCCGCGACGAGTTTGCATCGCTTCCGCAGAACAAAATTGAGCTGGAACGCTCGCTGGAGCAAATGCGAATCCTTGGGCGCCGCCCAATCCGCATTGTCCAAAGCGCTTACCCGAGCATCTCGGTGGACGTCCCGTCGGACGCAACCCACGTTGAGAATATTTTATTAGATCGTTTGCTATATCCTTCTCTTGATGAACATGAACAGAAAAGGCAATGAACGCATCTGAAAAAAGAATACTCAAACTCGCAATAATCCTTTTTACAATTGGTCTAATCGTCCGTTATCTCCCTTGGGGGCTCCCGTCTATCGAATCTTTCGAGGTCGGTGAAGCGGTTGTTGTCGCGAATTCGCCGCCGTCAACTCATGAAAAGGCTAATCTCGCAACGGCGACGCCAGAGGTTTTGACGTCAGCGTTAGAAAAGAATGTTCCGTCTGCTATAGGTAGTGCGGACCCTTCAATCGTTGCGAATAAAGTAGATTCTGTGGTGGAGCCTGGCTTGTTGGAGCATGAAAACCGGTCGGCAGTGCCAAATAATCACCGAAAATCGAAGAAAAAGGTTAAACTTCCACTCCATATTAATAGTGCCAGTGTGGATGATTTATGTGCGCTAAAAGGGGTGGGGCCCAAGCTCGCGGAGAAAATAATTGAGCACCGAAATGCCTCTGGACCGTTCAAAAATGCCTCAGATTTGAAAAAAGTGCATGGAATTGGAAAGAAAAAACTTGAAAACATGTTACAATCGATAATTTTTGATTAGTTTTAGGAAGAAAACTTTACATAAGTATATATATGAGCGAATCAAAGTTATACCTTGGTGTTGAAGTCGGCGACCACTATATGAAGGTCGCTCTCGTGGACTCTTCTGCAAAGAAGGTTGTCAAATTGGCGGTCCTCCCGGTGGAGTGCAACCCCATTTATGATATCTTCCTTTTCGAAAACACTCTCCAGCAGTGGATCGATGAGAACCAGATTAAGGATATCGTAGCAACTTCAGTTACAGTCCCTGCAAAAATGTCAATTATCCGCAAGGTCTATATACCGCCTGAGGCGGCCTCTAACAAGGCGCAGTACCTGAAGTGGTATATGGAACTTTTCACGAATGCCGGCGTGGATGCTTACATTGTCGATTCCATGACATTGAGTGGCGATGATTCTTTGGGCTATAATGAACTGGTGATGGCCATCCGCAAGGAATGGGTCGATGCACTTCGCAAGGGTTTCCGCTCTCGCGTACTGGCTCCTAAGTCCTTGGAAGTCGATGTGCTTTCGCTCATGAACGTGATGGATGTTGGCGATAAGATCAAGGGTGCGATTTGCGTCGTGAAGGCTGACTTTGACGGTGTGACGATTGCTTGGATGCGCCGTGACGAACTCTTGGCTTTGCGCTGCGTTTCGACTCTTTCGATGGTCGGTAAAACTGCCGATGCCGCATATCCGATTCTTGCCAATGAAATTGTTGAACAGATGAAGTTGGCTGAAACAGAAAATGTTGTCAACGGCGTGAACGATGTTCGCTTGTGCGGTGAAATGGCAACGGAAGATTCCTTTGTCGAACTCCTCATGGGAAAGCTGGGTGATTACAACGTGTCGCTATTGAGGTCTTTTGCTCAGCTCCCGTCGGATGATAGTGTTGATCCCATTAACATGGTTTACTGTGTCGGTGCCGTTGGCGCAGCCTTGAACCAGATGGAGGGTGTATGATTCACATGAACCTTATTGCGGTGGCGGAAAGGACATCCTCCATCGGTAGTGTCTCGCAGCAGTTGCATGTGACGAACGTTGCGGATGTTGAACGTCGTGTCAAGAGAAAGTATTTGACGATTGCCGCTGCGGCTGTGTTTGCTTTTGTTGCCTTTAGCTGCGTCTTGAGCATAAAGGGCGTTCCGGCTGCGTTGGATGGAATTCTCCCGGACTCCTATGTGAGTTTGATTGGCGCTAAAAAGTCTGCTCCTCCGAAGCCGACGGCCCCTGCTAGTCCGACCGCTGCAGAAATTGCTCAACAGCAAGAAGCTGTGGCGAAGGCTCGTGCTGCTATGTCTGTGAAGGATATTGTGGGCGAAATTAAGCCTCAGGCATTGTTTAATAACAAACGAACAGGCTACAACAGCTATCTCCCGCTCGAAAAACTTTCGTACCAGAAGACTTCGCTTGCACAGTTCCTTTCTTTCTTGAATACGGCTGTGCCTGACGATATCGGTTTCTCGGAATGCGTCTATCAGGCTCCGAACTATTATTACTTGCGCGGTATTGCTATGAAGGCCTCTTCGCAGCATACGCTTATGGATAGACTCAAGGCGGTAAGTAAGTCGTTCCAGTCGCCGATTGCATCGGAAGCTGCAACTGAAATTGCTGCATTTGGTCAGTTCTCTGTTCCTCAAGTTCGTTTGGATGCAGTGCGTGGCTTTGTTCCGACGAGCGAAATCTCGTCTGAAGTTAAAGCGTTCAAGACTCTTGCTTCTTCGAACAAGGTTCACTTGAAAGGTTTGGAAAAGCCTGTTGTCGAAGATTTCGGTGTGTACAAACGCTATGCGTACAACGTTACGTCGACGGCTGACTTTGCTGATTTGCTGAACTTCTTGAATGTTTTTGCAAATTCACCGATTCGCATGGGCGTCACGAAGGCTGACCTTAGATACGCCAAGAAGTTCTTGATTACGAACATGCGTGTCGAAATGTTTGTACTTCGCTAGTATGCCGATTCGTATTACTGGCGGTTCATTGCGGGGGCGCAATATTGAGTCCCCGGACACCTTGAAAACTCGTCCGACAGCTTCCCGAACAAGGGAAGCTCTCTTTAACATATTGCAGGGCGTCGAAGGTTTTCGTATGCTGGACCTCTTTGCCGGGAGCGGCATTATGGGGCTTGAGGCGATAAGCCGTGGCGCCGAAAGCGTTACCGCGGTGGAACTTGCTCGTCCGCAGGCGAAAATGATTGAACGCTCGTACAAGTCCGTGGGCGCGGAGTCCAAACTCAGATTATTTGAGACAAATGTTCTTACGCTCAAACGGGAAATCGTTTGCGCCAATGGCGGTTTTGATTTGATTTATGCCGATCCGCCGTTCAAGGATATGGATTACCCGGATTTACGGCCCTTTATCGAGTGGTTGAATCCTGGTGGCGTAGCCGTTTTTGAAGCTCCGAGTCGCAAGTTGCCCGAATGGGCGAGCGAAGGCCAAGTTCGCCGTTACGGGGAATCGTCGTTGGTAATTTTCAGAAAATGAGCTTGTCAGGTCGGGGCTAAAGCCCCTTTGGGCTCGCTTCGCTTTGGGTTTTTACTTATATCCCATAGCTCAAAGGTACGAAGTACCGTGCCCATACCTCATAGCTTACATTTTTTTTTTGCATTTTTGTAAATTATACTACATGGAGTGGAAATCGAAGAAATTAAGTGGGGCTGCTTTGGAGGCTTGCCGCGAATCCCGTGTGGCGGTGTTCGCTGGTTCTTTCGACCCGTTTACAGTGGGGCATTTTGACCTTGTAAAACGTGCTGCGTGCATGTTTGATTCTTTGATTGTCGTTGTTGCACAGAACACAAATAAGAAGAACATGTTTGATGCCGAAACGCGCAAGGCGCTAGTGGAAGCTGCGGTTTCTGGAATCCCGAATGTGAAGGTCGCTGTTCATAGCGGACTCACGGTTGATTTTATGAAGTCCGTGGGGGCGCGTTACTTGGTGCGTGGCATTCGCAATGCGTCGGACTTGGATGCGGAGCAGGCGGTTGCCTGGAACAACAAGGTGCTTTTTGACGATGTTGAAACGGTGCTCTTGCTCAGTGCGCAGGAACATCTCGTGGTCAGCAGTTCCCTTGTGCGCGAACTCCTCAAGTGCGGCGCTTCTAAAAGCAATGCCGAACAGAAGGCAATCCTCTCGAAATTCGTGCCGAAAAACATGGTCTCAATGCTATTAAAAGAGTTTAGGAAGGTTATATGAAGCCATTTAAATATTTACCCGGTGCATTGCGAACGCTGTTGCTTGCAAATGCGGCTGTCTTTATCATCGCTTTCTTGGGGCGAGGGCTTGAGGTGGACTTGGGGGCTGGCTATGGCAGCCTGACGGACTATATCAGTTACTACGGAGCTTTTATGCCGAGGGTTCCGCTTGAACTGTGGCGTTACGTGACGTACATGTTCATCCATTTCGACTTTATGCATTTCTTCTTCAATATGCTCATGCTCTGGATGTTCGGTTCCGAAGTGGCTGAATGGATGGGCTCGCGTCACTTTGTCGCCATGTATTTTTTCTGCGGGATTTTTGCGGCGCTGTTCAGCTTTTTCATGTGTTTGCTCGGCCTTACGAACAATCCGATTATCGGTGCGTCGGGCGCCTTGATGGGCGTGTTTGTTGCCTATTACAAGTTCTTCCCGGAACGCATGCTCCTTATGTTCTTTATCATCCCGATGAAGATTAAGCATGCAATATGGGTGATGATTGCACTCGACATTCTTTTTGCAAATTCGGGCGACATGATTGCGCACTTTGCCCATTTGGGCGGTGTTGTTGCCGGATTCCTTTACATGGCTGTTTACCAGAACGGACCGAAGGTGCTTTACCATTCGCCGCTTTCTGCTATTTTCCGCCTGTTCTCCAGCAATCCCGAAAAGTATAGCAGCGGGCAGTCGCGCTCGCGCTCTTATCAACGTGACAGCGTTGAGGAACCGGAAGTTCTCGAAGGCGAAGTGTTCTACGTAGATGAACAGCAGCGCATGGACGAAATTCTCAAGAAAGTGGAACGGAATGGTATCCAGTCCTTGAGTGAAGCAGAACGTGAATTTTTACTAAAAGCGGGTGACCGTATACGTCGCCGTCGCGGAGGATTCTAATGAAAAAAGTACTTGGTATGGGCGCAGCCCTTGTTGATATTTTGGCTAACGTGAGCGATGAATGGATTGCTGCACAAGGCGTCCAGAAGGGCGGCATGAACATGGTTGATTGGCCGCAGATGGAAAAGTTCCTTGTTTCTCTCGAAAATCCGATTCGCGTGCCGGGCGGCTCGACTTGCAATACGATGGTGGGCGTGGCTCGTCTCGGTGGCAAGGCCGCTTTTATCAGCAAAGTGGGCGATGATGAACTCGGCAAGCTCTTCCAGGACCATTTGAAGAATAACGGTGTGGAATCGAAGGTGGGCCTTTCTAGTGCTGCTACGGGTTGCGTTTTCTCTGCCGTGACGCCGGATGCTCAGCGCTCGATGTGGACGTATCTCGGTGCTTCTGATTTCTTGGGCTCGGATGATTTTACGCCGGCGCTTTATGATGGTGTGGGCCTCCTCTATGCCGAAGGCTACCGTGCATTCAACGGCGAATGCTTCAAGAAGTCTTTTGAATTGGCTCGCAGCCTCGGTGTAGAAACGGCGCTTGACTTTAGCTCGTTTGGCGTGGTCGATGCTTGCCGCAAACTGTTCGATGAACTTTTTGAAAACAAGATGATTGATATCATCATTGCAAACGAAGACGAAGCTTTTGCTTATGCAGGCGTCAAGGAAGAAGCTGCTCTCGAAGTTCTCGCTAAGAAGGCTAAGGTCGCGGTCGTGAAGATTGGCAAGCGTGGCGCCTTGATTGCTAAGGACGGTAAGATTACTCGCGTGTCGGCTGGTGCCGCTAAGGCAATCGATACGACAGGTGCTGGTGACCTCTGGGCATCGGGATTCTTGTATGGCTATATGAACGGCTGGGACATGGAACGCGCGGGCAACCTCGGAAGCATCGTCTCGAATGAAGTCGTTCAGGTTATGGGCGCGCAGATTCCGGAAGACGGCTGGAAGCGCATTTTGGCCCAGATGTAGTTGAGGCTTTTATGGTTTCTGTTGTTTGCTCCTTTGTGAAATCGTTGGCTGTTTCTGCGTTGCTTATTTCTGCTTTCGCCGTGTCGCCGGTTCTGGCGCAGGGTGCTAAAAGTGCCCAATCGGCTATCGCTGCGGAAAATGCGGAACTTGTTGCCGAACTTGCTGTTCGCGATAGCGTGATGGCGCTCCATGATAGCGCTTGCACCGTAGAAAAAAAGGCGCTCCGTTCGGATCTCGAATTGGAACGAGCTAAGTGCGAAAACTGGGAACAGAGCTACAACGCGCTCAAGGAGAACAACGAAACTTGCGCCAAGGCTTTAAGTGTTGCTATTCAAGCTAGTCAGGAACAAGCAGAAAAGCAGGAAGCCAAGGATGAGGCTGACAAAGAAAAGGGTAAGTCCGATGTCGTTGTTCAGTCGGCGTCTATGGCCGCGAGTTTTGGACTTGGCATGCTTATTATGTGGCTGATTCTCGATTGAGGCTTGGAAAAATCGCGGCTGTGCCGCATGGGAGAGATTGTATGAAGTGTACCGCTTTAGCCGTGAGTCTACTATTGAGCTCGGGCGTATCGTTTGCCAAAAAGTCGGATGTTCCGGCGGGCCCGTTCCAGATGGGAACGGCGCTAAAGCAGGTGGCTTCGATTCCCATGACGACGGCTGAAATTTCGGCGTTCATGCCCGAAAAGAACGTGCTGTTTGTGGTCGGTGGCGAAAACGTCATGGAAGTTGTGGATTTGGCTGATCCACTGAACCCTAAAAAATTGAACGAAATCAAGTTGCCGGGTGGCGCCTCTAGCGTGACTGTTCATGGTGACCTTGTGGCGGTAAGCCTCTTGAATAATCCTGAATGGAAAAAAGGCCACGTGCAGGTGATGCGCTACAACAAGAAACTAGAAGTTCTTGGTTTGCATGAACTCTGCTACATGCCCGACATGATTACGTTTACGCCAGACGGAAAGAATTTGCTTGTCGCTTGTGAAGGTTCTCCTGACGAGACGTTCACTGAAGACCTGGAAGGTGGTATTGGCGTTTTGTCGATTGCTGCGGGTGCTAATGCGACGGACTTTGCGAAAGCTTGGAAAAAGCCGCAAAAAACGGTAGTGGGTTTTGATGGGCTTGATTCGTTAAAACTGATGGCGAAGGGCGTTCGCAAAACGGGCGTGAAGAGCTTTGTCCAGTCGCTTGAACCGGAATACATTACGGTTTCTGGAGATTCTAAAACCGCGTGGATTAGCTTGCAAGAAAACAACGCCCTTGTGAAGTTCGACGTGGCCGCAAAGAAAATATTGGATGTGTTCCCGCTCGGTTATGTGGACCATTCTGTGTTGGGTAACGGGCTTGATGTCAAGAAGAACAAGGCTATTGAAATCAAGAATTATCCATTGCGTGGCTTGCGCCAGCCGGATGGAATTTCATCGTTCTCGGTGAGCAACAAGACATTTGTCGTGACGGCGAATGAAGGCGCTCCGGTCAATGATTACAAGGCTTGGACGGATGTGACCACTCCGATGATGCTTTCGCAGCAGGGCGTGCTTGATCCGGCTGTGTTTACATCAAGTGTGCTGGACGATTTGAAAAATGTGACGGTGAGCAGCCTGGAACGTTGCGATGTTGCTCCCGATAAGACTGCAAATGGCAAGTGCCCTTACATGTATTCCTTTGGCTCGCGTTCCATTAGCATTTTTGATGGTGCAACTGGGCACTTGATGTGGGATTCTGGTGACGTTTTTGAACAAACGATCGCTAAGGTCGCTCCGGACTATTTTAACTGGAATTCCAAGAAAGGTAAAGTCAAGATGGACGCCCGCAGCGAAGATAAAGGCTGCGAACCGGAAAATGTGACGACGGGTGTCGTTGGCGAAAAGCGTTATGTATTTGCTGGTCTTGAACGCACAAGCGCTGTGGCCGTGTTCGATATTACGGGTGTTGAAAAAGGGAATGCCCCGAAAATTGTGGATTTTTATTTGAACCCGAAAGACCGCGGTCCCGAGGGTATTTTGTTTATCCCTGCAGAAAAGAGCCCTAATGGCGAGCCGCTTTTAGTTGTCGGTTACGAGTACAGCAAAACTCTCGCGGTGTACGCTGTGAAGTAGGTTTTTTAGGGATTAGGGGTTAGGTGATAGGGGTTAGGGGTTAGGAAAGTAATCGTGGCGAAGCCACCCTTTTATAGACGCACGAAGTGCGTGAAAATAACCTAATACCTAAAACCTACAACCTGTTACCTATATCAATTCTCTCCGGCCATGGGTGTTTTGGGTATCTTCCTCTGAGTTCTTTGCGGCCTTCGGCGTGGGTGTTTTGCCGGAAGCTCGTGAGGTCCCACGTTTTTTGGATGG
>JAEEGJ010027948.1_pt1 | contig 11272 bp, 10 predicted proteins | sample 8958761 | NCBI WGS metagenome assembly JAEEGJ01 (sample SAMN16246546, study PRJNA631951) | gut metagenome | biome: gut microbiome; feature: rumen; material: RS-attached | host: Bos | place: Iran: Karaj | collected 2018-10
CATTCCGGCAGTGTGTGCAGAAGGACGATATGCAGAAGATCTATCCCGTGCTCGATGAAGCGGAGATGATCGTCTTGGCTTCCCCGATCTACTATCACGGCCTTTCCGGGCAGCTCCAGTGCGCCGTCAATCGTATCTATGCGCAGGGGTATCCGAAAAAGCTGAAGAAGGCGATGCTCCTTCTTTCTTCCGGCGATCACGGTGTATATGACGGCGCGATCTTTACCTATCGTAACTCATTCCTTGAATACCTTCATCTGGAGGATATGGGCATTTTTACGGCAGCCGGTGAAGAAAACAAGTCCGATGAGTTGCTTGCCCGTATTCGTGAAGCCGGTGCTGCGCTTACCGATCCTGATGATCACAATGTGCCGCGCCTTGTTATCCGCTCCGGCAATGTTACGGTTAAGGCGAAAATGAATGACAGCTTTGCGGCGAGGGACTTTATGAACCGCCTTCCGATAACTGTGACAGGCGAGGATTCCGGCGTGGATTACTGCTGTGAACTGGAGGACGGAGCGATTGACGAGACCGAACTGCAGGACGGCTGGAAAAACGGAGATATCAACACATACGGCGGCTGGCTTGCCATCCTCTACGGCGGCGAGGAACAATCAGCCTCCTATCGTCAGATGATCATTGCGCATCTGGATGAAGAGGACAACAGGCTGATACAGACCTTGCCAAAGGAAGCAGTGTTTGATTTGAGTCTGGAGGAGCCATTCAAAAAACAATAGTTCGAATGGAGGGACAGACGAGTGAAAAAGAAAATACGTGTATTGCCGATTTGCTTTCTGGTCATAACAATATTGCTGACTGCTTGCAGCGTGGAGGATGACGGATCAGGAGCTTCTGCGGGAAAAAATGATACATCAATTCCCGCGCAAGTACAGTCAGGGAGCACGGTGATACCTGATGAAACAGCAGCTTCGTCAAAAAATGATGAAGCTCCGGAAACGGAGGAGAGCACTGAAATGAACATGCAAATGAAAATCGGAGATACGTATGTTCAGGTTAATTGGGAAGATAATGAATCAGTCGAGGCTCTAAAAGACCTTTGCAAGGATGAACCGCTGGTGATCCAAATGTCTATGTACGGCGGCTTCGAGCAGGTCGGCAGTATCGGAACAAGAATTCCGCGAAATGACGTTCAAACAACTACACAGGCAGGCGATATCGTCCTCTATTCCGGGAATAATATCGTTGTGTTTTATGGTTCCAACAGCTGGGCATATACCCGTTTGGGACGAATTACAGATCTGACAGATACTGAATTGAGAAATTTACTCTCCAATGGAGACGTAACAATCACAATATCTATGGAAGAATAAAACAAGGCTCCCATACTGCCATCACCGCGGCGGGGAGCGGCATAAAGACAAAGGCACCTCTGAACCATAACGGCTCGGAGGTGTTTCTGTGTTTATGGGATTATACTTTAATCTCTGTGCCGTATTTGAAGGTCACGCGTATGTCAATCTTGCTGTGAAAAGTGATGTATCTCTGCTTCTTCCGGTATGATGACAATAAAAACACTGATAATCCACAAATTGTATACTTTATTTCACCAACCGTGGACAAAACGAAACATCAAGTACCGTTTAATCAGCTGATGAACATTCGCGCTAGAAATTGAGAGAAAGGTATTGATTTTTGTGTGGTATATGTGGTATAATATTATATAAAGTAAAGGAGTAACAGGTTATAATGAAAAGAGTAATCATAATTGCAGTTTGTATAATGTTTTTACTTTCGATTTGCGCGTGCGCTGTGCCCGAACCGGAAATTGTGCCAGAATACGATGAAACTGCTTTTTCTGGAATAAACCTTGATGGGTATAATATACTCTGGGGATGGACTGACGCAGCAGGTCTCAACAATGATTCAAACTTCGGATTTATAGAAGGCACTCCGCGTTCGGATATGATGATTGAACACAAAAAAAAGGTCGAAACAGCTCTAAATTGTAAAATCACGATTAGCCACAGCGCAAACAACGACCTTCTGAGAGCGGGAATTATGACCGGGGATCAGACGATAGATATAATAACGGCGGGATCCCTGAGAATGATGAATTCTATACGAGGCGGATATCTTACAGGCCTTTCTTCATATATTGATGTGACGGACTACGATAAATGGGGTACTCCCAATATGCTTACTTCCGTTTTGTGGAAAGACGATCTTTATGCAGTTGTCCCATTTGCCTGGCCCGAAGTTATGTATACAAACTCGGCACATGTGCTTGCGATTAACGAAAACCTTATATCAAAGCTTTCGGTAACAGATCCGAGAGAATACGTTGAGGCTATTGACTGGACATGGGATCGCTTCGAGGAATGTCTTGACAATTTTACTTTTGAAGATGCGGGACACACCATCTACTCATATAAAGGCGGATTCGGAAGATATTTTTATACAAATATGGTTATTTCAAACGGTGTTTCGCTGATAACGAACGATAACGGGAATATAGTATGCGGTATTCTTACGGATGCAGGCATAGAGGCAATGGAAAGAGGAAGATATATTTCTGAAATGTATAAGGGAAAAGCAAACGGTGGAAGTGACAGCCCTGAAGGCTTTATAAACGGTGAGGCTGTAATGTATCTTGCCTGGACATATGAGCTTACTCGCAATACACAGTATATCATGTATCAGATGGACAATGTAGGAGTAGTTCCCTTTCCGCAGGGTCCGAAAGCAAAACCGGGAACATACTCGGCATTTCATCAGTCTCTTGCATACGCAACCGGTATTCCGTTCAACGCAAAAGACACAAACGCTTCGCTGACAGTTCTTGATGCGATGTTTGAACCCTTTGAAGAATATAAAACAAAGGACGATATCGTTGAAATGATGTCATCTCAGATATTTTTTGACAGAAGAGATGCGGAAGTAATACTTGAAGCCGAAATAAATTCACAGTATGCTTTTTTTGATGAAAAATTGCTGAATATCCTTGATCAGGCAGGACATACGAATACCGCAATTTCCCAGCTTGTGGGAGAGCAGGAATCAACGATAGCAAAAATTGTTGAAGATTATTTGAAGCCATGTTATGAAGGACTTACTGCCGTATACGGTGGGCAAAAGCAATAAAAAGCCCAAAGCAACATAACAAGACGAAAACTAATCTTACAAATTCTCATTTGTGCATCACATCGAGGCTCCCACACTGCCTTCAGAGACGGCAGGGAGCGGCATAATAGCAAAAAAGCACCTCTGAACCGTAACGGCTCGGAGGTGTTTCTGTGTTTATGGAATTACGCTTCGATTTCAATTGTAACACCGGACTTGAAGTCCACGGTGAAGCGGTTCTCGAATACAGTGATTTTTTCAATCAGTCGTTTTACCAGTATCTCGTCAAACTCCGTGATCGTGGTGGGCTGGCTCTTGATGAAGTCCTGCAGGTCTTGGATCAGACGCATCTGTTCGTCCTTGATTACGCTGTCGACTTCGGCCTGTTTTCGCATATCCCGAAGTCGTAGAATCTCATCCGTGATGGCATCGTAATCGTCCTTCTGATTGACCTTTTTCAAAAGCTCTTTTGGAAAGATTGTTGAAGGGCTCGAAAAGGTATAGGTAAAGTTTATTCATAATCTTTTTATTTTTCCGGTTTGAATTTTACGGTAATGTTTTTGTTTATCTCATACGGGATAACGGTAAACTGCGAAAGGAAGGGTTCGTTTTTAACTTCCGCGACGGGAATACCGTCCGAATATACGGTGTAGATGCCGTTTTCGCCTGTTTTGCTCTTTTCCCAGCAGACCGCCGTTTTGCCCTCATAAGTCCGGAAAATGAACAAATTTTTTACCATTTGTTCGTCTTCCGTAGTTTTTTTTGTGCCTTTGTCGTCCTTCATACGTATGATGAGGGTGGTGTAAGAATGAGCGTCTGCCGTAAACTTTACATCATTTCCGTCGATCAGTGCGGCTCTTTCCGTGACATTCTCCTGAATAGTTGCGTACCGCGCATCAGAAGGCGCAAACGGCAGTGTGACGGTGACGTCGCAGTCGTTTCCTGCGCATTCACGAACACGGACTGCCCAGTTTAAGCCGTCCTCGGAACGTTTGAAAGCGCAAAGCCGGACGGACTGCGGGGCGGTCATACCGAGAGCCGACCGTATGTTTCTGCTGCCGCGGAACGAAAGAGGTTTAAGCAGTGTGTCCTCGCTTACGGAAGCAAGCGACGGCACGTCTTCTTTTTTGTAGGGAATGACAGTGAACCTTGCTTCAAAGCGGCATTCGTCCTTTTCAAGATAAGCGAGCTGAGCGCAGCGGTTGGAAGCCGCGTAAACATACACATGCGAGTTTTCGATTTCCGGAACGTTTGAAAAACGGTTGTAATGTATTCCTCCGAGATGGAATACCGGCATATCGTTTGAAATGAGCATTATTCCCCGAGAACCGTCCCCCTGCTCAACGCGCACATTGTCCTGAGCGACGACGAAGTCGCGGCAACGAAGCGGAAGATGCCCGTTTTCCCCGTCCGTATATCCGAGCGGAGTTTCGGTGAGAAAATGCGGTTCTTTTGCGGCAAAAGGAAACGCGAAAAAGATATTTTTCTTATATCTGTCGGCATGGCCTCCCGTCATTGCAATCAGCGCGTCTTTAACGCTGATTTCAACGTCTATACCGTCCATGTCGCGGTAAAGAGTAACTGCCGTGCTGATATGCGCCATGCTTTGCGGTTCGTACGTGTCTCTTATGAGAGAGACGCAGAGAGGACCTGCCTCGACACGGCAGCTGCTGCGCTTAGCGGGAGTGATTCTTAAATCCGAAGAAAGCTTGCCTTCCGTTTCAACGAACAGATATTCGCCGAGAGAATACGGACATTCAGCGTCAAGCAGAGAAGCGCCGTTTGCATCGGTGATTGAAAGTATTTTTCCCGTATTCGGATCATAATTAAGCTTATACCGTTCCGTTGAAATCTCTCCGTCTTTTATATCGGCAAATCCGCTCGTTCCTTCCGAATGCGTTTCCGTCTCAAAAGAGGTGACGCTCAGCGCATTGAGTGAAACGGGATCCGTAAGGATGCGTCCGTCATACATACGCTGTGACCCGTAGCCTTTAAGCGTTCTGCCGAGCGCCACATCCTGAGGAATCATCAGCGGCATTTTAACGTTGCGCGGCAGAGGATTAATAACGGTAATATGACTGTCGTCCTCCTCTCCGACGATCTCGCGGAAGGTATTATTAAGTATGCCGTTTATTACGCGGGCATTCTGCGCCTTTACCACCTGAAGATTGTATCTGTGCATCTCTACGGGATCCTTGATGCTCGTTGCCCAGCAGTGCTCGTCAAAATCGTGCATCCTGTCCATCGCTTCTTCAAACCGACCGTCGAGAGCCTTTCCACTTACGTCGTAAAGCGCCTGAGCCGCCGGATAATACCTCTGAGCGCGGCGTTTCATTGACGTTATATCGGGCATCGCCGTCATAAAGTCTCCCCACTGGTCCGACAGGTCTCCCGTGAACGTGGGTATTCTGTCTCCGAAGCGTTTTTCGAGACTTCGCATATACGCGGTAGGCGTTGTAAGCTCGAATCTCGGCCATGCCCATTTTTCCGCCATCATGTCGCAGAACGCCTTCGGGTAGAGCGTCGGGAGCTGTCTGTCAACATAAAACGCGACGGGTACGGTATCCCACGGTTCGGATAAAAGACTCTTCAGGTAATCGGTTATAGAGAGGTCAAGTTCCGTTAAATCAGACTGTCTGAGCTTTTCGGAGCAAAGAGAAAGCTTTTCGTAAGGCGAGGGCTGGTTTCTGCTCGGGTACCCCTGATTCGGTTCGCTCCAGGGACAGATGAGCCTTCCGCTGACGAAATGCTGGTCCTGATATGATTCCTGCGTCCAGAAGAGCAGTCTGTCCTCTCCGTTAGGCGCTTCCCACCAGAACAGGGGCGGAATCGGATACGGAGCCTGTGTGTCGCGCCAGCGGTTGTGACCGTTAATCATATATTTTACGCCTGCCTGAGCATACGCGCTGACAGCGGCAGTGCTGAATCCCGATACGTCCGCAAGAAGCGCAGTCTCCGGATTTATGCCGTACTGTGAGGCGTATTTTTTTGCCGCATACGTGGAGCGGGCAAGCTGTTCGGCTCCGTGCCAGTGCGTATGTACTCCGCAAGGCAGGAAACCTACGTCCATACGTCCGTCCGCTATGAATTTTTTAAGACGGCTGACGACCTCGGGGCCTCCGTAAGTCTCTATTCCGCGCAGCCAGTCTATTGTTTCGATAAAATATCTGTAATCCGGAAACGCATCCATGCAGTCCATCGCGACTTCGGTGAGTATCTCGCAGCCGGCGGGTAAACGGTACAAGTAGTCCTCATATCCGAGGTCCTCGTGCGATGAAAGAATGAAACCCACCTTCCACTCGCGTACGGGCTCAAGAAGCACAGAACACGAACGGGAGCGCGCCCCGTCGCTGAGCCGCGCATGCAGGACGGTTTTTTCCATCGGTCTCGGCACGCATACGCTGTTCATTCTTCCCGCGACAAATGAGAAATCACGCGTCCAACCTCCAAGACTCAGCCGAAGACCGGTCCAGGAACCCTCCTCCTCTGCGTCTATATAAATGCGGTTGTTTCCCTCGTAATCAATATACGGTGTTTGAATTAATCTCATTACCCTATTCCCCTGTTGCGGCATTCGGAAAAAATGTATTATCCATACGAAGCAATATCTATGCTATTTATTTTATTATATATTTTTTTAAACTGTTAGTCAAGTGTTTTGCGCCGATTTTGTTGATAATCTGACCTGAAACATACATATTTCGGTCTTTTGCCGAAGAAAACGGATAATAACAAAAATCCCTGCTGACGCGACTTCAACTGGTCGATGCCATAGGCTTTTCAGGCAATCTTGAAGAAGTGCCTGATCTATTTAAATTAAAATAACAAAAGGATAATCAAAGGAAACTAAGATATTGTTAGTTCTCCCCTCTTTCAATCAGGCTGTAAATATACTCAGCCTGTTCTATTGGATTAGAAAAATGCCGCTTCACGTCCCTGATCGTAAAAACAGTAGGTGCCTTAAAGCCGGTTTCCTTCGGAGCGCGGTTTAGTCTCCCAAGATCGGTAGCACGTTTTATGAGCTCTGCCTGAGCGTTTATGAAAACCGTCTCGTCTATAATTGCCGGATAGAAATCGTCACCGATGTAATGCTTTGTCTTTAGAAGGTGTTTTGCGCTCCCGTGGTAAGTGTCAATCCCTGCTTTTGCGGCAGCTTTCTTCAAGCTCATGCCCGAAAGGTAATTCTCATAGAGCTTCCGGAGCTCACCGGCAGCTTTTTCATCAATAACCGCGATACCGTTTTCAATTCGGTATCCGTATGGTGTGTGTCCCATAGTGTCATATCCTTTCTTTGAACGTAATCCCGCATTTCAGTTCAAAGGCGATCTCCTCACGCGAGAGCACCTTGATGCGGTCTACGGTATTTTCAAACACAGCTTCATCGAAGTCGGTCAGCATAGTAATGTAAAAGTATTGAACATTCCATATTTCTCACTAATAAGACAGTTTTCATACCGATGGATACAACGCAGCTGATGATGCACAAAGCAGGATGCATTTCCCAGCTGCGCTTTATTCTAGCACGACAGGATTTCTTTAGCCGCCTTTGTCACGTCTATATTGTCATACTCATTGTCTTGATTTCAAAAGAGACAATCATAAAAGGACGTGTCTACTTTTCTTGACAGTACAAATATGAGTGCGCGTATCGGAAAAAGTGTAAAAAACCAGAGAATTATTCATGGAAAAGTGTAATTTATACTTCGATTTTTTCGTGGATTTGTGATATCATACTACCATCGAGAATTATAGGAGGATGAAAAATGCTCCAGCGTAAAATCACAAAGCAAATTGAAGAGTTCTATAACGACAATCCGAAAAAGGCGCTGATGATTACCGGCGCCCGTCAGGTCGGTAATTATTGTTCATACTTTTGCGCGATCATGTGCTGATTCAGCCGATGATTATTTCATATTACTAAGAGACTAACAAAATATTAAGACGCATTTTAATTTCCGTAAATTAAAAAAACAGGAATATATTGACACAATTATAAATTTATGATATAATAAACATGATAATATAGTTGTAGATTTTAACAAAAAGGAGATATTGATGTACGTATTATTAAAATGTTTGTGGCGGTAATGGTAATTGCCTAGGTAGCAAGGTGTTCTGTATTTTTCAGCATCGGAGAAAGTATCCCTGAAAAGCCCTATGAAACGCTATTCAAAGATACCGCATCCCATACTGGAGGCAGTTCATGCACGGTGTGCGGTTTCTCAGGGTGAAATATATTAGGGGGAAATATGGACAGACGATTAATACTTTTCATAATTATAGTCTTTCTTCTTACATCGTGCAATATGTCTGAAACGGAACGTCCGATTACTGACATAATGTCATATGACATGTATTTTTCGAAGGAAAGACCATTTAAGGACGAATCCGTTGGATTCGGTTATGATGATTATATCTATTATATCAACGGATGGCTTTATCGGCAGGATATAAGAGATTGGTCGACAAAAGTTCTGCTGGAAGAAAAAACATCGTATGTTTATCCGTTCAGAAATATTCTTTACTGTGTTATAAACGACAGTCAGATCATATCGATCGATCGTGACGGAAACAATAAAACCCTGATTTATGACGCGCAAATGCCGATTGATCAATTTTACGGAAACGATGCGGTTCTTTTTTATTCGAGCGGAGAAAATATTTATCGCTATCATATAGCATCGAAAATACTTGAACTTTTGCATACGGAATCTGATTGCACCTTCAAGCCGATAAGCAACAAAAGAATTATGTTATATCGCAACGGTTATACTGCGGAAATATCGTTTTTCGGAACTGTTGAGGATCTGTATTATTCTTTGTGCGACAGTCGGTTATATTACACATGTGATAAAGAAGAAAACAAATCATTTTACCGTACTGCTAAAATAACGTTTGACGATTTGAGCGTAGACTATATTCTTGATTTGGTTTTTTATAATCTTCCGTATCAAATCAGGGAGACTGTAACGGCTGATGCAGGGATATATTCTCCATACGGTACCGATCCGTCAAACGGAGAAATCATATATGAGAATATAGAATATACCGTATACTCTTTACGTGAATTCGAAGAAACTATCAGGAAACTTTTTGGTAATAATGCATCTGTCAACTATAAAAGCTTTGCTACTCCGGAAAACGCCGTGCTGGAATATGACGGAGAAAAGTTCCTGCAGTGGAACTCCGCAAAACAGAGCGATGGCTGCGGATATCATGATTTTTCATTGTTTTCAAAAATCGAATATGACGGACAATTTGCATATGTCTACGATAAATTCATGTCGGTCGAATACGGTGCATCCGATGACGGATCCCTGTATATCGAGGCTTTATATGCCGATGCGTTGCAAACAAAGCCTATATGCGAAAAAAACGATATTCCGTATGAATACAGTCCTGAATATACTGCAGACCATGATTTTTTAACTGTCTTGCCTGCACAACAGCTGTTCAGCAGTGAAAACGCCGATATTTCCGCATTTGACGATATTATGCAGAATTACATGCATACTTTTGCGCTCGGAGACGACGGAGCTTATTATTGGGTATCAAGCGAACCGATATTCGAGGAATAAAACAGCGCATCCAAAGCGGCTTGAAGCATATTATATAAAAACAGACACGGAAAAAAACCGTGTCTGTTTTTTGTAAATAATATATCAGAAAATTACCGCTTTCGGGTTATCGCATCGAGAACCATGAATTATTTCCCGCAAAGCTCAAGAGTGTCTCTTGCGATCATAAGCTCTTCGTTTGTGGGTATAACGAGGAATCTGAGCTTTGCATCGTCTTTTGAAATATCTATTTCAATGCCGCGTTTGCTGTTCTTTTCGGGATCGACCGCAGCGCCGAGGAAAGCGAACTGTTCTGCGCAGCGAATACGGTATCCCGCGTTGTTTTCGCCTATTCCGCCCGTGAATACTACCGCATCTATACCGTTCATTTCAGCGGCGTAAGCGCCGATATACTTTACAAGCTGATGAACGATTATGTCTTCAATAAGCATGCAGCGTTCATCGCCTGCTTTTGCGGCGTCTTCTATCTCTCTGTTGTCGCTCGTTTTGCCGTGAAGGCCGAGAATACCTGATTTTTTGTTCATCAGTTCGTCTATCTGACGGATCGAAAGTCCTTCTTTTTCCATAAGGAACGGAACGATCGCAGGGTCTATAGAACCGCAGCGCGTGCCCATCATTAGTCCTTCAAGAGGGGTAAGACCCATAGACGTATCTATGCATTTGCCGCCTTTTACCGCAGCAACGGAAGAACCGTTTCCGAGGTGGCACGTTACTATGCGAAGCTCTTCGGGTTTTTTGCCGAGCATTGCCGCAGCTCTCTGGCTGACATATCTGTGAGATGTGCCGTGAAAACCGTAACGGCGGATCTTATATTTTTCGTAAAGCTCGTAAGGAATGGGATACATATACGCATATGCGGGCATCGTCTGATGGAAGCCTGTATCAAAAACGGCTACCTGAGGCACTTTGCCGATAATTTCTTCGCACGCGTGTATACCCGTGAGGTTGTGGGGGTTGTGAAGAGGACCAAGCTCGCAGCAGTCTTCTATCGCTTTTATAACGTCATCGTTAATGAGCACCGAGCCTGAGAATTTTTCGCCGCCGTGAAGAACTCTGTGTCCTACAGCGTCGATTTCCTTCATTGATGTGAGAACGCCGTGCTCTTTTGAAACAAGAGTGTCTACTATGAGCTGAATGGCTTCGCTGTGGTTTTTCATTTCAACGGCAACTTTAAGGTCGGGTCTGCCGGGAACCTTGTGCTTGAAAGTGCCGCCGTCAATGCCTATTCTTTCGCAGATACCTTTTGCAAGCACGCTTTCGTTCGTCATATCAAAAAGCTGATATTTAACGGAAGAGCTGCCTGCGTTGATAACAAGAATTTTCATTTTCAGTGTTCCTTTCTTATTCAGATAGTTGAAAAATACCTGAGAATGCCATAACAATATTATTCTATACACTTTCCTATAAAAGCGCAAGTATTTTTTCAGGAGAAACGGATGAAAACAGTCGGAATTGTTGCGGAATATAACCCTTTCCACCTCGGTCATGCTTACCAAATCAGGGAAAGCCTCCGTCTTGCCCATGACGATGCTGCCGTGATCGCGGTAATGAGCGGAGACTATGTACAGAGAGGGGAAGCCTCCGTATTCTCAAAATACGCCCGGGCAGAGGCG
>JAEEGJ010027949.1_pt1 | contig 11271 bp, 6 predicted proteins | sample 8958761 | NCBI WGS metagenome assembly JAEEGJ01 (sample SAMN16246546, study PRJNA631951) | gut metagenome | biome: gut microbiome; feature: rumen; material: RS-attached | host: Bos | place: Iran: Karaj | collected 2018-10
TTTTCATCATTACCTAAATTTTTTTTAACATAAGGATTAAATGACATCATAGAAGAATCTAATAAATTTAACATTTCTGGTATTATTATTCCTAAATAATTACCTAATTTTTGAGATATACAATTAAAACATTGAAAAACTTTCATTCTAATAGAATTAATTCTTTGTATTAATTTATCTCCTTTGTCAGTAAGTAAATTTATTAATATTGGGATTAATCTACTTAAATATGTTTCCATAACATCTAAATAATTTTCTAATATACAAATTAATATTGAAAAAATTGTATTTTGTAAATCATCATCTTCAATAAAATCTTCTATTAATTTTACTAATGTAGGTAAATGATTTTTACAATTTGAATTAAAATGTTGAACAATATATAAAATACTATTAAAAATATGAACTTGTGTTGTTCCATTAAAACTTTCTCCAACTTCCATTAATCTTGTTAAAATTAATTCAATAAGAACTTTATCTTCTTTTTGAGTTTGTAAATATTTAATTATTTGATTTAATATATTAATTACATTATTATTTTGTTCTTGTTGACTTTCATCTTTTAATATTTTAATTAAAGCAATAATTGTATGATATGTTAAAGGATCTATTTCTTTATTTTCAACCATTCTTTCAAAATCTAAATTTTTTACTATTTTAATTTTACCATAACTAGAAAAAAATTTTAATACATTTCTTCTTCTATTTTTTTTAACTTGTTCTCTATTATGATCAACAATTTCTTCATCATCAAAATTTTCATATTCATCAGCATCATAATTCTCAGTTTTATTCTCAGAATCTTTTTTATGAATATTCCATATTGCTTCTAATTTATCTGGTGCCATTGTTCCAATAAAACCAAATATTTTTAAAGCATAAATTCTTGTTTTTCTATTATTTGTTCTTATTAAAACTTGAATTAGTATATTTACTAAATCAATAAAATTAAAATATATATTCCAATCATAATCTGAGTGTTCAAATATTGCTAAAATTGTTTTTAATGATATTTCTTGATTTAATTGACTTGAATTTTCTTTTAAATTTTTAATACAAAGTGATATTATTTCTTTATATTGATTTTCTTTTTCAGAAGTATGTTTTTCAGAATTTATAATTAATTCACCTAAAATAGATAAAATATGCATATTTAAAGTTTGATTTGATTCTTCTTCAGAATCACTTGATGATTTATTTTGTACTTCTTCATCATCATCTTTTAATAATCTTACTAAATTTGAGAAATAAATTTCTAAATAATCAACAATACATTTACCAGTATATTTAACAATATAACTTAATAATATAATTGAATTTTCTTTTTCTGTTATATTTTCACTTGATTCTAAAGTCATAAAAATTTCCATAACATTCTTTTTTAAAAATAATTTAATCATATTATAATTATGTTCAATTAATCTTCCAATAATAATAACAACTTGTTCTCTTACAGAAGAATCTGTAGTAGAATGTAAAATTAAAATTAATTTCATAAAAAAATTCTCAGTAACTAAAAGTTTATCATATCTATTATCAATATTTTTTAGCATAATATGTTTAACTTCATCATTTTGAGTAATTAATATAAAATCAAGATAAGAATCTAAAATAATATTTAATAAATAATCAATATCATTATCTTTAGTACTTTCATAATAAGGAATCCAAGGTGAAGTTGCAAGAGACATAATTTCAATTTTAATTTTAGATTTAGGATTATCTAAAGAAGGAATACAATACATTTGATAAAAATTTAATATATCTTTATTAAAAAAAGGATGATTTAATTTTCCTAAAAATATTAATGCATTTCTAGTCATTGTTATTATTCTATTCTCTGAAATTTGATTTTGTGCTTTTTGTTCTTGTGCTATATTGTCTATTATATGTTTTCTTACTAAATTTAATAAATTATCATTTGCTTCATCACTTCCTTTTCTTCCAAATAAAAAAAACGAAGAAGTGAATGATGTACTTGAATTATTTGTTAATAATACATTACTTACTGAAAAAGTATTATTTAAATCTTCTAAAGAATCTAATGATATTATTCCTAATTTTTTGGCTTCTTCAAATTTTAAAAGAGTATCTTGTAATACAAATTGTTTAGATGCTATTATTAAGGAAACTACATTAAGTACAATTAAAATAATTTGAATCTTTTCTGAGGAATTTTCATCAAAAACTGATAATAATTCAGTTAAAAATTTAACATGACTTTCATAAAATCCAGTTTTAAAAATTTGATTTAACATCATATTTAAAGGAATTTTTGATAAAATTTCATTAGAATATTTAACTAATAAATTAGATAAACATTCAATTTCTGCTAAATTAACTATTATATTTTCCTTTTTAAAATCAGCTTCAATAATATTTATAATATCTTGAATAATATTAGAAAAAATATCTTTTGTCATTACAGTACTTAATTTTCCTAAAGACTTAAAAATTGCATTTCTTATTATTGGATTAGGTTTTGATAAATATAATTGAATGAAAAAAACAGAGAATTCATTAAAGAAATATTTAGAAAAAACTTCATTTAAATAATCTCCAAAATAAGGAATTAATTCAATTATTGTTTTTTGAATTAATATATTTTTAGAATTTCTTAAATTAAAAAAAAATTCCATGACTGTTTTATATTTCTCATTAAAAAATTCTCTTCTAACTGTAATAGCTCTTATTAAAAGGATTACACCATGAATAACATTTACATCCATATATTCAATATCTTTATTTTGAATATTTTCTTCTATAATAGAATAAATATTTTTTGTATAAGTTTCTTTAATAGAATAATCTCTATTGTTTAATAAGTGTAAAAATTGATTAACTAAAAAAGAAATTGAATTTCTAATATTTTCATCTTTATGTTTATAATTATGTTTAATTAACTTAAAAAATTCATGAAAAGTTTCAATTAATTTATTATAAGTAATAACTGGTGAATTTTTAATAAATTCAGATAATAAATTAATCCAAGCACATTTTTTTTGTTCTTTAACTAATCTATCATCATTTTTAAAAATAGATTCAATTTGAAATTCGATTAATTGTGCAGCATTACTTCCACATCGATTCACAATTTTTCCAATAGTTAAAGTCAATAAATTATATTCTTCAGGAAATAATTCAGAATTAGAAATAATTGAAGTTAATAAAGGAAAAAAACTTTTCATTAAATTTGTTAATAAATTTACATTTTCATTCAATGTTTTTAAAATTGAATTTATGACTTTAACAATAACTTTTACTGAGATTGTAGATAAATTTGAATCTATAAATTGAGCTAATTTTAATATTATTCCTTCTGCTTCTTCTCTATTTTTTGTTATAAATATTGCAATTTGTTTTGATGTTTCTGATACTATTGAAGGATTATTTGAAATTGTTAATTGATTAAATAATATTTTTAAGGTTATATCATCATTTTCTTTCTGTAAATCTTCATTTAATGTTCCATCCATTTATTTTTTTATTATAATTCTTTTTATAATTTATAATTTTTACTTTTTATATTTATTTATGGATAATGAATGCGAAACTTTAATTATAAAAGATAATGAAGGATTGAATAAAATTTCTCCAATTCAAATTATTGAAAAAAGTCTTCTTGATAAATATTTATGTTGTTGTTGTGATTCTGCTTATGATTTAACAATTAAAGAATATAATTTATTTGAAAAATTAAAAAATGAAACAATAATATCATATGATGAAACAAATAAAGAACATGAACAAAATTTAAATGAATTATTAGAACATGGGAAAGAAATATATGAAAATGATACTGATATTGAAATTTGGAAAAAACTTGGTTTTCAAAGTAATAATCCAAGAACAGATTTTAGAGCAGGAGGAATTTATTCTGTTTTATTCATGAATTTTTTTATGAGAAACTTTAATTCTGAGATTCAACAAATTTTAAAATTAAATTATTTTTCTTTTGGATTAGTTTGTATTAAATTAACATTTCAAGTTAGATTATTTTTATTTTTATCAAATAATTCAGAAATTAAAAATCAACAAATAACAAATAAAATTAATGGTTGTTCAAGAAAACAATTAAAATCTTTTACAAAATTATTATGTAATGATAATATTATTTTTTTAGATATTCTTTCATATATTTTAATATTTGTTAAACAAAAATTTATGATTGAAATGGAAGAAAAAAAAAAAGAGTTAAATTTTTTATTAATTGATCCTATAACAAATATTGGAATTTCATGTCTTGGAAATGCACTTAATAATACTAATCCTCAAAAAAATGAATCATTAATAAATTTATTACAAATTGAATTTAAAAAGGAATATCCAAATAAAATAAAAATATAATATTTAAATATAAATTGTTATTGAATTTTATTTAATAATTTTATAGCTTCTAAAGCTCTTCTTTTTCTATTTTCTTCTATATTCTTTCTAAAAACTGGATCTGTTAACATTCTATTTTCTCTTTTTTTTAATGTATTTATATCATCAATGTCTTCATCATACAAATCATCATCTTCATTGTATGGTTTTGAACAAAAAATTTTAATAAGAACTGTTAAAGCATAAATAATAAAAGAATATAAGAAAATTCCAGTTATACTTCCTGCATTAGGAAAATAAGATAAAAATTTATCTATTTTATAATATATAGGAGGTAAATTGTTTTCTTTATTTTTATAATCCATATAATGAAAAAAACATATAAAAAATAATTAAAATATAAAATTAATAAATTATCATATATTTAAAGTTTTAACAGACTGAATTAGATTATTAACATCATTTAAATGAGGATCTTCACTGCTTTCATCATCTTCATCATCACTACTACTATTATTATTATTATTATCATCTTCTCCTTCTTTTCTCTCTTCTAATTTCCTTAAAGAATTATAATGTTTACCATCATGATAAGTAAGCATAATATTTTTTTTAGGATCATCGAAATTTTTAACAACATACATAGGATGATTATGTATATAAACATAGAAATTAGAATGTAATGCCATTGATAAAGCATATATTTCTAAATTTCCTCCCCATTCTTTATCTTCTTTCATTGATTTTAAATATTCATCTATTGTTCTATCATCTTCAATAAAAGGTATAAAATCTTCTTTATTTTCTTCCATATAATCTGTTGTTATTTTACGATATTTTTCAAAATTATTTTGATCTTCTTCTATTTGCTCTGCTACACTTCTAAATAAGCAATTCCCATCTCCTTTTACTTCTCTTATATAATATCCTAATTTCTTTAATTCTTCTTTAAATTCTGCATCTTCGTCTTTTTTTCTGTTCTTCCTATTTTTTTCTTTTTTATTTTTTCTATTTTCGAATTTTTGCTGGTTATAATCCACCTTTTGCTTTTTATCTTTCTTTTTTTTTTGCTTTTTTCCTTTGGGTTTGCGAGGCATTAATTTCTATCAATCAACCTTTAATTTTTTTAATTTTTTTTTTTTTAAATCTTAAATTGTTTAATTATTAAATTTTATTAATTAACCCAATTTAAATCTCAATTTAAATATTTTTAAACTTATAAAAAAATGGAAACTCTCTTGAATAAATTTATAAAAGAATTAAAATATAAAATTTCTTTGAAAATGATACCAAATAAAACAGAAGATCAAATATTATATCAAAATTTTAAATTTTTTGATCTTGAAGGAAATGGATTTTGTAATTTAAGAGATTTTATGAGAACAATGGAGAAAGTAGGAGTGGTAATGAATAGAGTAACAGATCTTCAAGATATATTTAATTATTATGATGAAGAACAATCTGGTGTGATTGACTATAAAACTTTTTGTAAAGAAATTTTTCAAATGGAAATTCAAAGACCAAAATCTTCATATAAAAATAATAATAGAGATAATTATAGTTATACTCCTTCACAATCTAATTATGATACTCAAAAAAAAAATATTAATAAAAAATCTTTTTTTGATAAATTAATTAGAATTCTTGATGAAAGTGGTAAAGGAGCTTCTTTAATTCAATTACATAAACATTTTAAATTATCTGATTTTAATAATACTAATAAATTAACTATTGATGATTTTATTAAAATTATTTCTGATGCTAGAATAAATTTATCAACTCCTGAAATTCAAAATTTATTTCATTGTTATGAAATGAATAATAATGGAATTTTTTTCTATGAAGAAATGTTTAATGATTTAAAAAATGCTTTTTGGAATAATACTAAACAAAAATATATTGAAGATTTAATTAATCAAATTAATGAAAAAAATAATAATTTAACAGTTAATGATTTGAGAAATATGTTTAAAGGGAATTTTAATATGAAATTTTTATATGAGCTTGGAATTGATGATCCAGACTCATATTTTCAAAATTTAATTGAATCCTTTTTAGTAATTAAAAGATTAAATAGAGGAAATTTTAAATTAAATAATTCAGATTTAATTGATTTTTTTAAATATATTGCTTTTGGATATGATAATGATGATGAATATTTTGATTTACTTGAAGCATCAGTAAATTTAAATAATGTTAATAGTGAAAATTATGATAGACAAAATATAAATTATAATAGACCTAAAACTCCAACTTATAAAAATGAAAATAATAATTTTAATAATATTCCCAATTTGAACAATAATAATAATCAAAGATTAAAAAGTGCAAATATATCTGCAAATAAAAATATATCTAATAATAAAATGCCACAAGATGGTATTGTTGATAATTTAAGAAAATCATTAAAAAAATTTGGATTAAAAAGTTTCTTTGGTTTAATGAAACATTTTAAATATTATGATAATGGAACTAAAATGATTACCAAATATGATTTTGCAAAAGTTTTAAAAGATTTTAGATTAAATTTAACAGTTTCTGAAATTGAAAAAATATTCGATGCTTTTTGTTCTGATCCAAAAAAAGTTCAATTAAATTATGAAAATTTTATTAATAAATTAGTCTCAGGTTTTACAAATAATAATAGAATTGATTTTATATATGAAATTTATGATAAAATAAATACTTATTCAAAAAAAATAGGAGAAAATACAACAATAGATTTAATTAAAAGTTTATATTGGGCAAAAAATAATTATTTTGGATTAGAAGAAACACAAGCTTTAAATGAATTTTGTGATAATTTAGAAATGTTTCATTATGCAATAAAAAATTTAAGAGATGCAAATATTTCAAAAGAAGAATTTTGTGATTTTTATAAAATGGTATCTTTCTTAATAGATAATGATAATGATTTTATAAATTTAGTAGAAAATGAATGGAAAAAAGTAATTAATGAAGAACCGTCAAATAATATTATTCAAAGAAATAAAAATTATAATAATAATATGAATGAAGAAAAACAATATAATAATACTGAAAAAAGACCAATAAATAGAGGAAATTTGAATAATTATGAAAATGAAAATGAAAATTATCAAAATGAATTTAATAAATTAAAGCAAAATTTAACAGAAACAAAAAGTATAAGTAATTATAGAGAAAGAAGTAATTCAAAAGAAGGAAAAACAATTTATTCAAGACAAAGAAGTAGAACTCCAATTAAAAATTCTCCACAAAAAAATTCAAATCCAATGTTAAAATTAAGTCAAAAATTAAGAAATAGAGGAATAAGAGGTTTAATGAATTTACATAAACAATTTCTTTTTTCTTGTCCAAATTTATCAACAATATCATTTAGAGATTTTGTTAAAGTTTTAACTCTTCAAAGATTAGATTTATCTAAAAATGAAATTGAATTTTTCTTTGACAATTATTCAACTGATAATAAAGGAGAATATTTAAATTTTCCTAATTTTATAAGAGCTTTTAAAAAGGTTTTAAATGATAATAGATTAAATTCTGTTGAAAAAGCCTATGGAAGTTTAGATAAAGAACAAACTGAAAATTTATTAATTGATGATATTAAATTAAAATTTAATCCTAAAAAACATCCTGATGTTTTAAAAGGAATTAAAAATGAAGATGAAATTATTACTGAATTTTTAGATTGTTTTGAATTAAATTATAATTTATTAACTACTGCTGAAAATCCTGAAACTAGTAATATGGTTTCTTTTGAAGAATTTGCTAATTTTTATGAATATGTTTCTTTCTTATATGATAATGATAAAGATTTTATTTCTTTGGTTGAAAATTCTTGGAGGTAATTTTTATTTAAATAATTTTTCTTTTTTTATTTTTTAAAATTTTTAAATTCTTTTTTATATTTATTTAAAGTAAAAAAATAATAAAGAATACATTTTTAATTCAATTTTATTTAATATTATTAGTAGTGTTGAAATTAAGCAAATTTAGGTAAAAATTGTTATCATTATAAAATAATGGTAAATAACTTTTTAAATTATTTTATAAATATATTTTATATATTATAATTAATTAGTTTTATATATTTTAGTTTTTGAATTAAAAATTATTTAAATGTATAATTATAATATTAAAAAAGATTACAATTATTTTATTATTCATAAAAATGTCATATCAAAATTACCCAAATCAACAAAATAATAATCCAAATTCATATTATAATACTCAACCAAGAAATATATCATCATATAATAATTATATGAATAGTCAACAACAATTAAGTTTTAATAATCAAATTATAAGCTCTCACCCAAATAATAATTTGTATGGGCCAAACACTTCTAATAAACCAATTCCTCCTTATGTAAATCCTCAGTCTGGTGGTTATAATTATAATAATTATATTAATATGAATTATAATAATAACAATATTAACAATAATTATAATAATAACATCAATAATTTTAATAAAAGTATGCCAAATTTTAACAATAATTTCCCTGTTAATAATAATCAAATTATTTTAAATGATAACGAAGCTTTATTAAATCAATTAATAAATGAAAAAAATAATTTATATTCTCAATTAAATTCTTTAAATAATATTGTTATAAATGATTCTGATTTATTTCAAATCAATAAGTTAAATAATGAAATAAAGGATTATACTTCAAATAATAATTATCTTATTAAAATTCATAAAAAATCAATAGTAAATGATTTAAATGATATAAAAAATAATATTATAGAAACTGCATTAGATGATGATTCTAAAGATTATGTTATAAATTTAGAATTAGATAAATACGTGAATGAAGATGAACAAAAAATAAAAAATTTATTTTCTGAATGTAAATATGATTTATTAGAGCGTTTAAATTATAAAACTGTTACAACTAAAGAAAAAAGTGATTTAATAGAATATGTTAGAAATAGGAAAGAAGAAAAATCAAAAAAAAAGGAAAATGATAACATAAATTTAAATATTAATAAATTCAATGATTCAGGTTTTGAAAATTTTAATAATAACATAAACAATGTTTATGAAGTAGATAAAAATAGTTTAATTCAAATTCAATTTATTTATCCTCATAATACTGGTTTAAATAAAATTCAAACTTTTAAATATGGAGATGACCCAAATGATATGATAATGAGAGTTTATCAAGATAATCCAAATTTTGAAAATCCAGTTTTATCATATAGAAACGGAGAAGAAATAAAAATTGATCCCAAAGTTGATAAATATCTTGGAAGATTATTCGAGAATCATCCTAAAGAAGTTATAGTTAAAAATAGTTGTTAATTTTTAATCCAATTATATATAAAAAATTGAAATTCATTGAAAATCTATTTTTATATAAATTTTTTTTTTTAATTATTTTTAAAAATAAATAATATTCTTTTTCAATTAAACAATTATTAAGAAAAAAATATGGATAAAGAAAAAGAAAGTAATCCTTATGATTTAATGGAATATTTGTCAGAAAAATTATTAAATAGATCAGAAGGAATTTCAACTTTAATAAAAAAAAATCAATATAATACAAATAATGGATATTTAGGAATAAATATAAATTATTTAGTAGATATTAAAACACAGTTAAATCAAGCTTCTCTTGCAATAAAAGCATTAGTATCAGAAAATAAAATGTTAGCTCAAGAAGTAATAAATTATAGAAATATTGTAAATGAAAAAAAGAAAAAAATTAACAACGAAATTCCTTTAAATAATAATAATAATGGTAATCATAAATATAATAATATAAATAATAATAATTTTAATGCTGAAGAAATATATTTTAAAATTCAAGAACCCAAAATTAGAGAAAAAAAAAATATTATAAAATGTAATAGTTTATATCCAGAATATTCTTCTGAAATTTTAATGAAAATTTCAAATAATCCAAGTTGTATTACTCCTTTAAAAAGACAATTTGGTAATAATTTTATGAAAAAAATAATATCAAAAGATGTTGATTATGATTATTTAAATGAAATAGATAAAATAATTGATGATACTATTCAAAAATATAAATTTTTTCAAAATGAAAAAAAAAAAAAAAATAATTGTGAAAATTTAAATGAAAGTTTAAATTTACCTTTAAGAATTAAAATGGTAAATCAAGATTATTATGATAATTTTAATAATAGTTATAATGTTAGTAATTCATTTTTGAATAAAATGAAAAGAAGTAAATCTTATTCTTATATTTGCCCAAATAAAACAAATCAAAAAAATACTTTTATACATAATCAAAATAAAAGAAATATGAAAATTAATCAATTATCTCCTAATCAAAAAAATCTTTTTGAACATTCTCTTCGTAAATATTAGTTTTAAATGTTTTTTTAAATAATAATTTTATATTAATATTATTTATTATTATGAATATTTAAAAAAATAAAAATTGTTTTTCAAATAATGAAATTAAAAATAAAAAACCATAAAATAGATAATTCAGTTGATTTATCAACAATTCAAACAAAATCAAATCCAGATTTATCGAATTATAATAATAATATAAAAAATTTAAAAAATCAATTTCCTAAATCAAGAGATTTTTTTAATACAAATACAATATCAAGAGATTTATATTCTCATTTAATGACTCTTAAAAAACATGCAAGTTCAAAATATTATTTAAAAATAACAATAGATAAAAAAGCAAAAGATGAAAATTCAATTTTAATGAAAAAATTAGAAAATTGGGATAAAGAACATTTATCTTTAATAAAAGAAAATCCAGATTCATTGTATCATAGATTAACTAATTTATATAAAACAATTAATTTAACAAAAGAAAAGAAAAAATTAGATCAAATGAATTTTTTATTAAAATCAAAATCAAATTTTAATAAATTAATGGATAAAGGAACAAGATCAAATAAAATATTAGATGATTTTTTTAATAAAAGAAATAAAGATCAAGGAGGTATATTAAGTAATAATATAGT